>Ga0207428_10001478_pt1 | contig 24606 bp, 18 predicted proteins | sample RhiMethybrSRZTD1_FD_187600 | JGI IMG/M metagenome (GOLD analysis project Ga0207428, IMG submission 187600) | Populus rhizosphere microbial communities from Tennessee, USA - Rhizosphere MetaG P. TD hybrid SRZTD1 (SPAdes) (version 3) | ecosystem: Host-associated > Plants > Roots > Rhizosphere >...
TTGCGCCTGCATCGATCCCACGAGATCCGCATCCGTCCTGGCGCAACACCGCAGGCGAAGCCGTCGGGCCGACGCGCTCCCGAGCCAGCCGCGCAGCGGCCCCCCCCGACCTCAGCGCCGAAGCGCGCTGGTCACCCGGTCCGGCGCAGGCGGCTCACCTTCAGCCGCAGCGCCTGCTCGCCGTCCTGCATCCCGAGCCGCAGCCACTCGAGCGACTGCTGCTCGAGCTGCCGCACGCGCTCGCGCGTCAGGCCCAGGCGGCCGCCGATCGCGTCGAGCGTCTGCGGCTCGTCTCCGGTCATGCCGAAGCGCAGCAGCAGCACCTGGCGCCGGCGCTCGTCGAGCAGGCCCACGAGCGTGAGCAGCCGGCGCGTCTCCTCGTACGCATCGAGGGCCTCGCCGGGCACGGCGATCGCCGGGTCGGCGACGAGATCGGCGATGCTGGCCGTGTCCTCGTCGCTGGGCGCGGTCGAGAGCGAGGCCACACGCCGCCCGGCGGTCTCGACCGAGTCGAGCAGGCGCCGGCGGGCGGGCCCGACCAGCCCCAGCGCCAGGGCCAGCTCGGCCTCGGTGGGCTCGCGGCCCAGGCTCTCCATGAGCCGCGTGCGCGTCCGCAGCCGCAGCGCCAGCCGGTCGAGCATGTGATTGGGGATGCGCACGAGCCGCACCTGGCTGCGCAGCGCGAGCCGGATGCTCTGCAGGATCCACCACGTGGCGTAGGTCGAGAAGCGGTAGCCGGCCTCGGGGTCGAACTTGTCGGCGGCGCGGATCAGCCCCACGTTGCCCTCGGCCACGAGGTCCTGCATCGTCAGGCCGCGGCGCATGAACGGGCGCGCGACGCTGACCACGAGGCGCAGGTTGGAGGCGATGAGCCGGGCCCGCGCCTGGGCGTCGCCCGCCCGCAGCGCCCGCGCGAGCTCGCGCTCCTCGCGCGCGCTGAGCAGGGGCAAGCGGCCGATCTCCTGGAGATAGGCTTCCACGATGGCGCGGTGGGACGTCGCTCCCCCGCCGCCGTCTCACAGCAGGATCCAGATTCAGAAGAAGAGCAGCTCGTCGCCGTAGCGCGCGCGCCGGATCGCGATCGGGGCGGCCGGCCCGTCCCCCGAGGCCGGGGCCAGGCGGAAGCGCAGCGCGGCGACGCGCAGCAGGCCCGGGCCGTGCGGCAGGCCGTCGGCCAGCACCGGGTGGCCCGGCGTCGAGCGGCGCCGGACGTTCGCCATGCGCCCGCTGGCGATCACCTGCCCGTCGGCCCCGAGGAACTCCAGGCCCAGCGTGAAGGCCTCGGGCGGCGCCTCGGCGTCGAGCTCGAGCACGAGGCGCCCGAAGGTCGGCACGCCGCGCACGGGCACGAGCAGGTCGTCGCGCCCGCCGGCGCCCAGCGTGACCCCGCGCAGGCCCTCCAGCACGGCCTTGAAGTCCCGGGCGATGCCCTCGCGCTGCAGATCGACCTCGAAGATCCGCGGCATGCAGGCCAGCCGGTGCTGCGGGTCGGCCCGCCACCGGGCCACCTCGTCCGACCAGGAGGCGAACTCCGGCTCCCAGTCGGGGAAGGTCCGGTTCTCGTGCCAGGTGACGATCCCGACGCCCAGCGTCACCGCGAGCAGGCCCGCCGAGACGCGCCGCCTCAGGCGCTGCCACGGGGTGGCCGGCGCGGCCAGGTTGTCCACGAGGATCAGGGCCACGGTCAGGCCGGGGATGAAGACGTAGCGACCGACGGCCACGCCGTAGGCCCCCACCGAGGCCACGCCCGACGAGATCAGCAGGCCGCCGAGCAGGGCCCAGCGCTGCCAGCGCCGCGGCGGCGGGGCCAGCAGCGCGGCGAGCGCCAGCAGAGGCGGCAGCAGGAAGAGCAGGCCGTTCAGGTAGATGCCGGCCTCGGCGCCCGGGCGCAGGGACTGCCGGATCCCGGTCGCGTCGACGAAGCGGTCGAAGAGCGTGCCGAGCAGCGGGCGCAGGGCGTGGGCCGCGGCGGCCACGTTGAGCATCATCGCCGGCGGCACGCCGGTCGCGCGCTCGTGGTCGAGGGCGCCCTGCGTCACGGTGCGCAGCACGACCGCGCCCTGCACCAGGCAGGCGCCGAGCAGCAGGGCCAGGTGCAGGCGCGACTCGCGGCTGCGCTCGGCGCGGGCCTTGAGGGCGAAGAGCGGCGTGAGCGCCACGACCCACGGGCCGGTCAGGCCGCCGACGACGAGCAGCACGCGCAGGCCCCAGGCGCGGGCCCGCGTGACGTCGGCGCGCAGGTCCTCCATGAGCACGCACAGGGCCGCGAGCCCGAAGTGGTTCATGGCGATCACGAGGTTGAGCCAGAGCTCGACGCCCGCGGCCGGCGAGAACACGAGCAGCGCGCAGACGAGCGCGCGCTTGCCGGTCGTGTCCCAGACGTACGAGCGCCCGAAGAGCACGACGAGCGCCGGGCTGAGCTGGGCCAGCAGCGAGAGCCAGAGGAAGACCTGCGCGGCCCATTCGGGCGGGCCGAGCACGACGGCCAGCGCGGCCGCGGCGTCCTGCGCGAAGGAGTAGTAGCCGGGGCCGTTGAGAGGCAGGTAGCGCAGCGCGGCGAGCGCGCCGTTCTGGAAGGCGAAGCGGTAGTAGTTCGTGCCGTCCTCGCCCCACAGGCGCGGCGCGAGCAGCATGCGCGGCTCGCGCAGCAGGATCGCCGCCGCCGTCGCCAGCAGCAGCAGCCAGGGCACCGCTCGGCTCAGCCGCGCGCTCACCCGCGCCGGCCCTAGGCCCGCGGCGGCGCGGGGGGCGGCTCGATCTCCTCGCGCCACAGCCAGCCCCGGCGCTTGAAGTAGAGCAGCATCCCGGCCGCGAGCGCGGCCATGAAGAGCATCACGGCGGGGTAGCCCCAGGGCCAGCGCAGCTCGGGCATCGAGAAGGGCCCCGCGTCGGGATCGAAGTTCATCCCGTAGACGCCGACGATGAAGGTCAGCGGGATGAAGATCGTGGCGATGATCGTGAGCACCTTCATGATCTCGTTCATGCGGTGGCTCAGCAGCGAGAGGTGGATCTCCATGAGCCCCGCGCCGAGGTCGCGGTAGGTCTCGAGCAGGTCGATCATCTGCACGACGTGGTCGTAGCAGTCGCGCAGGTAGACGCGCGTCTCCTCGGCCACGAGCTCGTCGGGCTCGCGCACGAGCGTGGCCAGCTCCTCGCGCAGCGGCCACACCGCACGGCGCACCGCGAGGAGCTCACGCCGCACCTGGTGCACGCGCTGCGCGATGCCGGGCGCCGGGCGGCCGAAGAGCTCGTCCTCGAGCCCGTCGAGCCGGTCGCCGCAGGCCTCGAGCACCGGGTAGTAGGCGTCGACGACGCCGTCGAGCAGCGCGTAGGCCAGGTAGTCGGGCCCCGCGCCGCGCGAGCGGCCCTTGCCCGCGCGCAGCCGCGTCCGCACCGGGTCGAAGCAGTCGCCGCCCGGCCGCTCCTGGAAGCTGATCAGGAAGTCCTTCCCGAGGAAGAGGCTGAGCTGCTCGGTCTCGAGCCGGCCGGGCTCGTCCGTCAGTGGCATGCGGGCCACGACGAACAGGTGCTCGCCGAAGCGCTCGGCCTTGGGGCGCTGGTGCAGGTTGAGCACGTCCTCGAGCGCGAGGCGGTGCAGCCCGAAGATCGAGCCCAGCGTCTCGAGCACGCTCAGGTCGCCCAGGCCGTCGACGTCGACCCACAGCACCGGCCACTGGCCGCGCAGGGCGCGCAGCTCGGCGAGGTCCTTGATCTCGCGCTCCTCGATCCGGTCGGGCCCGTAGGCGATCACGCGGACCCTCGGCGGCCGGGCGTCGGCCGGCACGACGAGCGTGCCGGGCGAGGTGCCCGGCGCATGGAAAGGGCGCTGGCGTCGGCGCTGGCGCTCGCGGGCGCTCATCGATCACACCTCGGGCGCCGCGTGCGTCGCGGCGCCGGCGACTCGTGCGGCAGCATGCCTCAGCCGCGGCCTGGAATCATCAGCGCAGCGGGCCGGCCGGCCGGCGGCTCAGGACTCGAAGAAGACCGTGAGCCGCTGGCGCGAGATGTCGACCACGCAGGCCAGCCCGAGCAGCGTCGCGACCAGGCTCGAGCCGCCGTAGGACAGCAGCGGCAGCGGCACGCCGGTCACCGGCAGCATCCCCGAGGCGATGCCGAGGTTCATGAGCGCCTGGCCGCCGAGCTGCGCGGCGACCCCCACGCACACGAGGCGCCCGAAGGGCTCGCGCGTGCGGTAGGCCACGCCGAGGATGCCCGAGACGAGCAGCGCGTAGAGCGCCACGACGGTCGTCGTGCCGAGCAGGCCCCACTCCTCGCCCACGATGCAGAAGATGAAGTCGGCGTGCCGCACCGGCACGCGGTTGCCCTTGTTCTGCAGCCCGTCGCCCAGGCCCGCGCCGAGCAGCCCGCCGCTGCCGATGGCCACGACCGAGTAGTACTGCTGCCGCCCGGTGCCGCGCTTGAGCTCGCTGATGTGCGCCTCGACCTGCTGCGCCGCCTCGTGGTCGCGCTTCTGCCGCAGCTCGCGCGCGTCGGCCATGAGCGCGGGGATCGGCCGCAGGAAGGCGTCGATGCGCTCCTTCTGATACTCGCGCAGCACGCCCGGCACGAAGTAGGCCAGCGGCATGAGCACGAGCGCCGAGACGGTGAGCAGCACGACGTGCCGCACTCGCGCGCCGCTCACCGTGACCATGGCCATGAAGATCGGCAGCAGCACGAGCGCCGATCCCAGGTCGGGCTGGCGCATGACGAGGAAGAAGGGCACGAGCGTGAGCAGGAAGGGCCCGGTGTAGCTGCGCCAGGTGTTCGTCACGCCGCGGTGCTGGAGGTGGCGCGCGAGCACGAAGACCAGCCCGAGCTTGACGAACTCGCTGGGCTGCAGCTTGAAGCCGAAGCCGAGGTTGATCCAGCGCACCGTGCCGCTGCTGTCGCTGCTGGCCACGAGCGGCATCGCGAGCAGGAGCGCGCCGAGGGCGAGGTAGACCGGCCAGGAGAGCTCGGCGAGCTGGCGCACGCCGACCTTGAGCACGACGAGGCCGGCCAGCGTGCCCGCGCCGACGAAGGCGAGCTGCCGCGTCCACAGCGGGTCGGCCGCGTGGCGCGTCGTGCTCCACACGAAGAGCAGGCCCACGACGAGCAGCCCCAGCGCGGGCAGCAGCACCGACCAGGGCAGGTCGTGGAAGGGCGAGTCGCGTCCGCCCCTCATGGCCCCTGCTCCGGCAGGACCAGGGCGCGCAGCGCGGGGCACGCGAGCAGCTCGGCGAGCACGGGCACGCAGGCGTCGCCGCCGTGCTCGCCGGTGTGCTCGAGCAGGATCGCGAAGGCCACGCGCGGCTGCTCGCGCGGCATGTAGCCCGCGAACCAGCTGTGGTCGGGCTTGTTCTGGACCTCGGGCGTGCCGGTCTTGCCCGCGATGCGGCCGGCCAGCTCCCCGCCCACGAGCGCGCGCAGGCCGTGCGCCGTGCCGCCCGGCAGGTCGACCACCGCGGCCAGCGCGTCGCGCACGGTCGCGAGGTGCCCGGCCGAGGCCGGCAGCGGCTGGCCCGGCCCGGGCGGCACGGGCCCGTAGCCTTCGACCGCCGCGATGAGCGTCGGCGGCTGCACGACGCCGGTGCCGAGCGCGCCGAAGGCCACCGCGACCTGCAGCGGCGTGACGTCGTCGAGCGGCGCCTGCCCGATGGCCAGGCGCATCGCGTCGACGCGGTGGAACTCCTGCTCCGGGAGCGGCACGGTCTTCTCGACCACGCCGCTCTCGGGGCGGATGCCGAGCGACTCGAGCGCCGCGTTGCCGCGCAGCAGGTGGGTCGGCGCGCCGAAGCCCGCGGCCAGCGCCATCGCGTGCAGCGGCTCGCCGCCGGTCGCGTCGGCGAGCTGGTAGAAGTACAGGTTGCACGAGCGCGCGACGGCCTCCTGCAGCGACAGCTGCCCGTGGTGGCTCAGGCAGCCGAGCGTCTGGCCGCCGACCGTGATCTGCCCGTCGCACTCGAAGCTCTGGCCGGCGCTCACGCGGCCCGCCTCGAGCGCCGCGAGCGCGGCGAAGGGCTTGAAGGTCGAGCCGGGCGGCGGGAGGTTCTTGGTCGAGCCCGGGCCCAGGCAACGGTCGTAGAGCGGTCCGAGCGCGTCCTGCTCGAGCGCGCCGTAGCCCTTCTCGAGCTGCGAGCGCGTCGGCATGGGCGCGCTGGCCATCGCCAGCACCTGGCCGGTCTGCGGGTCGAGCAGCACGATCGCGCCCGGCCAGCCCTCGCCGCGCCCGTGCAACCGGCCGTCGAGCACGCGCTGCAGCGTCTGCTCGCAGGCCTGCTGGAGCTGCAGGTCGATCGAGAGCGTCACGTTGAGCCCCCGCTGCGGCGGCGCCGACTCGACCTCGCCGTCGAGGTTGCCCTGCGGGTCGCGCACGGCGGCGATCCAGCCGCGCTTGCCGCGCAGCTGTGTCTCGAGCGCGGCCTCGAGCCCGAGCCGGCCGCGCTCCTCGGTCGACGCGTAGTCGATCTCGCGCACGCGGATGCGGAGCTGCTCGTACTCGACGAGCTCCTCGGCCGAGAGGTCGTCGAGGCTCGAGAGGTCCGACAGGCGCACGCGGTCGCCCGTGGCCTGCTCGGCGTCGGCCGGCCGCGGCAGCCCGACGCGCCCGACCAGGCGCGCGGCGACGTCCGCGACCGCCGGCGGATAGACGCGGCGCCGGCTGGCCTGCACCGCGAAGCCCGCCAGCTCGTGCTCGCGCACGGCCGCGAGCGTCTGGCAGTCGTAGCTCAGCCCGTCGGCGAGGGACTGCGCGTCGCCGTCGAACTCGGCGTGCAGCTCGCGCGCGCGGCCGAAGGGGTCGTCGGGTGCGCCGTCGGCCTCGAGCACCTTCGCCACGCGGCGGTCGATGCCCTCGACGATCGCGTCGACACCCGACCACAGCGCCTCGAGGCCCAGGCCCGACACGCGCGCCAGGTCTTCCAGCGCGCCGCGCTCGGCGGCCAGCCGGCGGTGGGCCTCGGCCAGCCCCTCGGCGAAGCCGGCGAGGTCGGCGAGCGTCGTCGCCGGGTCGGGCGGACCGTCGGCGAGCAGCTCGCGCGCCTCCCGCCCGACGGCCTTGCCGTAGAGCCAGGTCACGTAGGTCAGCGCGTCGCGCGAGCGCTGCTTGGGCTGCAGCGCGCCGAGCTCCGCGACGCGCACCGTGCCCAGGCCCTCGAGCCAGTCGTCGGCCGCCTCCCAGGCCTCGCGCGCGGTGCGACGCTGGCCGTCGAGCAGCCAGGCCAGCGCCGCGGCCTGCCCCAGACCCGACGCGCGCCGCCACTCGCGGAAGTGGAAATCGAGCTCGCGCACCTCCTCGGTCTTGGCCAGCGGCTCGCCGTGGCGGTCGAGGATCCAGCCGCGCTCGGCGGGCACGGTCTCGAACTGCATCGTGCTGCGGCGCGACTCGCGCTCCCACATCTCGCGCTGCAGGAGCTGCAGCCGGACCAGGCGCAGCTCGACGAGCGTGAGCCCGATGACGAGCGCCGCGAAGACGACCGTGACGCGCTGGCGCCTCACGCGCGGCGCCTCGCGCTGCGGGACACGGCGCGCACCGGGCCGGCGAGGAACGGCGCCAGCAGCGCGCCGGCGAAGAGCGGCAGCCCGGCCGAGACCGGCTCGCCGCCGATGAGACGCAGCACGAAGGCCGCCAGCGCGTAGGCGCAGGCGCCGAGCCCGGCGGCCAGGGTGAGCGAGAGCGCGCCGTGCTTGTCGAGCGTCTCGCGCTGCTCGGAGACGAGCCACAGCGCGAAGAGCGTCGCGAGCACGTGGCCGCCGGCCGGCTCGGCGAAGACGAGGGCGCGCGCCCAGCCCATGCCCACGGCCGCGAGCAGCAGGCCCGACGGCTTGCGGTGCAGGCCGGCGACGGCGAGCACGCAGGCGAAGGGGTCGGGCACGAGCGGGCCGCCCCAGGCCGTGCCGAGTACATGGAGCTGGGCGAGCACGATCGTGACGAGCAGGAGCAGGATCACGGGCCGACCACCGTCACCGGGAGGCGCGGGTCGGGAGCCAGGCGCTCGATCTCGAAGCCCTCGTCGTCGAGCTCGCCGACCATCCCGACGACCAGGCCGCCCGCGCCGAGGTGCCCGGTCGCGACGAGGTCGCCGCGCTGCGGCTCCCATCCGGCGGGCCAGCGGCCGCGGGCCTGCCCGGTGGCCATCGCGCTGCCGTCGGGCGCGACGACGAGCAGCGGCGTGGCGGGAGGCCGCACGTCGAGCACGGACGACCAGGGCGTGACCGTCTCGACGATGCCGACGAACAGGCCCGCCTGGCAGACCCAGTCGCCGCACTTGAGGCCGCGGCTCGAGCCCGCCGCCAGGCGCGCGGCCTCCCCCGGCCGGCAGCTGCCGTACAGGCGCGCCTCGCCGCGCCGCAGCGGCAGGCTGGCGCCCGGCTCGACCTCGACCGTGACGACGGCCAGCGTCGTGCCGTCGAGCAGCGGCAGCACGCGCAGGGTGTCGGCGGCGTCGTACCAGTTGCCGCCGCCCGGCGCCTCGGTGCTGCCGCCGCGCATGCGCCCCACGAGCAGGCCCGCGGGCAGCATGTCGCCCAGCGCGCGCACGTCGCGCGTGTGCACGAGCTGCTCGGGCGGCGGCAGCGCGCTGCTGCTGCGCGCCTCGACCTTGAGCGACCAGCCGTCGTCACCGCGCCCGCCGGGGGCGAGCAGGAACTGCACGCCGTGGCCGGGCTCGCCCAGCTCCCACTCGGCCGCGACCGGCCGCGCCGCGTGGTGCCCGAGCAGCGCGACGGTGGCGACGTCGCCCGCTTCCGAGAGCCCGCTGACCACGCCGAGCAGCGCGCCGCGGTGCGTGACGATGGCGCCCTCGTGCACGGCCGCCGGCGGCACCGCGAGGTCGATCTCGTGCTCGGCCTCGCGCCGTGCGACGACGGGCACGAGCAGCGACTCGCGACCCGGCGCGGAGCTCGCCGTCTCACCCAGGACCGCGCGGCACCAGCCCTCCCAGGCGGCCTTGGCGGGCTCGCGCAGCAGCGCGAGCGGCTCGGGGTCGGCGGCCGGGCCGAAGCGGACGACCGCCCGGTCGAGCGGCAGGAGCAGCGGCGTGAGCCAGGTCTCGAGCGAGCGCACCGGTCCCGCGCCGCCCAGGGACGCCAGGCAGGCGGCGACGACGATCACGCCCAGCGCGCGGCCCTGGCTCTTCATGGACCTGTCTTGCAACTCGTGCGGGGCGGACGCGCCGGGCGCCCGCCCCGCTGGCCTCGCGGCCCGCTGGCGTCACCCGATCAGGCGGCGTCCTCGGCGGTGTCGAGCACGCGGCTGTACACGTCGAGCTGGTTGAGGAACTCGCCCGTGCCCCGTGCCACGCACGAGAGCGGGTCGGCCGCGGTGCGCACCGGGAGCTGCACCTCCTGCTCGATCACCTTGTCCACGCCGCGCAGCAGCGAGCCGCCGCCGGCCATGGTGATGCCCTGGTGCACGAGGTCGGCCGCCAGCTCGGGCGGCGTGTGCTCGAGCGTCGCGCGGATCGCGCCGACGATCGACATCACGGGCTCGAGCAGCGCCTCGCGGATCTCGACGCTGCTGACGACCGTGCGCCGCGGCAGGCCGATCATCATGTCGCGGCCCGCGACCTCCATCTCGAGCTCCTTCTCGAGCGGCGCCGCCGAGCCGATCGCGATCTTGATGCGCTCGGCCGTCTGATCGCCGATGAGCAGGTTGTAGTTGCGGCGCATGTAGTTGACGATCGCCTCGTCCATCTCGTCGCCCGCGATGCGGATCGACTCGCAGTGCACGAGACCGAAGAGCGACATGACCGCGACCTCGGTCGTGCCGCCGCCGATGTCGACGATCATGCTCGCCAGCGGGTCGGCCACCGGCAGGCCCGCGCCGATGCCGGCCGCCATGGGCTCGGCCACGAGGTAGACCTTGCGCGCGCCGGCGCGCTCGGCCGAGTTGATCACCGCGCGGCGCTCGACCGCCGTGATGCCGCTGGGGATCGCGATGACCACCCGCGGCCGCACCATGAAGGTGCGGTTGTGCACCTTGCGGATGAAGTAGCGCAGCATCTTCTCGGTGATCTCGAAGTCGGCGATGACGCCGTTCTTGAGCGGCCGGATGGCCTGGATGTTGCCCGGCGTCTTGCCGAGCATCTCCTTGGCCGCCAGGCCGACGGCGTCGCCGTCGAGCAACACCTCGTTGGTGCCTTTGCGCACCGCGACGACGGAGGGCTCGTTGAGCACGATGCCCTCATTGGGAATGCAGACCAGGGTGTTCGCCGTGCCCAGGTCGATTCCCATGTCGATCGAGAACTTCCCGACCATCCACTCGAAAGCCTTCATGAAGCTTGTGTCCCCGCATGCGGCCCGAGCGGGTGGCCGGGCTGCTTCCCACGAGGGAACCAGCCCATCCGCCGGCTGCGGGCCGGGATCGCTGAATGACCGCCGCGGTTGCCATCTCCACGAGCCACCGCCAGGAGGCCCGCGAGCCGAAGCGATCTGTCAGGTCCGATTGGAGCAGCGGCCGGGGGGCGCCCGAAGCGGATTCAGGTACCGGCTGTTCCGCCGGGGTGCCCGGTGGTCGATTTCAGCCACTGCCCACGGGAGCGGTCGGGCGGGCCGCGGACCCTGGTCCCGGTCGCCGCTAGAAGGGCCAGCCCGAGCCGAAGGCCCGGTGCATCCCCAGCTGGATCAGCGCGAAAGCGGCGACGAGGGAGACCAGGGTCACGACGACCAGGGCCATCTCCAGGCCGCTCTTCTCGGCGGCGACGACCGGCTTCGTGGTGGTCCGCCGGGTCGTCGTGGTCTCCTCGGTCACGGCCTCCTCGGCCGGCGTCTCGACCACGGCGATGGGCTCGCCCGAGACCTCGGTGGTCTCGGTGACGGTCGTCTCCTTCTTCAGGCGGCCGCGGCGCGGGGGTGGGGTCTTCTTGCGGGAGAAGGCCATCGGCTACTGCGCCTGGGTCGAGGCGACGTCGCCCGTCTGGAAGCGGGCGTTGGGCACCTGCTCCTCGATCAGCGCGGTCGCGTAGTTGGCGTAGAGCATGTCGACCTTGACGCGGCCCAGGTAGGTGCCGTCGCGGCTCACGTTGAAGGTGTAACCGCGCTCGACCGACTGGTTGCGCCCCTTGTCGAGCACCACGAAGCCGTTCTCGAAGTTGACCTCCTTGACGGTCGCCTCGATGTGCGGCATCGAGGGCGCGGCCGCGCCGCCCGCCGCCATCGCGCCGCCGGCCGGCGCCTGGCTCATCGTGGCGACCTGGTCCTCGAGCTCCTGCACCTTGCGCTTGGCCTCGGCGATCGCGTCCTCGAGGTCGCGCTTGCCCATCTCCGCCTGCTGCGTCTCGGTCTTGGCCTTCATGGCCTCCTCGCGCAGCGTGGCGTTCATGTCGGTCAGCTCCTGGTTGCGCTGGAGCGTGCCGCTCAGGCTCGAGTCGAGCGTGTCGAGCTTGGCGTTGATCTTCGTGATGTCGTCACGCAGCTGCTGGTTGTCGACCTCGAGGCGCTGGGCCTTGTTGTCGGCGTTGTCGCGCTGCACCTCGAGGTCGCTCTTGTCCTCCTCGAGGCGCGTCTTCTCGGAGGTCAGCGCGCGCTCGCGCTCGGCGTACTGCGCCTCGGCGTCGCTGCGCGCCGACTCGGCCGTCTTGAGCTGGCCTTCGAGCTTGCTCATCTGCGTCTTGGACTCCTCGGTCCGGTTCAGCAGCGCGCCCGCGGCGCCCACGACGAGCAGGGAGAAGACCAGATTCACGACGACCAGGATCTTGCCAATGCTGCTCATTCAGGGTCTCGCACTCGCATGGGCTTGCACCGCCGGACACTCGGGATGCCCGACAAGCTGGAACGGCGAAGGGTATGGACGGATTGGGGCGACTGTCAAGGAAGCGCTGTCCGGGCGGGTCGCCAGGCCAGGACCAGCGCCCAGATCACACAGGCCCAGGCCCATCGGTCGCCCCACCACAGGTACAGCGTCCGGTCGGTGTGGATCGGGACGCGGGCCCGGAAGGCGCCGGCCACGGTGCGGTCGCGCCCGTCGACGACCAGGCGGTCGGCGCCCTGCGGCGCGCGCCCGTCGGGACGCACGAGGCACGAGATCCCCGAGTTCGTCGAGCGGAACACGGCCCGGCGCGTCTCGACGGCGCGCAGCACCGAGTGCAGCTCCATGTCGTCGAGCTCCGTTTCGCCGAACCAGGCTTCGTTCGAGAGGTTGACCAGGACGTCCGCGCCCTGGCGGACGCACTCCCGATTGAAGTCGCCATAGGCGTTCTCGAAGCAGATGGTGACGCCGAGGCGCACCCCGTCCAGCTCGACGAGCTGCACCCCCGGCCCCGGCTCGAGGTCGACGACGAAGCCGGCGATCGACCGGATCAGGCCCTCGGCCCAGCGCCGCAGCCCGGCAGGCAGCCAGCGCGCATAGGGGATCGCCTCGCCCCCCGGCACGAGGATGACCTTGTCGTACCGGCCCAGCCGCCGGCCGTCGCGGTCGAAGTAGACGGCGCTGTTCGAGGTCAGCACGCGGCCGTCGGGCCCGATGCGGAAGTAGGGCGTGCCGATGAGCAGGCGCGCGGCGCGGTCGCCCAGCGGCCCGCCGGCGAGCAGCGGCGCGAGGAAGCGCGACTCGGCCTGCGTCACGTAGTCCACCCCGAAGCCCCGCGTGAACTCCTGGCCGGGCTCGCCCTCGCCCATCGCGAAGGGCCACATCGTCTCGGGCCAGACGAGCAGGTCGACCTGCTCGCCCCCGAGCAGGGCCTGGTCGCTGAGGTCGAGGCAGCGCTCGTAGCGCACGTCCGCGGCCTCGACGTCTTCCTTGAGGTGCTGCGGGAAGGCGGGCTGGATCGCCGCCAGCACCGGGCCCGGCCGGGGCTCGGCCAGCGTGTGCGGCCGCACCAGCCCGTAGATCACGCCCAGCGCCGGCAGCAGCAGCGCCCAGGCCCAGCGCCGCTCGTGGCGCTGCCAGCCCAGCCCGGCCGCCGACACGCACGCCGCCAGGAACGTGAGCAGCAGCACGCCGCCGATGTCCGCCGCCTGCACGGCGACACGGTTCGCGGCCAGCGCCTGGCCGAGCAGCTGCCAGGGGTAGCCGGAGAGCGGCGCGTGGATGCGCAGCAGCTCGTGCGCGGTCCAGAGCACCGGCAGCGCCGGCCATGCAGCGCGCCGCGAGAGGGCGCGGTGCGCGGCCCATCCGAAGGCGCCGAACCAGCCGGCGTCCACGAGCGCGACGATCGCGAGGTTGACCGGGCTCGTCGCGGCGAGCCACCAGCTCCCGAGCACGAAGATGGCGACGCCCGCCAGGTACAGGCGCAGGAAGGCGCGCCCCGCCGAGCGCGCGTGCAGCGCGAGCAGCGCCAGCGGCCAGGGCGCGAGCAGCGCCAGCGGCCACAGCGAGAACGGCGGGAAGGCCGCGACGTGCAGGGCGACGCCGAGCGCGCCGAGCCCGGCGGCGCGCTTCCACGAAGGCGGGCCGCTCACCAGCGCGTTCCGCCGGGCGTCGGGAACCAGTCGGCCAGCTCGCCCGTCTGCGCGTAGCCCTCGCCGCGCGCGACGAAGGCGAAGCCGTCGGCGCCGGCCATGCAGGACAGGTCGCCCGAGCCGTGCCAGCCGCCGAAGAGCAGGCCCTGCGCCGTCTCGCGCATGGGCAGCAGCTGGTCGCGCTGCGCGTTGCGGCGCACGGCGGCCGCGAGCTCGCGCTGCTCGTCGGCCCACCGCGACGGCGGCTCGCCGAGGCGCGCCGCGATCGCCGCGCAGACGAGCACGCGGCCGGTCATGAGCGCGGCCACGGGGTTGCCCGGCAGGCAGAACACGAGCTGGCGCTCGCGGGTGTAGAAGAGCGTGGGCTTGCCGGGCTTGACCGCGACGCGGTCGAAGTGCTGGCGGCCGCCCAGGGACTCGACGACGCGCGCCGAGAGGTCGTACTTCCCCACCGACGAGCCGCCGGTCAGCACGACGATGTCGGCCTCGGCCGCGGCCGAGAGCCGCTCGGCCAGAGCCGCCTCCGTGTCGCGGGCCACGCCGAGGTCGACGACCCGCGCGCCCGCCGTCGTGAACAGGCTGGCCAGCGCCGGCCCGTTGCTCTCGCGGATCTGGCCGCGCCGGATGGGCGCGCCCGGCGGCACGAGCTCGTTGCCGCTCGTCAGCACCGCCACGCGGGGCCGCGCCACGACCTCGACCGCGCCGGCGCCCGAGGCGATGAGCAGCGAGAGCGAGAGCGCGGTCACGCGCTCGCCGGCCCGGCCGGCCTGCTGGCCCGCCCGCAGGTCCTCGCCGCGCGGCGCGACGTGGGCGCCGGAGGCGACGCCGCGCTCGAGGGTCACGGTGCCGCCCGCGAGCGCGGTCCACTCGATCGGCACGACCGCGTCGGCGCCGGGCGGCAGCGGCGCCCCGGTCATGATCGAGAGCGCCTCGCCCGGCGCGAGCCGCCGCTCGCCGGACTCACCTGCGGCCACCTCGCCAGCGACGCGCAGCTTCGCGCCGGGCCCGGTCTCGGCGGCGCGCACGGCATAGCCGTCCATCATGACCCGATCGAAGGGCGGCAGGTCGGAGTCGGCCTCGACGGGACGCACGAGCACGCGGCCGACCGCGTCGGTCACGGCGACGCGCTCGCCCGGCCCCGGTCCGCCGGCGCGCTCGAGCACGATGCGGCGCGCCTCCTGGATCGAGATCATCCGCGGCTCCGTCGCATGCCGGCCACCATACGAAACGGTACAAGAGGCGGGATGCGCGCCGGCCGGGCCCGACTCGTCACCCTGCTGCTGGGAGTGTGCCTGCTGCTCGGCGCGGCGGTCGTGTGGCTGCTGCTGCGACCGGGTGCGCCGGCGGCCGGCGCCCCGGATGGTCGCGGCGCCGACGCCGGCCGCACGGGCGAGGTCGGCGCGCGCGTGGCCGGCACGCCGGGCGCCTACGACAGCCATCCCGACGCCGACGTCGCGCGGCTGCTGCTGCCCAACCTGCGCGGCCGCGAGGACACCGGCACGCTCATCGACTCGAACGCCTTCGGCATGCGCGAGCGCGACTGGGCCGTGCCCAAGCCCGACGGCACGGTGCGCGTCGTGCTGCTGGGCGACTCGTACGTCTTCGGCATGGGCGTGGCGGCGGATCAGCGCTGCGGCGTGCTCCTCGAGCGGATGCTGAAGGAGCGCGCACAGGTGCAGCCCGTGCCGCCGATCGAGGTGCTGCACCTCGGCATCACGAGCTGGGGACTCGCGGCCGCGACCGAGTACATGCGGCGGCAGCTCGGCCTGACCCGGCCCGACCTCGTCATCGAGCACATCGTCCCCAACGACCTCGACGACACGAACGGGGTGCGCGGCTTCGGCTCGCCGGGCAAGCTCGTGCCCGCGCGCCCGCAGGCCGGCGACGCGGCGATCAGCCTGACCTACGCGCGCTGGCAGCTGAACCCACAGGCCAAGCCGCTGCTCGCCTGGGGCCTCGACGGCGAGAGCCGCATGCGCCTGCAGGACGGGGCCGCGCGCCTGACGCGGCTGCGCGACGACGTCACGGCCTCCGGCGGCCGCTACCTGCTGCTCGTCAACTGGCACGGCTACCAGGCCGTCGCGGCCCGGCACCTCGCGCCGGCCGTGCCCGAGGCCGAGGTCGCCTATCTGTCGAAGGAGTTCTATCGCGACGCCCGCTACCGCATCTCCGAGGCCGACGAGCACTGGAACCCGGCCGGCCACGAGCAGGTCGCGCAGGTGCTCTACGGGCTGATCACGACGCGCGGGCTGCTGCCCCAGCTGCAGCTGGCCCCCGACGAGGAGGCCGCGGCGCTGGCGCGCCAGATGGACGCGGCCGGGCGCGCCGACGCGCAGCGGCCCGACGGCGATCCCGAGCAGATCGCGCGCGGCTTCGTCGGGCCCGCGGTCACCTTCCCGGCGCCGGGCGCCGACAGCGCCGGGCAGGTCTACGGCGGCATCGACAAGGACGGCTTCGTCGCGCCCTACGCGGCGCTCGTGCTGCGGCGCGACGGGAACAGCCTGCACCTGACGGGCCGCTGCCTTGCCCGGCCCGAGCTGGACGGCGCGACGCTGTCGGTCTTCGTCGACGAGCTGCCGCTGGCGCGCATCGCCATCGCGGCGGGCAGCAGCGTCGACCGCACCGAGCCGCTGCCGGCCGAGCTGCGCGAGCGGCCCTTCGTCGCGGTGCGCTTGTCCTGCGACGACTTCGTCTACGACGGCCCCGAGCTGCGCCACACCATCTGCTTCCAGCTGCAGCGCGTGGCCCTCGAGCCCTGAGGGCCGGCTGGCTCGGAGGGCGCGGGCGGACCGCGCATTGACCGCCCCGCGGGCGCTGCCCTAGGATCGCGGCGTCGACCGTGGGTGACTAGCTCAGCTGGTAGAGCGCCTGGTTCGCAATCAGGAGGTCAGGGGTTCGACTCCCCTGTCATCCACCAACGGGCGCCGCCGCGCTCAGTCGACCACGATGTTCGCCCAGGGCTCGAGCGGCCCGCCGTCCTTCTGGAGCGCGTTCTCGTCGAGCGTCTTGAGCGGCCCGCGGAAGCTGCCGAGGCCCGCGATCGAGAGGTGCAGCGCCGAGGGGTCGCCCACGAACACGCCGCCCGGCGCGCTCGCCGAGAGCAGGCTGGGGGCGACGTCGCGCGCCGAGAGCGTGTTGCGCACGACCGCGTTGCCCCCGCCGGTGGATTCCAGGGCCGAGCCGCCGTTCAGGACGAGATGGTTGTCCTCGACGCGGCACAGGCCGCCGGAGAGCGCCACGCCCGCGCCCCGGTTGCTGCTCGCCACGCAGCCGCGCACCGACGCGCCGGTCCCGACGGAGATGCCCGAGCCGTTGTTGCCCGACGCGGTGCAGCCGCGCAGGCTGGCGGTCTCCTGACCCTGGATGCCATCGGACCCGTTGCCGGTGGCCGAGCAGTCCGAGAGCGTGCACAGGCCGCCGTCGAGCAGGAAGCCGGCGTGGCCGTTGCGCGTCGCGCTGCACTGGCGCGCCGTCGTCTGTCCGGCGAGCGCGAAGCCCTCGAGGCCGTTGCGGTCGCTCAGGCAGTCGCTGACGACGCTGGCGCTGCCGGCGACGATGCCGGCGCCCACGTTGCCGATCGCCGTGCAGCCGTGCACGACGGCGGCCGTGCCCACGCGCAGGCCGGACGACGCGACCTTCGGCGCGCCGGTGCCCGAGGCGTGCACGTCCTCGAGCCGCGCGCCCTGCACGACGGACAGGTCCACGCCCGACCCGCTCCACTGCAGGAGGCTGCCGTCGTGGATCGACACGTCGTAGAGGGTGTCGCGCTTCTCGGGCAGCACCGCCACGATGCCCGTCGTGCTGCCCTCGGCGCCGACGAGCGCGTAGCCGCCGAGGTCGAGGTCGACGTGGTCGGCCCTGATCACGATGCCGGCCTCCGCGCCACGCGGCGGCTTCGGGCTCGCGGTGAGCCCGCCTCCGAGTACGTAGCGGCCGGGCGAGTCGATCAGGAAGGGCAGGCGCGAGATCGTCTGCACGACCTGCGGCGCCGGCGCCCCCACGGGCGCGACGGGCGCGGGCTTGGGTGCCTGCTGGAGCAGGGCCGGCAGCACCAGCGCGCCGACGGACAGGCCGAGCACGGACACGGGCTTCATCGCAACCTCCTGCGGGGATCGGAAGGATTCCGGGCCGGTCTTAGAGCGTAGGAGCACGGGCGGTTTCGAGGAATGCAGCTTCGCGGCGCGCCGGTGTCCTTCGACGACGCCGCTACAATCGCGCCCTTGAGCGCGACGCCGTCCACTCCCGCCCGGCCCGCCCAGCAGGGCGCGAAGGTGCTCTTCGCCGGGCTGCTCGCGCTGGTCTGGTGGCTCGACCGCCGCCCGCAGCAGCTCGTCGCGACGGGCGAGCAGTCGCTGGGCTTCCGGCTCACCGAGGTCGCGGCCGACGTCGGCCTCGCCTTCACGCACCACCAGATGCACCTCGACCCGCAGCTCGCCAACGTCGAGCCGCACGTGGCGGCCACCGGCGCGGCGGTCTCGGTCAGCGACGTGAACAACGACGGCTGGCCCGACCTGTTCGTGACGAACAGCGAGTTCGGCCACGACAACGCGCTGTTCCTCAATCCGGGCGACGCGGGCGCGGGCGCGGGCGCGGCCGGCCGCTTCCGCGACATCGCGGCCGCCGGCGGCCTCGGCGGCAGCAACCGCGAGGGCGAGGGCGTCTCGACGGGCGGCGTCTGGGGCGACTTCGACAACGACGGCTTCGAGGACCTCTACCTCGTCAAGTGGGGCTACGGGCAGCTGTTCCGCAACAACGGCGACCTGACCTTCACCGACGTGACCGCGCGCGCCGGCCTGCGCCGCTGGATGAACAGCAACGCCGCCGTGTGGCTCGACTACGACCGCGACGGCCTGCTCGACCTGTATGTCGCCGGCTACTTCCCCGAGACCCTCGACCTCTGGCACGTCACGACCACGAGGATCATGCAGGAGAGCTTCGAGTTCGCGCGCAACGGCGGGCACAACGTCCTCTGGCGCAACCTCGGCGACGGGCGCTTCGAGGACGTGACCGCCGCGACCGGCTGCGACAGCACGCGCTGGACGCTCGCGGTGGCCGCGGCCGACTTCGATCGCGACGGCTGGCAGGACCTCTACCTCGCCAACGACTACGGACCCGAGGAGCTGTTCCGCAACGTCGGCGGCCAGCGCTTCGAGCTCGCCAGCGTGGGGCTCGGCGAGGACAGCAAGAGCGGGATGTCGGTGGCCGTGGGCGACGTGCAGAACAAGGGCCGCCTCGATGTCTACGTGACGAACATCAGCGAGAACCGCTACCTGTTCCAGGGCAACAACCTGCGCCTCAATCTGCTGGCCGAGGCCGGCCGCTTCGAGAACGTGGCCGAGAGCATCGTGGCCGACACGGGCTGGGCCTGGGGCGCGCAGTTCGGCGACCTCGACAACGACGGGCGCCAGGACCTCTACGTCGTGAACGGCTTCATCTCCGCCGATCGCACGCGCGACTACTGGTACGACATGTCGGTCATCGCGGGCGGCAACAGCCGCATGTTCCAGGACGCGGCCAACTGGAAGCCGATCGGCGACCTGAGCCTGTCGGGCTACCAGCGCTCGCGGCTGCTGCTCAACCGCGGCGACGGGCACTGGGTCGACGTGGCCGCCGCGGTCGGGGCCGACGACCTGTACGACGGGCGCGCGGTGGCCTTCGTCGACCTGTGGAACCGCGGCGCGCTCGACGTCGCGATCGCCAACCAGAAGGGGCCGCTGCTCGTCTACCGCAACGACGTCGACCCGGCGCGCGGCTGGGTCGCGTTCCGGCTCGTGGGCACGGCCAGCAATCGCAGCGCGATCGGCGCCGAGGTCACGCTCGAGTTCGGCGGCCAGGCGCAGAGCCGCGTGGTCGACGGGGGCAGCGGCTTCTCCAGCCAGAACGACCGGCGGCTGCACTTCGGCCTGGGCGCGGCCACGCCCGAGCGCGCCGTCATCCGCTGGCCCTCGGGACGCGAGCAGGTGCTGCCCGCGCCGGAGGCCCGCACGCTCATCACCGTGACGGAGCCCGCGTCATGACCCCGACGCTGGGCGGTCCTCCGGGCACGAGCGCCGGCCCGGGCACCGGCACCAGCGTCGCGCCGGCGTCGCGCCTGCGGCTGCCGGCGATCCCGGCGCCCTGGCTGTTCTCCTCGCTGATCACGCTGATCCTCGTCGTCGGCCAGTGGAAGTACGACATCGTGGGCGGCTACGACCGCCTGGCGGCGGCGCTCGGCACGGCGGTGGCCGTCGAGCTGCTGCTCTCGCGGGTGCTGCGCGGCGTGTGGCCCAACCTGCTCTCGGCCTACATCACCGGCAACAGCATCGCGATCCTCACCAAGCCCGCCGGCGGGCTGCTGTGGCCCTACGCGCTGGGCGCGGCGGTGGCGATCACGAGCAAGTACGCGCTGACCTACCGCGGCCGCCACCTCTGGAACCCGACCAACTTCTCGGTCAGCTGCTTCCTGCTGCTCGCGCCCCACTCGATGTCCGTGCTCAGCCACCAGTGGGGCAACGACTGGGCCATCGTCGGCATCGTCCTGGCGGTCGGCTCGCTCGTGATCACGCGCGCCAGGCTCTGGCACATCACCGGCACCTACGTGGCGTGCTTCGCGCTCCTGGCGGTGCTCCGCAGCGCGATCCAGGGCACGGGCGTCGGCTACGAGCTGGCCCCGCTCACCGGGCCCATGTACATGCTGCTCATCTTCTTCATGCTGACGGACCCGCGCACCGTCGTGAGCACGCGGGCCGGCCGCGTGGTCGTCGTGGTGCTCATCGCGCTGCTCGAGTGCGCCATCCGGCTGCTGCCACCGACCGCGGCGAGCAAGCCGCTGCAGGCCGCGCCCGCGATCCTGGCGCTGGCCATCGTCGGACCGATCGCCTTCTGGCTCGACCGGCGGCGGCTGACGTCGCGTCCGGCCTCCGCCGCACCGCCACTGCCCGCGCCGGCGCCAACCCCGCCGCCCGCCTGTTGAGCGGCGAGCGCCGCGCTCAGCCGCGCACGGCTCAGCCGCGCACGGCTCAGCCGCGCAGCCGGGCGACGATCGGCCCGGCCACGCGCGCCTCGAGCGCCTCGACGCGCTCGAGCAACGACTGACCCTCGTCCAGCACCGCGCGCCGGCGGGCCTCGTCGTGCAGGCTCGCGCGGTTGACGAGCACGTTGACCCACGCGCCGCGGAAGGCGGCGGCCAGCGCGTGCGCGCCGACGGCGACGTCGCTGGCCAGGTTGGGGTTGACGTGGGCGCCCAGCGACTCGAGCACCTCCAGGCCCGAGAGCGCCGCGCGCCCGATGCGCAGCGGCACGTCCATCGCCTCGAAGAGCGCGGCCTGCACCGCCGTGCGCCGCTCCGACTGCTCGGCCTCGCTCGCCTTGGGCAGCGCGTAGGCGGCCGTGACCCGTTCGTAGACGCGCGCATCCTCGTCGACCAGCGCGCCGAGCTCGGCACGCAGCGCGTCGAGGCGCGCGATCTCGCCGGCCAGCGCGCCGGCGTGCGATTCGAAGCCCTTGCGGCCCTCGGTGTAGCGAGCGGCCATCGCGCCCAGGGCCGCGCCCAGCGCGCCGAGGTAGGCCGAGACCGAGCCGCCGCCCGGCGTGGGAGCACGCGCGGCTGTCGCACTGGCGAAGGCGGCCAGGGATTGATCGATGAGCATGCCCAGCTCCGGAGAAGGGCGGCGAGTCTATCGAGCCTTCAGCGGGCCCTCAAAGTCGGCCAGATTGACGCGCGCCTCGCCATTCCGGCAGTTGATAAGCCGTTGGGCGGTGGGAATCAGGGTTCCGGTGCGGCACTCGGCAAAGACCGGGGTCGGGGAAACTGGGCTTCTTGGTGGACCGTCGCAGCCCCGGGCTCCGCCCCCGGTCGCGCTCCCGAACCGACCGGCGCCCCGGGGTTGGCACAGACCTTGCAATCCAGCCCCCACGGTCGGGCACCGCAGCACCACCCGCACGCCCGACCCGGAGCCGCGCATGAACCCCGAAACCTTCACCAACCGTGCCCGCGAGGCGATCAGCGCCGCGCTCGAGCTGGCGCGCTCGCGCCGCCACCCCGAGGTCACGCCGGCGCACCTCACGCTCGCGCTCGTCGAGCCCGACGACGGCTACGTCGCCGCGGTGCTGCGGCACGTCGGCGCGAAGAAGGCCGACGTCGTCGCCGACCTCGAGGGGCTGCTCAAGTCGACGGCGCGCGTGAGCGGCGCGGAGACCGCGATGTCGCGCGCGTTCGCGGCCGTGCTCGACGAGGCCTCGGCCCTCGCCAAGGCGCGCGGCGACAGCCACGTCTCGGTCGAGATCCTGCTCCTCGCGATCCTCGCCAAGGGCGACGCGCCGCTCGTCGCGGCGCTCGGCCACCGCGGCCTGACCCCGGCCGCGCTCGAGCGGGCCATCGAGGCCGTGCGCGGCGGCCAGCCGGTGGAGGGCGACAACCCCGAGACGGCCTTCGAGGCGCTCGAGAAGTACACGCGCGACCTCACGGCCCTGGCCCGCGACGGCAAGCTCGACGTCGTCATCGGCCGCAACGACGAGATCCGTCGCGTCGTGCAGGTGCTCTCGCGCCGCACGAAGAACAATCCCGTGCTCATCGGCGAGCCCGGCGTCGGCAAGACGGCCATCGTCGAGGGCCTGGCGCGGCGCATCGTGGCGGGCGATGTGCCCGAGGGCCTCAAGGACAAGCGCATCCTGGCGCTCGACCTGGCCGCGCTCGTCGCCGGCACCAAGTACCGCGGCGAGTTCGAGGAGCGCCTCAAGGCCGTGCTCAAGGAGATCGAGGGCGCGGCCGGCAGGATCGTGCTCTTCATCGACGAGCTGCACACGCTGGTGGGCGCGGGCGGCGCGGAGGGCGCCGTCGACGCGGCCAACATGCTCAAGCCGGCGCTCGCGCGCGGCGAGCTGCGCTGCGTCGGCGCCACCACGCTGGCCGAGTACCGCAAGCACATCGAGAAGGACGCCGCCCTCGAGCGGCGCTTCCAGCCCGTGCGCGTGGAGGAGCCCACGGTCGACGACACGATCGCCATCCTGCGCGGCCTCAAGGAGACCTACGAGGTCCACCACGGCGTGCGCATCCTCGACGAGGCCATCGTCTCGGCGGCGCGGCTGTCCAAGCAGTACATCCAGGACCGCTTCCTGCCCGACAAGGCCATCGACCTGCTCGACGAGGCCGCCTCCGGCCTGCGCATCGCGATCGACTCGATGCCGCCCGAGCTCGACAACCTCGAGCGCCGCATCCGCCAGCTCGAGATCGAGAAGCGCGCGCTCGAGTCGGAGGAGAAGCCCGACAAGAAGCGCATCGAGGAGGTCAAGGCGCGCCTCGCCGACCTCGACGAGGAGGCCGAGGCCCTGCGCCTGCGCTGGACCCGCGAGAAGGAGCTGATCAACGCCCAGCGCGCGACGAAGGAGAAGATCCAGTCGCTCGAGAACGAGGCCGTCAAGGCCGAGCGCGAGGGCCAGTACGACAAGGTCGCCGAGATCCGCTACGGACAGCTCCCGGCCGCCAACAAGGAGCTCGAGGCGCGCGCCGCCGAGATCGCCGCGCTGCAGGAGCAGGGCGCGCTGCTGCCGCAGAACGTCGACAGCGAGCAGATCGCCCTCGTCGTCTCGCGCTGGACCGGCATCCCCGTCACGCGCCTGCTCAGCGAGGAGCGCGACCGCCTGCTCCGCATGGAGGAGGTGCTCCACCGCCGGCTCGTCGGCCAGGACACCGCGGTGACCGCGGTCTCCGACGCGATCCGCCGCTCGCGCAGCGGCCTCGCCACGCCGACCCGCCCCATCGGCGCCTTCCTCTTCATCGGCCCGACCGGCGTCGGCAAGACCGAGCTGGCCCGCAGCGTGGCCGACTTCCTGTTCAACGACGAGCGCGCGATGGTCCGGCTCGACATGTCCGAGTACATGGAGAAGCACAGCGTGGCGCGGCTCATCGGCGCGCCGCCGGGCTACGTCGGGCACGAGGAGGGCGGCGCGCTCACCGAGGCGGTCCGCCGCCGGCCGCACTGCGTGCTGCTGCTCGACGAGGTCGAGAAGGCGCACCCCGACGTGTTCCACGTCCTGCTCCAGGTGCTCGACGACGGTCGCCTGACCGACGGCAAGGGCCGCACGGTCGACTTCACGCAGGCGCTCGTGCTCATGACCAGCAACCTGCGCTCGCTGAACGAGGTGCGCGCGGTCTTCAAGCCGGAGTTCCTGAACCGGCTCGACGACGTGATCGAGTTCGAGCCCCTGCGGCCCGAGGCGCTGCGCGACATCGTGGCGATCCAGGTCGAGCGGCTGCGCCGCCAGGCGGCGCTCAACGGCATCGAGCTCGTCGTGGCCGACGGAGCCCTCGACGTGCTGGCGCGCGAGGGCTACGACCCGACCTACGGGGCGCGGCCGCTCAAGCGCGCGCTCCAGAAGCACGTCGTCGACCTGCTCGCCCGGGAGATGATCTCGGGCCGCATCGGGGCCGGCGACAAGGTGCTGGTCGAGCCGGCCGCCGACGGGGCGGGCCTGACCGCGCGGCGCGTGGGCGTCAGCGAGACGGTCACGGCCTGACCCCCTGTGACTCGGCGGCCGCGCCGCCGTAGGCTGTCTCGCCATGGCGATCCCGCTCACCCCTGCGCGTGAGCCGGCGCCGTGGCGAGCCGCACTGCGCCCGGCCCGCTGGGCCGAGGCGCTGCTGGCGCTGGCGCCGCTGGTCTTCGCGGGGCTGCTCGCCGACCCGCCCTCGACGCGGCTCGCGCTGCAGATGGCCGGCGCCGTCGCGCTGATCGCGGCCGCGGGCGACGCCGTCGGCTTCGCCGCGTCGCGCCGCTCGGCCTTCGCCTCCACGCTCGCCGTCTGCTGCGCGGCGGGCGGGCTGCTGCTCGCCGCGTGGGCGCAGCGGCTGGCGCCGCCCCTCGCCGCGCACGGCCCGCGCTCGCTCGGGCCGCTCGGCTGGGCGCTGCTGCTGCTCGGGCTGTGCGTGGCCGACGCGCTGCTGCTGCGCCTGTGGCTGCCGGCGGACGTGCTCGTCGTCGCCTGCGGCTACGTGCTGCGCGCGGCCGGCGGCGCCTCGGCCCTGCAGCTCGCGCCCTCGCGCTGGCTCGTCGTCTGCAGCTTCCTGCTCGGGCTCTTCGTGGGCCTCGGCCGCCATGGCTGGCGCGCCGACCCCGACGCACGCAGGCCGGGCTCGCGGCGCCCCGCGGTGCAGCGCGCGGCCGCGATCGCCGGCGTGCTGGCCGTCGCCAGCTACGTGGCCTACGCCCTGTCCTCCGACACGCAGGCGGCCATCGGCTCCCGCGACCTGAT
>Ga0207428_10001481_pt1 | contig 24554 bp, 19 predicted proteins | sample RhiMethybrSRZTD1_FD_187600 | JGI IMG/M metagenome (GOLD analysis project Ga0207428, IMG submission 187600) | Populus rhizosphere microbial communities from Tennessee, USA - Rhizosphere MetaG P. TD hybrid SRZTD1 (SPAdes) (version 3) | ecosystem: Host-associated > Plants > Roots > Rhizosphere >...
TTCCTCGTACGCCTCCCGCATCCGTTCGATCGGTACGACCGTCGTCGCCAACGCTTTCGCGTCGTACTGACCCTTCTCGAGCATCTCGACGAATCGCGGGATGTCGCGCATCGGGTTGGCGCCGCCGGCCTGACCGGCGTGATGCGTGCGGCCGCCGATGGTAAAGAGCACCGCGGGCAACGTGATATTGCCGCGTGGAAGGCTCGTCGTCACGATGTGCCCGCCTGGCGCGCACATCTCGTACGCCTGACGGAGCGGAAGAATGCCGGTTGGATCCGGCCCTGCCTCCACCTTGGGCGGCGCTTGATCGGCGCCGGCGGCTTCAATCACGAAGTCCGCGCCCGCGCCGCCGAGCAGGCCACCTGAATCGCGGCCTCCGGCCCACAGGCGATTGTTGGGCGTCCGCGACATCTCTCGCACTTTGTCCACCAGCCGGTCGCCTTCGACGTTGGGATCGAGCGTGTGGGTCGCGCCCACGTTCATCGCGACGTCACGGCGCGCGCGAATCGGATCGATCGCGATGATCGTCGAGGCGCCTGAAATGCGGGCACCCTGGATGGCGCTCAACCCGAGCGGGCCGCATCCAACGACCGCAACGATCGAGCCGGGTTCGACGAGCGCGAGCGCTTGCGACGTGGTCGCACCGAGACCGGCAACGCTGACGCAACTGCAGACCATGCCGACGTCGACAGCTGCCGCCTTCGTCACGATCGGCACGACCCACTCCTCGAACGTGATCATCAGCTCGGCGAGCCCACCGATGTGCGAGTTCATGTAGACCGGTGTGCCGTCGCGCATCTCCGCCACTGCCGCGAGATCGTCGGGCCCCTGGCGGCCGAGAAACTGGCACATGTCGGCGCGGCCGCGCAGGCACTGGTAGCACGAGCCGCACTGCGGCGTGCCTGACACGCAGACACGGTCGCCCACCTGCACGCGACGCACATCCGTGCCCACGGCTTCGACGATGCCGACTCCACCATGACCCTGCACGAGCGCCATGCTGTTCAATCGTCCGACACCGCCGCCCTGCAGGCCGAGGACGACGCCCGTGTTCGAGTAGCAGAGATTCGTCGCCTCGGTGCGCACGACAATCTGGCGACCAGAGATCGGCTTCAGTGTCAGTTCCTGCAGCGTCGTGCGGCCGGGTCCGGTGCCGCGCGACACCCAACCGCGGAATCGTTTAGCAGTGATGGCGGCTGCCGACGTGCGCTGCTGAGCGAGCGCCGAATCGCGCCGGGCGAGCGCGACGGCGCCAGCTGCGGCCAGGCCGGTCTTCAGGAGGCGACGGCGGGAGGAAGCCATTTGTGATTAGCGATTAGTGATTATGCGCGATGGTGTATAGTTCCCGCCGCCAAAACTGATCGATGCAGTTCTTCGAGGCAGGAGTCGTTTTCCGCGCAGGCGAGAGAGAATGACTCTTCACCTTTTCCCGAGGAGTTGAGGCCCATGCGTTTGTTTCCGTCTCGCGTTGCCCGGCTGTCCGTCTGCGCTGCGGCAGCGGTTGCGCTTTCAGCCTGCAACAGCGCACCGCCCGTGGAGGCACCAGGCGCCGATAAAGCGCCGGCCAATGCGCCCGCCGCCGCGCCAGCTCTGTCGCAAGTCGATCGAGGCAAGCAATTGGTCATCGGCGGAGGCTGCCACGACTGCCACACGCCGAAGAAGATTGGCCCGAACGGTCCGGAAGCCGACATGAGCCGCATGCTGTCCGGTCACCCCGAGAGCGAGGGCGTGCCGCCGCCATTCAAGTCGATCAAGGGCAGCCCCTATGTGATTCACATCAACGGGCACCTGACGGCGTGGAGCGGCGACTGGGGCGTGTCGTTTGCCGCGAACCTCACCCCTGACATGAACACGGGGCTCGGCATCTGGACCGAGGACATGTTCGTGAACGCGCTCAAACAGGGCAAACACATGGGGAAGAGCCGGCCGATTCTTCCGCCGATGCCGTGGAATTGGTACGGCCAACTGCCGGAGCCCGAACTGAAGGCGATGTTCGCCTATCTCAAGTCGATTCCTCCGATCGCCAATCGTGTGCCGATCCCGCTCACACCCGACGGCAAGCCGATCGAAGCGCCATAGCCTGTTCCTCACGAGACCATGCATTACTTCGGGCGATTCGACGAGGGCGCGATGGGCCGGCACCCGATCTTCGAGGGGCATGGCGACGGATACACGCACGCGCCGCTCGTCGATCATGCGACCGGCTCGGTGCACACCGGACTGAGCATGAACCAGTTGGCGCCGGGCGGGTCGATTCACCCGCACGTGCACTCGTTCGAGGAAGGCTTCTATGTCCTGAGCGGTGAAGCCGCGTTCACGGTGAACGGCTCGAGCTACCTGCTCGGGCCCGGCGACTTCGCAGCGGTCAAGGTGGGCGCGCCCCACGCGTGGTCCGCGTCCGGCAGCACGGCAGTGCGGTGGCTGCAGATGGCCGCGCCGCAACCACGGCCGGCCGGCGCCGAGCCCGACACATTCTTTCTCCGCGATCGTACCGTGCCCACTCGCGCGGCCCGGCTCGATCTGGCCAACCTTGGTGGCAACCTGCTCGGTCACTTCGACGTCGGGCAGATTCCGCCGCCGAGCGAGCGCAAGGGCGGCTTGCAGGGGCTCGAGGGCGTCTTTCTCAAGTGGATGATCGACGAGAACTTCGGTGCCTGCCACCACCGGATGCTGTTCATCGAGTATCAGCCCGGCGTCAGCATCGCGCCACACGACCACACGTTCGAGGAGGCGTACTTCATTCTCAGCGGCGAGGTCGAAGGCACGCTCGACGGCAAGTGGTATCGCGCCCAGGCCGGCGACGTCCTGTGGACGAGCGTCGGCTGCATCCACACGTTCGTGAACACGAGCCAGGAGCCCGTGCGATGGCTTGAGACGTTCTCGCCCCAGCCGCCGAAGGAAAACGTCTTTCGCTTCTCAGCCGAATGGCAGAAAAAGTCTAAAGAGCTAGAGGGGGATTCATGAGCACCACCCGCACGCGTCCCTACACGGGCGCCGAGTATCTCGAGAGCCTGCGCGACGGGCGCGAGATCTGGATCTACGGCGAGCGCGTCAAGGACGTCACGACCCACCCGGCGTTCCGCAACACCGTGCGCATGATCGCGCGCCTCTACGACGCGCTCCACGATCCCGCCAAGAAGGACGTGCTCACGACGACCACTGACACCGGCAACGACGGTTTCACTCACAAGTTCTACAAGCCGAGCCGATCCGCGGAGGAGCTGGTCGGCGCCCGCGACGCGATCGCCGAGTGGGCGCGGCTCACCTACGGGTGGATCGGACGCAGCCCGGATTACAAGGCGGCGTTTCTCGCGACGCTCGGCGCGAATTCCGCGTTCTACACTCCGTACGAGGAAAACGCCAAGCGCTGGTACAAGCAGGTCGTCGAAGAGGTCTCCTTCGTCAATCACGCGATCGTCAATCCACCGGTCGATCGCGACAAACCGCTGGATGACGTCAAGGACGTCTACATGCACGTTGAGGAGGAGACCGACAAGGGTCTCGTCGTCAGCGGCGCGAAGGTCGTCGCGACCACGTCGAGCCTCACGCACCTGAACTTCATCGCCAACAACGGGGCCCTGCCGATCAAGACCAAGCCGTTCGCGTTCGTCTGCATCGTCCCCACCGGCGCGCCGGGTGTGAAGCTGCTGTGCCGGCCGTCCTACGAGATGACGGCTGCGGCAATGGGTACGCCGTTCGACTATCCGCTCTCGAGCCGGATGGACGAGAACGACTCGATCCTGATCTTCGACAAGGTGCTCGTGCCGTGGGAGAACGTGTTCGCCTACGGTGACATCGAGAAGGTCAACAACTTCTTCCCGCGATCGGGCTTCCTGCCGCGCTTCATGTTCCAGGGCTGCACTCGTCTCGCGGTGAAGATGGACTTTCTCGCGGGCCTGCTGCTCAAGGCCGTCGAGGCGACCGGCGCCAAGGACTTCCGCGGCGTGCAGGCGCAGGTCGGCGAAGTGCTCGCCTGGCGCAATCTCTTCTGGGGGCTCACCGATGCGATGGCGCGGACCACGATCCCCTGGACGCCGGGGTACGTGTTGCCGAATCTCGATTACGGCCTGGCCTATCGCGTGATGGCGAGCCTCGCCTATCCGAAGATCAAGGAGATCATCGAGAACTCGCTGGCGAGCGCGCTGATCTATCTGCCGTCGAGCGCGCTTGATTTCAAGGTGCCCGAACTGCGGCCCTATCTCGATCAATTCGTTCGCGGGTCGAACGGCTACGGCGCGGAAGATCGCGTCAAGCTGATGAAGTTGCTGTGGGACGCGATCGGCAGCGAGTTCGGCGGCCGTCACGAGCTGTACGAGCGCAACTACTTCGGCAACCACGAGAGCATCCGGTTCGAGACGCTGCTCGTGGCCGATGTCACCGGCGCGACCAAACGCTACAAGGGATTCGCCGAGCAGTGCATGGCGGAGTACGATCTCGATGGCTGGACCGTCCCCGATCTCATCCGCTCGGACGACGTTAGCGTCATCATGAAGAAGATGACCACGACCTAGCTTGTGGATTCCACATCGATCGACTCGCGGACGCTTCGGCAGACCGTTGGTCGATTCGTGACCGGCGTGACGGTCATCGCGATCGAGACCGAGGGAGAGGTCCGGGCGATCACGGCGAACTCGTTCACGTCGCTCTCTCTGGAGCCGCCGCTCGTGCTCTTCTGTCTCGGCAAGGAGACGAAGGCCGGACAGCACATTCGGTCGGTGTCGGGGTTCGCGGTCAGCATTCTGAGTTACGAGCAACAGGATTTGTCGGCCTACTTCGCCGGAACATGGAAACAGCCGGACCCGCCCGCGTTTAGGTTCACGGCGTGGGAAGGCGGACCGCGGCTCGACGGCTGCATCGCGGCACTGGGCTGCCGCGTGCATGCCATCCACGAAGGCGGTGACCACTGGATCGTCGTCGGGCAGGTCCTGGCGACGTATCGCCTTGACGAGAACGGGTTGCCGCTGGTCTTCTTTGGCGGCAAATACATGACGCTCGGCGAATCAACGTAGTTCGCGAGCCCGATCGGAGTTGCGATGCTTGAAGGCGTGGATCGCGTGGTCGACCTCGCAGGTGTGCGGACCTCGGGGCTGACCGGCGCGACGGAGGGGGCGGTGCAGCGCGGGGACATCGCGGCGCTGGCCGCGATCGACGGCCACTTCGCCGCCGCAGCGCGCGACGGCATCACCGTCAGACTGGCCCGCACGGTGGGCGTGCCGCTGCGGTATTTCGTCGCGAAGATGTATCACGGCCCATTCCTCGTCGTTGCGACGCGGATGGACGAGATCTTCCTCTGGTGCCGCGAGCAACGGATCGCCTGGCAGTTCGATCCCGCCTACACGCGCATGATTCCGGCGCACTACCTGGTGGAGCTCGATCAAGTCGGGTGCCCGGATCCGGCCCCTCGCTATCACCGCTTCTTCGACCCGTTGATTGCCCAGGGGGCGTCGGATCTCGACGAGGCGGGTGCCGCGTACATCGGCGCCGCGTATCGAGCGATCGAGCAGTGGATGACGCGCGTCCCGGCGGGAGCGATGATCGCCGTTGCGTTCTCGGGCGGTGTCGACAGCATGGCGACCTTCCTGCTCGCGAGGCGGGCGGCTGAAGCGCTCGGGCGCGATCCGCAGCAGGTGCGGGCATTCACGCTCGACCTCGGCGGCGGCGCCGATCCGGTGCAAGCCGAGCGTGCGGTCAGGGAGCTTGGCGTCGAGCGCTCGTGGGAGCGGGTGTGCGTATCGCCCGACGAGTACGACCTCGAGGGCGCGATTCGGCTGATCGAGGACTATCACCCGCTCGATGTCGAGTGCGCCGCCTCGGCGGTGTGCCTGCTGCGAGCGATCCGCGAGCGCTATCCTGAGCTGACCTATCTGCTCGACGGAGACGGCGGCGACGAGAACTTGAAGTCGTATCCGCTCGAAGATTCCGACTTGACGCTGTCGAGCGTGCTGCGCAATCCGCTCTTGTATCACGAGGGATGGGGCGTCGACGCCATCAAGCACAGCCTCGCGTACTCCGGCGGACTCTCGCGCAGCTACGTGCGTACCTACGCGCCCGCCGCGGCGTTCGGCTTCGATGCGTTCTCGCCCTTCACCGTGCGGTCGACGATCGCCGCCGCACTCGCGATCCCGTTCGAGACGGTGATCGACGGCCGGGAGGATCGTCTCGCCACCCTCAAGCAGGATATCGTCCGCGCGGGCGTCAAGGCGGTGACCGGCGTCGAGATGCCGGTCAACCAGAAGCGCCGCTTCCAGGACGGCGCGGCCGGCACGTTCCATCAGCGCATTACGAAGGCCTGGTGCCGCCGCACCTTCAACCGCATCTGGCAGGAACGCCAGAAGGAAGCGGAGACGCTGGAGAGGCGATCGGGGAACGAGAGCGTCTCTGCCGTGTAATTCAAAATGCAAAATTCAAAATGCAAAATGGGTGGTGATTTGGAGATTGCAGAACCTGGGTTGAACCGTTTTGCATTTTGAATTTTGCATCTTGCATTACACGATCGATTCGTCCTCCAGCATCGCCCTCCGAAGAACTCCCTCGACCCGCGTCGCGCCTACGCCGCGTTGTGCGAAGAAGAACCCGACGCCACCGGCGCGCTGACTCCCACAGCCGTCATCTTCCTCACGAACCGCGAGTGCCCGTTCCACTGCGTCATGTGCGACCTGTGGAAGAACACGCTCGACGAGCCGATCGCCGTCAGTGCGATTCCACATCAGATCCGCGAGGCGCTGCGCACGCTGCCACCTTCGCAGTGGGTGAAGCTGTACAACGCTGGCAGCTTCTTCGACCCGCAGGCAATTCCGCCGGCGGACGATGACGAGATCGCGCTCGCGGTGCAGACGTTCGAGCGCGTGATCGTCGAATCGCATCCGGCGTTTCTCTCCGGTGCTCACGCGGAGCGGTGCCTGCGGTTGCGCGATCGGCTCGCCGGCCGGCTCGAGGTGGCAATCGGTCTGGAAACGGCGAACGAGCAGGTGCTCGAGCGGTTGAACAAGCGCATGACCCTCGAATCGTTCCGCCGCGCGGCGGAGTTCCTGCACAAACATGACATCGATCTGCGGGTCTTCATCCTGCTGAGCCCGCCATTCATGCGACCGGAGGAGGATGTCGAGTGGGCGTGCCGATCGATCGACGAGGCGATCGCCTGCGGCGCATCGGTGTGCTCGATTATTCCGACGCGTGGGGGCAACGGCGCGATGGAAGCGCTGGGCGACGCTTATCGCGCGCCAAGCCTCTCAGCGCTCGAAGATGTCGTCGAGTACGGTCTCTCGACCAGTGCCCGTGTATTCGCCGACTTCTGGGACATCGAGCGCTTCTTCACGTGCGAGTGCTCACGGCGGCGCGTCGAGCGTCTCCGCACGATGAACCGCGAACAGCGCGTGCCCGAGCCGGTGACGTGCTCCCTCCGATGTAGTGTCCGGCTTTAGCCGGACCCTCTCCTATAATCCCGACGTGCCCACGCACGTGCCCGGCACGCGCCTTGGTCCCTACGAAATCCTGAGCTCGCTCGGCGAAGGCGGCATGGGTGACGTGTATCGTGCACGCGACACGCGCCTTGACCGCATCGTCGCGCTGAAGATCTCGAAAGAGGAGTTCACGCCACGATTCGAGACCGAAGCGCGCGCGACCGCTGCGCTCGAGCATCAGCACATCTGTCGCCTCTACGACGTGTGTCACGAGGGTGCCGTGTCGTTCCTCGTCATGGAGTACGTCGAGGGTACGCCGCTCGCGGGACCGCTGCCGCTCGAGCAGGCCCTGACCTACGCGCGGCAGATCGCCGGCGCGTTGGCGGAGGCGCATCGCCGGCAGATCGTGCATCGCGATCTCAAGCCGTCCAACATCCTGGTGACCAAGGGCGGTGTCAAGCTCGTCGACTTCGGCCTCGCCAAGCTCGGTCGCGATGACGCTCCACTCGACGATGCGGCGTTGACCCGCGGCATCACGGCGGCAGGCACCATCCTCGGCACGCTGCACTACATGTCGCCGGAACAGCTGCAGGGGCAATCAGCCGACGCGCGCGCCGACATCTTCGCCTTCGGCCTCGTGCTCTACGAAATGCTGATGGGGAAGCGCGCGTTCGAGGGCGCCTCGGCGGCGAGCGTCATCGCCGCGATTCTCGAGCGGCCGGCGCCGTCGGTGAGTCAGGTCGCGCCGGCATCACTCGATCGGCTGCTGCAGCGCTGCCTGGCCAAGGATCCCGATGAGCGCTGGCAATCCGCGCGCGATATCGGCGCCGCGCTCGATCTGATCACCGAGCCGCCGGTTCCGTCGACGACCAGCAAAGAGCAACCCGTTCGCAAGGTGGCGTGGTGGCCGTGGTTGGTAACGGCGGCCAGCCTCGTTACTCTCGCCGTCCTCGCGTTCGTTCACTTCCGCGAAGCGCCCGCGGAACCCACGGTCGTGCGTTTTCAGATTCCCACCCCCGAGGGCACACGCATTGCCGCGCCTGTCCTCTCACCGGACGGTCGGCTCGTCGCCTTCGGCGCGCTCGCGAAGGACGGCGGCAGTGCAATCTGGGTTCGCCGCCTCGACACCCTAGAGACGCGGCTGCTTCCAGGAACCGAAAACACGACCGAGAATCCGTTCTGGTCGCCGGATAGCCGCTTCCTCGCGTTCTCAGCCGATCGGCGGCTCAAGGTCGTGGGTGTCGCGGATGGTGGAGTGCGGACCGTCTGCGAGCTTCCTGCGGGGATGGGCGGCGGTTCATGGAGCGCGGACGGCGTGATCGTCTTCAGCGCCTTCCAACGTGGCTTGTTTCGTGTCGCGGCGAGTGGCGGAGCGCCGACGCAGCTGAGGACTCTGTCCAAAGAGGACGCCCTCCACGTGTCGCCGGCGTTCTTCCCTGATGGCCGGCGCTTCTTCTACCTCGTGATCCACAAAGATCGTTCGAGCACGATCCATGTGGCGACACTCGACGGCTCCGATCGGGTGCCGTTCACACGCGATCTCGGATCCAGAGTCTTCTATGTAGCCCCGCGCGGGCGCGGCGAGTCCGGGCACGTGATTTTCAATCGTGGCGAGACGCTGATGGCGCAAGCGGTCGACGACGCGACGTTGGCGCCGGCCGCGGAGCCGGTGCAGATCGTCGACAACCTTGGTGAGAACGCAGCATCCGGCACCGGGCCCGGCTCCTTCTCGGTCTCGTCGTCCGCGTTGGCCTATCTGTCTGGAGACGTCGGTCATCCGACGCAGTTGACGTGGTTCGATCGCCACGGACGGGCGCTCGGTGTCGTGCCGCCGGATGGCGTGTACAACGATCTGTCGCTTTCGCCGGACGAGACACGGCTGGCCGTCACGCGCCGCGATGGACCGAACGAGGACATCTGGATTGTGGATCTCCTTCGAAACGTACCGACGCGTTTTACCTTCGACGCCGCGCAGGACTGGCACAGCGCATGGTCGCCCGACGGCAGCCGGCTGGCGTTCTCATCGACGCGACTCCTCGGCGGCCGCACGAATAGCGTGTTTTGGAAAGCGACGACGAACATCGGAGGTGAAGAGCTGGTAGCGGGAGGAAACACGAATCAGCGGCTCGATGACTGGTCGCCCGACGGCAAATATCTGTTGATCAATCGGACGGAAGGTCGCGACGACCTGTGGATTCTGCCGGCCGAAGCAAACGCGGGCGGGGAGCGCAAGGCGGAACCGTACCTGCAATCGCCGTTCACCGAAACTCGAGGACAGTTCTTCCCGGTGAAAGATCCTGACGGGCCGTACTGGATCGCGTACACGTCGAACGAATCAGGCCAGAACGAGATCTACGTGGAGTCGTACCCACGCGGGGCTCCTAAGGTGGGCATCTCGACCAACGGCGGCATGCAGCCGCGATGGCGGCGCGATGGCAAGGAGCTGTTCTACATCTCGCAAGACCGCCAGCTCATGGCGGTTCAAGTGACACGCGGAAAACAGCTTGCGTTCGGCACGCCCACGGCGCTCTTCCAGACGCGCATGTCGTTAGGGGGGACGCTCTTCTTCCGAATGCTTCGCTACGACGCTACGCGCGATGGTCAACGGTTCCTGATCAACTCTGAACGAGAGTCGACGGAAGCCTCGTCATCGACGGTCACGGTGGTGCTGAATTGGGCGTCGCTGCTGAAGAAATGAGCTCCCGTCCGGACACCGCCGTCGCCATCGTCGGCTCGGGATTCGGCGGCTCGATTCTCGCGATGATCGCGCGGCGTCTCGGGTATCGCGTGATGCTGCTCGAGCGCGGGCGGCATCCGCGCTTTGCGATCGGCGAGTCGGCGTCTCCGCTCGCGGGCGTTTTGATTGAGCAGCTCGCCGAGCGTTACGACTTGCCCCGTCTGCGGCCGCTTTCGGCGTTCGGCACATGGCAGCGTACGTACCCTGATGTCGTGTGTGGGCTCAAACGCGGCTTCACCTATTTCAAACACGAACGCGATCAGCGGTATCGCGTAGCAGCCGATGCCTCCAACCGGCTTCTCGTGGCCGCCAGTCCCAGCGACGAGCTCTCCGACACGCATTGGCTGCGGTCGGACGTCGATCATTTCCTGGTGCGCGAAGCCATCGACCTCGGTGCGGAGTACGTCGACGAGGTCACGCTTGAACGCGTGAAGGATCTCGATGGTGATCCGGTGCTGGAAGGGCACCGGCATGGCCAGCCGGTGCGCCTGCGCGCGCGATTCGTGGTCGACGCGTCAGGGCCGCGCGGGTTTCTGAGTCGAGCCCTCCAAATTCGGGAGCGTGGATTCGATGGCTATCCGGCCACGCAAGCGTTGTTCTCGCATTTCGTCGACGTGCCGCGCTGCGCTGATCTCGCCGACTTCGACGAACGAGACGCACCGCCGTATCCAATCGACGACGCGGCGCTGCATCACGTGTTCGACGGCGGATGGATGTGGGTGCTGCGCTTCGGCAACGGCGTGACGAGCGCCGGGATTGCGGTCGACGAGGCGCTCGCACACGAGCTGCGGCTCGCAGACGGGGAAGCAGCGTGGCAGCGGTGGCTGGCGATGTACCCGTCGATTCGAAACCAGTTCGCCGGTGCGCGTCCTATTCGCGAGTTCACCTGGATGCCGCGCGTGTCGTATCGCGCCGCGGCGGCGGCGGGCGACGGCTGGGCGATGCTGCCGTCGGCAGCGGCGTTTATCGACCCGTTGTTCTCGACTGGCATCCCAATGACGTTGTTGGGTATCGAGAGATTGGCTCGATGCCTCGAGTCCGGGTACCCGGCGGGTCTAAAGGCCCGCCTCTACGACGTTCCCGTTAATCGTCGTGGGGGCGAGTCTTTAGACTCGCCCGGAGCGTACAGCGCGACGACTCTGCGCGAGGCCGACCACACCGCTCGATTTGTCGCAGGGTGCTACGCGGCGTTTCCTCGGTTCGACGTCTTCGCCGCGTATTCGATGTTCTACTTCGTCGCGGCGAGCTTCAGCGAGATGGCTCGCCGCCTAACACCGGCGCAACCGGGACGCGGCTTTCTCTTCGCGGCCGACCCCGACATGGCGCCTGCAATCGCGCGGATGTCGCCCGCCGCGCAGATGCCCACGAATGTCGCCAGCTACGCTCGCGAGATTGCAGCCGTCTGTGATGGTTTCAACATCGCTGGGCTTTGCGATCCAACGAAGCGGAATTCTTACGGCGTCGATCTGGAGGACACGGTTCGGGGCGCTGCGAAGCTTGGGCTGTCACCTGAGCGCGTGCGTGAGGGACTGTCGCTCATGTTGAACGTGTAATGCAGAATTCAGAATGCAGAATTCAGACACAGTCCAGGTCCGAGCAATCCGAAACGCCAGGTGATTCGATTGCTTGTTCGCTCACGATACGAACGACACCCAGCTCATGACCCAACTCAGTGTTAGGAGCAGCCCAATGATCGTTCGACGCTTCGAGTTGACCACAATCGCCGTCAAGATTCTGACGAGCTGATCGGCCTCGCCGCGAAGTTCACGAACGCGATGCTCCGGACCGAGTTTCAACGCCTCGCAAATGCGCAACCAATACAGGCTTTCGCGTGCTTCACGCAGTGAGATCTCGACATACCGAATGAATTCCTTGCGCGAGGATCCGGCTTTCGCCTCCTCCAGATTGGCACCCACAGCCGTTCCTGCCTTGAGGAGCTGATCGATGATGACGCGAACGCCGACGAGTGGCGCGAGACTGAGAGCAAAGCGAGCGACGTCACATCCGAACGCGAACGAACGATCGCGGATGCCCTGAGCGTTGTGATGAGTCATGCACCAATGAAGTGCATGCAGCCAGCCAACTGGCGATTTGCTCGAAATTCGGCCGGAGTTGCGGCGACGAGACTACTGCTTCAAGCTCGACGTTTCAGAATTTGCAACAACCCGGCTCTGTCTGAATTCCGAATTCTGCATTCTGCATTCTGCATTACGCGGTTTTCGGATGCTTCGCCATCGAGTCTCTGATCAACGACACCATGCCCGCCGCGGCCGGCGTCAGGTAGCGGCCGCGGGCCGTGATCAATCCCACGGACACCGACAGCGACGGTTCGGCCAGCTGCGCGGCGTGGAAGCCTTCGCCCCACTGTCGATCGGGCAGGCATCCGGACGGCAGGATGCCGATGCCGACCCCGGCGCAGACGTGATGAAGGATGCTGATCAGACGATCGACGATGACGGTGTACTGCAGGTTGAAGCCGGCCGAGACCGCGGCCGCATCCGTCAGGCGGCGCAAGTACGTGTCGTTCGGCGCCGACACGAGCGCCTGGTCCTTCAGCTCCGCCAGTCGAATACGAGGCCGCCGTTTCGCCGCCAGCGGATGCGAGAGCGGGATCAGGACGAGCAACGATTCTTTCCGCAGCGGAATGGCGTCCATCAGATCCGGCAGGTTGTTGACGTAGCCGATCCCGAAATCAGCGGCACCGCTGCGAACGTCCTCGACGATTTCCGACTGACGCCCTTCGCGGATGCGGACCTCCACCATCGGCCGGGTCTCGCGATAGCGGCGCACGATGAACACCAGCGGGTTGATTGCAAACGAGGAGTAGGTCGCGATCGTGATGCGGCCGCGCTGCTCGTTGGTGACCTCGCTCAGGTTGCGGACGGTGTGCTTCAGATCGTTGAGCATCCGTTCGGCGACGGCGACGAACTCGCGGCCGGCGGTCGTGATCTCGACGCGGCGCGTGTTGCGGGCGAACAGCGTGACGCCGAGGACGCGCTCGACGCGCTTGATGGTTCTGGTGAGCGCCGGCTGCGACGTCTTGAGATAGGCGGCCGCGGCGACGAAGCTGCCGTACTCGGCCAGCGCGAGCACGGTCAGCAGCTCGCGCGCGCGCAGATCGGGAATCTCGGACGGATGCATGGCCCCCGCCTCAAACGGCGGGTCTACAGACCCGCCTCTACACGTGCGGTCAGGGTCTCGCGACCTGCCCGCACTTATTCGCGGCCTGGAATTGTAGCCGCTATCACGTCGTCGTAGAAATAGACACGATCGGGGTACACGGTTGTTCTCCCTGTCCCGAATCCGGTAATGTTCGAGGTTGCCGTTTATCGTCCGGGAGTCATTTTATGAGGACATCTGTGAGCTTTTCGGCGCTCGCGCTGGCTGTGCTGTGGTTCGCCGGCGCCGCGCCGGCCTACGCCCAGGCCGCCGGGACCGTCGGCGCCGACTTCGTTGGCGTGTGGCAGCCGCGCTATCAGGAAGACCAGCCTGAGCGCATACCGGGGCCCGAACTGCGCGATTACCTCGGTCTGCCGATCAGCGACGCCGCCCGCCAGTTCGCCGACAGCTGGGATCCGTCACGCATCACGCTGCCCGAGGAGCAGTGCCGCGTCCACGTCTCGCCCTACATCTATCGCGGGCCGACGAACCTCCGTATCTGGGAGGAGAAACACCCAAAGACGCAAGAGCTGCTCGCGATCAAGCACTACCACAGCACCTACGAGCAGACGCGCACGATCTGGATGGACGGCCGCCCGCATCCGGGGCCGAACGCGCCCCATACCTGGATGGGATTCTCCACCGGCCGCTACGACGGCGACATGCTGATCGTCGAGACGACCCACCTCAAACAGGGCTGGGTGCGCCGCAACGGCCTGCCGATGAGCGACCAGGCGAAGCTGACCGAGTACTACGTTCGCTTCGGCGACATGTTCACGATGATTACGGTGCTGATCGATCCGGTCTATCTGACCGAGCCGCTCGTGAAGAGCCAGGAGTACTACCGAAGCCAGCGCGAGCTGCCGGCCCAGACATGGCTGTGGGTGTGCGATCCGGTCGTCGAGATTGCCGATCGGCCCGAAGGCGACGTGCCAGCCTACTTGCCCGGCGAGAATCCCTTCCTCGACGAGTTCGCCCGACGCCATCAGATCCCGATGATTGCGACTCAGGGCGGTGCCGCGACGATGTACCCCGAGTTCCAGGACGTGCTGAAGAAGAACCCGCCACCGCCACCGCTGCCGCCGCCGCAGCGCGGCGCGGCGCGCGTCACCGGGCCGGGGCAGACGCAGGGTCAGGGTGGGGGCCAGAGCGGGGGTCGGGGCGGGGGTCAGACCCCGGGCCAGGGCGGGGGTCAGACCCCGGGTCCGACCCCAGGACAGGGCCGCTGAGATCATGACGACACGCTCCCTTCATTCCCGTCGCTCGACCCGGGCGCGGCTGGTTCTCGCCGCAGCGGCGATCGCCGCTGGTGCCGCGATGGCCGTCGGCGGACACGCCGTCGCGCAGCAGAACCAGAACTTCGACGCCGTGCAGATGGACCTCGTGCAGGTCCGGCCGAACATCTACATGATCGTCGGCGCCGGCGGCAACACGACGATTCAATTCGGCGAGGAGGGCGTCCTCGTCGTCGACACGCAGTTCCCGCAGGTGAGCACGAAGCTGCTGAACGCGATCAAGTCGGTCACCGACGCGCCGATCCGCTACGTCGTCAGCACGCACGTGCACGGCGATCACATCGGCGGCAACGAGGCGATCGCCAAGGCCGGCCGCACCCGTGCCGGCGGCAACGTCGTCGGCGACATTGGCGCGGCCGCGACGGCGACGGCCGGCATCATCGCGCACGAGAACGTGCTCAAGCGCCTGAGCGCCGAGCCTGCCGCCGGACAAAAGCCGGTGCCGTTCGGCGATTGGCCGACGGAGACGTTCGCCAACAACAAGCGCGAGTTCCTGTTCAACGGCGAGGCGGTGCAGATCATTCATCAGCCCGACGCGCACACCGACGGTGACAGTATCGTGTTCTTCCGCAAGAGCGATGTGGTGTCGACCGGCGATCTGTTCACGACGGTGATGTACCCGTTCATCGACGAGGCCAACGGCGGGACGATCAACGGCTACGTCAAGGCGCTCAACGCGATCCTCGACATCACCGTGGCGAGCAACGTCAACGAAGGCGGCACGATGGTGGTGCCCGGCCACGGCCGGCTGTCGGACGAGCAGGATGTCATCGAGTACCGCGACATGGCGACGATCGTGCGCGACCGCATTCGCGAGTACGTGAAGCGAGGCATGACGCTCGAGCAGGTCAAAGCGAAGAAGCCGACGCTCGATTTCGATCCGCGTTACGGCTCTGACAATGGGTTCTGGACGACGTCGATGTTCATCGACGTGATCTACAAGCAGATGGCCGCAGAGAACCCACCCGCAAAGAGCAACCAGCGAAATCGTGGTCAGGCCACACCGAGCAAGGGGAGCGGGAAATGAAGGCGGACGGAATTCGTCCGGCGAAAGCCGGACACTACATACTCGCGATCGCGCTCGGCTTTGTGATCTTCGCGGCGACCGTCGACATGCTGGCGAGCCCGCCGGCGGCGGCGCAACAAGGCGGCGGCGGGCGGGGACGTGGCGGACGCGGTGGTGGCGCACCCGCGCCGCAGGGACGCGCCGGCGCACCGGTCGATCTCACCGGCACCTGGGTGTCGGTCGTCACCGAGGACTGGCAGTGGCGCATGCGGACGGCGAACAAGGGTGATGCGACCAGCGTTCCGCTCAATGCCGAAGGCAATCGCGTGATGAACACGTGGGAGCCGGCGATGGACGGCCGCTGCGAGGCCTACGGCGTCGGCGGTCTCATGCGCATGCCGCTGAGGGTGAAGATCAGTTGGCAGGATGACCTGACAATGAAGATCGAAAGCGACGCCGGACAGCAAACGCGGCTGCTGCGGTTTGCCACGCCTGGCGCCGCACCGACTCCGGTGAGCGCGGCGGGATCGAAAACGCTTCAGGGGACGTCGGCCGCCGAATGGGTGCGCAGCGGCAACGCCTTCGATGCGTTTCTCGAGCGCGGCGGCGGCCCTGCTCAGCCGAGGTGGGGCGCGCTGAGGGTCGTCACGACGAACGTGCTGCCAGGCTGGCTGCGACGCAACGGTGTGCCCTATAGCCAGAACGCGACGATCACGGAGTACTTCACACGCTTCGCGCATCCGGAAGCGGGGGATTGGTTCGTGGTCACGACCGCGGTCGACGACCCGACGTATCTCGCGCAGCAGTTCGTCACGAGCTCGAATTTCAAGAAAGAGGCGAACGATTCGAAGTGGAATCCTTCGCCGTGCAAGACCTCATGAATCGTAGAGCGCGGGCTTCAGCCCGCGCGGGCACACGCGCACGCTGAAAGCGTGCGCTCTACGGGAGATCGCAATGAGACGACGAGACTTCATTGGTTACGGCGCGTTGGCTGGCGCGAGTCTGCTGCTCGATGAACGGCTGTTTGCGCAAGGCGCGCGTAAGCCGGGTGCCACGGTGACGACGAGCGCGGGACGCGTGCGCGGCTATCTCGAGAGCGGCGTCAACGTCTTCAAGGGCGTGCCGTACGGGGCGTCGACGGCCGGGGCCAATCGCTTCATGCCGCCGCAGAAGCCGCAGGCGTGGACCGGCGTGCGCGATGTGTTCGAGTGGGGTGGCCGGCCGCCGCAGATCGTCGGCGGCGAACCCGAAGAGATGCTTCCCACCGACCCGCGCGAGGCGCAGAGCGAGGACTGCCTCGTGCTGAACGTCTGGACGCCGGCCACCAGTGGCCGCCGCCCGGTGATGGTGTGGTTCCACGGCGGCGGGTTTGCCAGCGGATCGGGCAGCTACTCGATCTATTCAGGTCAGGAGCTCGCGCGCAAGCACGACGTCGTGTCGATCTCGGTGAACCATCGGCTGAACATCTTCGGGTATCTCTACCTCGCGGAGTTCGGCGGCAAGTGGGCGAACGCGAGCAACGTCGGCATGCTCGACAACGTGCGCGCCCTCGAGTGGATCAAGGAGAACATCAGCGCCTTCGGTGGCGACCCGAACAACGTGACGATCTTCGGGCAATCGGGCGGTGCCGGAAAAGTGAGCACGCTCATGGCGATGCCCGCCGCAAAAGGCTTGTTCCATCGCGCGATCGCGCAGAGCGGTGCGGCGCTGACGGCCACGCCTGCGGCGCAAGCGGTGAAGACCACCGAGCAGGTGCTGCAGAAGTTGAACATCAAGCCCGATCAGCTCGATCAGCTGCAGCAGGTCCCGATGCAGGCGCTCATCGACGCGCTTCGTCCGCCGGCGGGCGCGCGCGGCGGCGGCCCCGGCGGCGGTGGACTCAACTTCGGACCGGTGCTCGACGGCAAGTCGCTGCCGGCGAATCAATTCGATCCGGCCGCGCCGGCGATGTCGTCGGCGATTCCGTTCCTGACCGGAACGACGGCAACCGAGACGACCTTCTTCCAGCCCGACGCACGACTGCAGCCGATCGACGATGCCGAGCTGAAGACGCGCGTGAAGACGCTCGTACGCGGCAGCGACGCCGACGCCGAGCGCCTGATTGCGCTCTATCGCAAGAACCAGCCGGGGCGCGACAACATCGATCTGTTCCTGCGCATGGACACCGACAACTCGTTCTTCCGGCAGGGTGTCGAAACGCAGGCCGAGCGCAAGGCCGCGCAGAAAGCGCCGGTGTTCGTCTATCGCTTCGAGTACTACTCGCCGGTGCGCGGTGGCCGGCTGAAGGCGATGCACTGCATGGAGATCCCGTTCGTGTTCGACAACGTCGAAGGCGGCAAGGTCTACACGGGCTCGGGACCGGCGGCGCAGCGGTTGGCCGATCAGATGAGCGCCGCGTGGGTCGCGTTCGCGCGCGCGGGCGATCCGAGCCACAAGGGCATTCCGAAGTGGACGCCGTTCACGGCCGATCGGCGTGCGACAATGGTGTTTGGCGCCGGCCCCGAGGCGCGGCTGGTGGACGATCCCGGACATGAAGAACGGCTCGCGCTCAAAGCGCTCCGCGAGGCCGGGACCAGGAGCTCCGCAGAATAGTGAAGTCAACCTTACGAGCTTTTGATCTCGCTCATCTCGGGCACCTCGAGCTGTACACACCCAAACCCGGCGAGAGCCTCCACTTCTTCGTGAACGTGATGGGCATGACCGAGACCACCCGCAAGGGTGACTCGGTCTACCTGCGCGGCTGGGACGACTACGAGCATCACACGTTGAAGCTCACCGCCGCGAACGTCGCCGGGATGGGCCACTTCGCCTTTCGCACGACCAGCCAGGAGGCGTTGGAGCGGCGCGTCGCGATCATCGAGCAGGCGGGGCTGGGCAAGGGGTGGACCGACGGCGATCTCGGTCACGGCCCGGCGTACGCGTTCACCACGCCCGACGGCCACAACATGGAGCTGTACTGGGAGACGGAGTGGTACAAGGCTCCGCCGGAGTTGAAGCCGTCGCTGAAGAACCAGGCGATGCGTTTCCCGGCGCGTGGCGCCAACGTCCGCAGGCTGGATCACCTCAATCTGCTCACGTCCGATGTGGTCGTCCTGCAGCGCTTCTTCGAAGACATTCTCGGCATGCGCACGACCGAGATGATCGTGCTCGACAGCGGCGAGGTGGCCGGGTGCTGGGTCACGTCCAACAACAAGACGTATGACGTCGCCTTCACGCACGATCACTACGGCGCGCACGGCCGGTTTCACCACGCCACGTGGGCGGTCGACTCGAAGGATGAAGTATTGCGTGCCGCGGACATCTGTCTCGAGAACGGCATCTACATCGAGACCGGGCCGCACAAGCACGCCGTGCAGCAGACGTTCTTCCTCTACGTCTACGAGCCGGGCGGGAATCGCATCGAGTTCGACAGCGCCGGCGCGCGGCTGATGCTCGCTCCCGACTGGCAGCCGATCGTGTGGACGGAAGCCGAGCGGAAGAAGGGGCAGGCGTGGGGGCTCAAGACGATCGAGAGCTTCCATACGCACGGGACGCCGCCGATCGAGCAATACACGGGGCCGAGAAACTGAATTCAAAATGCAAAATGCACAATGCAAAAAGCCGATGAGACGCGGCGATTCGCCAGGATGCCCTTTGCATTTTGCATTTTGCATTTTGCATTGAACAATGCAGCTCTCCATCCCCTGCATGATGATGCGCGGGGGTACGTCGAAGGGGGCGTACTTCCTGGCATCGGACCTGCCGACTGACGTCGCGCGGCGCGATCGCGTTCTACTCGCCGTGATGGGCTCGCCAGACCCTCGGCAAATCGACGGGATCGGCGGTGCCGATCCGCTCACCAGCAAGGTCGCCGTCGTCTCGCGATCCGATCGTCCCGGCATCGACGTCGACTACCTGTTCTGCCAGGTGTGGGTCGACAAGCCTGACGTCTCGACGGCGCAGAACTGCGGCAACATCCTGGCGGGCGTGGCGCCGTTTGCGATCGAGCGCGGGCTCGTGCGCGGATGCGATCCGGAGACGAAGGTCCGGATCTTCATGGTCAACAGCAGTCAGACGGTCGTCGCCACCGTGCAGACGCCCGGTGGCTGTCCGCGCTACGACGGCTCGGCGCGGATCGACGGTGTGCCCGGGACCGCGGCGCCCATTCCTCTCAGCTTTGCCGACACGGCCGGTTCGACCTGCGGGGCGTTGCTCCCGACGGGACGCGCGGTCGATGTCATCGACGGGATCGCGTGCACGCTGATCGACAACGGCATGCCCTGCGTCGTGATGCGTGCGTCCGACCTCGGCCGCACCGGCTACGAAACACGCGACGAGCTCGACGCCGACACGGCGCTCAAGGCGCGCATCGAGCCGATTCGGCTGCAGGCCGGCCCGATGATGAACCTGGGTGACGTGAAGACGCAGACCGTGCCGAAGATGATTCTCGTTGCGCCGCCACGCGGCGGCGGCGTCGTGTCGACACGCTCGTTCATTCCCCATCGCGCGCATGCGACCATCGGCGTGTTCGCCGCCGTCAGTGCGGCAACGGCGTGCCTGCTGCCGGACAGCCCGGCCCACGCGGTCGCGCGCATTCCCGACGGGCGCACCAAGCTGATGCTGGTGGAGCACCCGACCGGCGCGAGCCCGGTGTCGATCACGACCGACGAGCGCGATGGCAGGATCGACGTCGTCGAGGCGGCCATCATCAGCACGGCCCGCGCGTTGTTCGACGGCAGCGTGCTCGTGCCCGCGCACACGCTTTCCAAGTAGGATACGGATCATGGTGGACTTCGGAGACGGATTGGCCGAGCGTGGACGCTCGCTCGAAGAAGACTATTTCCGCAAGAAGGATCGCGAGCTCGTCGAGAAGATGAAACTGTCGACAGCCGCTCAACAGGCGCGAGACGCGATCGGCCAGAAGACGGGTCTCACCGATCCAGCGGTGCTGCAGGAGCTGCACGAGCTCGGCTTCACGCCGGATACCATCGTCTTGCTGCCGCTGATCCCGGTGATCGAGGTCGCATGGTCCGAAGGCGGCATCACGTCTGCCGAGCGTCAGCTGATCGCGACGCTCGCCCGCAGCCGCGGCGTCGCGCCGGGAAGTGCGGCCGACGGTCAACTGGAGCAATGGATGGCGAATCGCCCCGCGCCGGCCGTCTTCGACCGGGCCGGCCGTCTCATCGCTGCGCTCCTGGCGTCCGGGTCGGAAGAGTCGATCGGCGGTCTCACCGCCAGCGATCTCGTCGCCTACTGCGAGAAGATTGCCTCCGCCTCGGGCGGCATCCTCGGCATCGGGAAGATCTCCAGCGAGGAGCGCGCGCTGTTGTCGCGTATCGCTGACGATCTGAAGGGTCGCCGCGGGTGAGACCGTCGGCTCACAGCCGTTGACATGTCAGTATCCCGGACGTAGATTGACGCGACTTCAACGAGGGTTGCATGCGTCGATCTGGCACGCTCCGACGGGTACTGCGCCATCTGCCGCTACTCGCCGCACTCTGCGGCGCGGTCCTGAGCGTTCGACCTGATCGCGCTCGTGTGCACGCGCAGGAACCCCAGACGTCCGCCCCGCGCGCGCCGCGGGCCGCTGCACCAATCGATCTCACCGGATATTGGGTTGCCGTCGTCACGGAAGAGTGGCTGTGGCGGATGACGACTCCACAGAAGGGCGACTACACGAGCATTCCGTTGTCCGATGCGGGCCGTCAGGTGGCGAACGACTGGGACCCGGCGACCGACGGATCGTGCAAGGCGTACGGGGCCGTTGGTCTGATGCACATGCCCACGCGTCTGCACATCACCTGGGATGGCGATAGCGTGCTGAAGGTGGAGTCGGATGCCGGTGCGCAGACGCGCCTGCTGCGGTTCGATCGTTCGCAGGCACCGGGTGCGCGATCGCTGCAGGGGCATTCCACTGCCGAATGGGAACCCATTGGCGGCCCGTCGCCGCCCCCGGTCGTGCGCGCCGGGCGTGGCGTCGCTCCCGTCGCGCTCGCCGGCGGGGCGCTGAAGGTGGCCACGACGAACCTCTCCGAAGGGTGGCTGCGCAAGAATGGCGTCGCCTACAGCGAGCGAACGAGCGTGCAGGAGTACTGGGATCGCACGACGTTCCCGAACGGCGACACGTGGCTCATCGTGACCGCGATCGTCAACGACCCGGTCTATCTCGTGAGCGACTACACGACCAGCATGCACTTCAAGCGCGAGCCAGACGGGGCGAAATGGAAGCCGTCGGCGTGTAAGCCATCCGGACAGGCCGAGGGTCAGAGCGGGGGTCAGAGCCAGGGTCAGACCCCGGGTCCGACCCCAGGTCCGGCCTTGGGCCAGGCCTCGGGTCCGACCCCCAGGCAGGGGCAGACCCCGGCCGCGGCGCGGGAGCAGCCGCAGATGGTCGATCTCGCCGGCTCGTGGGCGATGTCGAACGACGAGGAGCTGCTCATTCGGATCGACCCGGGTCCCGAGCTTGGCAACTTCACCGGGTTTCCGTTGAACGCGGCTGGCCGTCAGAAGGCGCTGACCTGGAATTCGACGATTCAGGCGCTGCCCGAACATCAGGCGCGGCCGCATCCGGTGTCGTACTCGATGCGCGGCCCGGGCCCGAACTTTCACATGGGCGAGATCATCGATCCCGTCTCGCGCCGGCTGATCGGCTACACGATCACCGGATTGTTCGAGAACGCGAACCGGACGATCTGGCTCGATGGGCGTCCGCATCCATCGGAGTACGCGGAGCACCTCTGGAGCGGGTTCTCGACCGGCGTGTGGGAAAACGGGATGTTGAAGGTGACGACCACCCACATGAAGCAGATGTTTCTGCAGCGAAACGGCATCCCGGTCAGTCCGTACGCCGTCATGACCGAGTTCTTGATCCGCCACGGCACCCTGCTCATGCTGATCTCGCAGGTGGACGACCCGATCTACCTCGAGGAGCCGATGGTGCGGACGTCGACCTGGCGATGGAACCCAGGGCAGCGCGAGCAGCCGATCGGGCAGGTCGAGATCGCCGAGGAGCTGCCGGATCTCAAGCTGGGCGACGTGCCATCGTATCCGCTCGGCACGCGGCATCCCGAATACGCCGAAGCGAACAAGCTGCCGTTCGAGGCAACGCTGGGCGGAAAGGAGACGCTGTATCCCGAGTACCTCGAGAAGCTGCGCCAGCTGCGCGAGTCGGCAAAGGGGACGTCGCGGTGACCGCCGCGAGAGCCGCTGCTGCCGTCGTCGTGATCGGGCTGACGGCCGTCGCGATCCACGCCCAACAACCAGCGCCGCGAGAGCATCGGCCCGGGCGGCCGAGCTATGCGAGCACGGGCAGCATCGAGGTGCTCCCCGTGCAGGGAAGCGTCTATCTGCTCGCCGGCGCCGGCAGCAACATCGCGGTGCAGGTCGGACCGGACGCCGTGATGGTGGTCGACACCAACGAAGCGGCGATGAGCGAGAAGGTCGTCGCGGCCATTCGCACGCTGTCGCCGGCGCCGATTCGCTACATCGTGAACACGAGTGGAGATCGCGATCACATCGGCGGCAACGAGGCGCTCGCGAAGTCGGCAGAGGGCAGCGTCAACGCGATTCTCGGTCAGGGCGCCCGCGTCTACGCGCACGAGAACACCTACTCCCGCCTGGCGAACCCGCGCGATGGCTCGACGCCAGTGTCGACATCGCTGCTGCCGACCGATGCGTTCTCCGCGCCCAGAAAGACGATGTTCGTCACCGGTGAGCCGGTGGAGTTCGTCCATCAGCCGGCCGCGCACACCGATGGCGATCTCATCGTGTTCTTCCGCAAGTCCGACGTCATCGCCACCGGCGACATCTTCGTCCTGAACGGCTATCCCGTCATCGATACGCCGCGCGGCGGGACCTTCCAGGGCGTGATCGACGCGCTCAACCGCATCATCGACATCACGATTCCGGAATTCAACACGATGGGCGGCACGCGCGTGATCCCGGGTCACGGTCGCCTCGCCAACGAGATCGATGTCGTCGAGTACCGCGACATGCTGACGATCATCCGCGACCGCATCATGCTGATCGCCGAGGACGGCGGCACGCTGCAGGACGTCAAGGCCGCCGGCGTCACGCTCGACTACGACGGCGTTTACGGCCTCACGAGTGGTTCATGGACCACCGACCGCTTCATCGAGACGGCGTTCAAGGAGTTGAGCGCCGTCGCGGCAAAGACGCGTCTGTCATCGAAGCGGACGCCGGCGAGCCGCAATCGCCCGACCGGCACTGTTGCCGGCACGTCGAGTCCGGAGGCAGGCGCACGCGCCGGTCGCCGATCGAGCACCGAGCCGTTCGACGGCGAGTGGGTGCTGAACACCTTCAAGTCCAGCTACGTGCCCGCGGTCACGATGCCGTACCGGCGTGAGATGACGATCGCGTTTGCGGATGGCGAGCTGAAGCACGCGACCTCGACCTGGCGGCGCACCGGCGGCAACGATTCGCCGCTCGTTCGCACGGAGTACGTCGCGCGCCTGGACGGCAAGGAGTACCCGATTCCGGCGTCCAGCTCGAAGGTGACGCTGCGGCGAGTCGACGCCACCACCATCGAGCGCCGCGGAACCGGCGATCGCGGGGCGAGTGAAGTGGCGACCTGGACGATCTCACAAGATCGCCAGGTCCTCACTATCGTCACGAAGGGCAAGGACGCCAACGGCGCCGATTACGGCAGCACGCAGGTCTACGACCGGCGCTGATTTGTAGTGTCCGGCTTTAGCCGGACCAGCCCTTCATCGTTTAGAAAGATTGCGGTACACCGCCTCGACGAACATCTCGGTCGTCCACGGACCGCTGGTTGCGCCGTAGCGGCCGTCGTAGTCGAGCGTCGGTCGTGCGGCCTTGATGTCCGCGAGTGACTTGCCCATCCCGATCAAATCCTGAATCCGATCGCGGACGATCGTCAGCATGTCGCGGTATTCGACGACGTCGGCCTCGTCCGAGAGCCGGCCATGGCCCGGGACGACGTAAGTGCCGCCCTCCTC
>Ga0207428_10001482_pt1 | contig 24541 bp, 26 predicted proteins | sample RhiMethybrSRZTD1_FD_187600 | JGI IMG/M metagenome (GOLD analysis project Ga0207428, IMG submission 187600) | Populus rhizosphere microbial communities from Tennessee, USA - Rhizosphere MetaG P. TD hybrid SRZTD1 (SPAdes) (version 3) | ecosystem: Host-associated > Plants > Roots > Rhizosphere >...
AGCCCCGGCCGCTCGAGTCGTGGGATGCGCCGCCCGGTGCGGCCGGGGCTCGGTCATCGCGTGGTAGGCGTCGGCGGCGGCCAGCAGGCGCGCGCGCGGTGTGATGGCGGCGGCGGCGGTTCCTCGGTGGTAGCCCGAGCCGTCGAGCCGCTCGTGGTGGAAGCTGGCCACGGGTGCCAGCGCGGCCAGGAACGCAGAGCGGGCCAGGACGCGCTCGGAATGGTAGGCGTGCAGCCGGATCCGTTCCCAGCTGCGTCGGCGAGCGGGGTGGCCACGTCCGGGTCGAACGCCCCTCCTGCCCGCTTGCGGACCACCCCTGCGGCGAACTCGGGGCCGCCGAGCATGCGCTGGAAGGTGGCGTCGCGGGCCACCGAGGCGATCCGCACCGGCAGCGAGATCTCCTGGTGCCTGGCCCGACCGGGCAGACCCTGCCATCCCAGCGCTCGACCAGGGACGCGAACAGGCCCTGCATGGAGGTGGGCAGGCCGAACCGGTCGGTCAGCATCTGGGCCACCTCGCAGAACGCGGTGACATGGCCCTTGAACTCCCGGGCCGCCCTGGGCGCGCCGAGCATGATCTGCATGGCCCGCACCGGCGCCGGGCTACCCGAGCTGGCAAGCGCCCCGCATCATCCCCGCTACCATCTCGGGCCTCGACCCGAACCTGGCCGGCATGGCATGGGTGGTCAGCGCATCATCGTCGCCGAAGGTCTCGGCGGCGACCTCCGCGTCGGCGGTGCAGCCGACATGGAACAACAGGCACGCCTAGTTGGACCGTACGCGGATCCCGGGCTCCGGCGCGAGTGCCCGTATGGTCGCGGCCACCCGATCAGGGCGATGCCGGTCGCGGCTCCAGGATCACGACCGCCGTCGGTGACGACCGTTTCGCCGCATAGCCGTCCAGCTGCCGGTCGATGTCGAACCAGCGGGCCCACAGGCGCGACCGCTCCGCTCCCTGGGCAGCGCGCGCCCGCACCGCATGGGTGTCACCGACCAGCTCCACGGTCGCGTCGGGCTGGGCCTGCAGGTTGAGCCACCAGGCCGGCTCCGGGTCGGCCCAGCCGTTCATCGCCAGCGTGACCAGGTTCGGGCCGTCCTCGAAGTAGCCGACGATGACGCTGTGGGACCGGCCCGTGCGGCGGCCCGTGGTCGTCAGGCGCAGCGTGCCCCAGCGGCCGGGCTTGGGGCGCCACAGACCCAGGCGGCCGCCGGTGACCCGGTAGATGGCGCGGTGGGTCGACCAGGCGAGACGGATGATGAAGCGCGGCGGAAGCCGCGGACCGCGCTCGCGGTTGTCGGACACGCGCTCATCTCCCCTGCCAGGGTTCCCGGCGCCTCGTCAGCTCCGCGGGCGGGTGGGAGCTGCCGCTGGCTCGAGGCTTCGTGCCGGGCCGGCCGCCTCGTTCCACGCCGGCAGTCTACCGGCGACGGTCGGGCCGTTGGCCCCGAGTCGGGCCGACCTGGGTCAGCGCGCCCCACCTCGGGTAGGCTGCCGAGTAGTTCGGGTAGCAGGCGTCAACGTGGGCAGCCAGGCCTGGGTTGGCGCCCTCGTCCCCTCCGATGACAGGTTGGGTTGATGACCAGCAGCAGCGGTGAAGCACACTTCAGCAGCCAGGCCCATGGCGTGCCCACGGGGCCGGGTCGCTTCGTCAGGGTCGACGACATCGACCCGGTCGAGTTCGTCCCCGGGCTGGCGTTCCGTCCGGTGCTCGGCGAGAACGCGATGGCCAACTTCGTGTCGTTCGCGCCCCACACGGTCGCTCCCACGCACGTCCATGAGGAGGAGCAGATCGTCGTCGTGCTCGAGGGCGAGTTCGAGTTCCATATCGACGGGGAGTCGCGCACCATGCGCCCCGGGGACGTGGCGGTGATCCCGCCATGGGTCCCGCACGGCGCCCGCACCCACGAGTCCTCGTGTGTCGAGGTGGACATGTTCACCCCGCCACGCAGGACGCTGCTGGAGCATGCCGACACCAAGGGCGCCGAGCCGCCCAAGGGCCAGGCCTGATGCACGGAATCCAGGTGTCGCAGTTCGGTGGGCCGGAGGTGCTGGAGCACCGAGCGCTACCCGTGCCGGAACCCGGGGCCGGTCAGGTCCGGGTGCGCCTGCGCGCGATCGGCGTCAACCCCGCCGACACCTACATCCGGACCGGTACCTACGCGTTCTTCACCCCGGAGCTGCCCTACACGCCCGGGTTCGACGGGGCCGGCGTGGTCGATGCGGTCGGTGCCGGAGTGGACGAGGTCGCGCCGGGGGACCGGGCCTTCGTGGCGGCCCTGGGCACGCCCGGCTGCTCCGGCCTGTACGCGGACCTGGCCGTGGTTGACGCGGCGGTGGTCCATCCGCTGCCGTCCACGCTGTCGTACGGCCAGGGCGCAGCCGTGGGGGTGCCCTGTGTGACCGCCTGGCGGGCGCTGTTCCAGAAGGCCCGCCTCCAACCGGGCGAGACCGTGCTCATCCACGGCGCGAGCGGTGGCGTCGGGATCCCGGCCACCCAGCTGGCCGCCGACGCCGGCGCCGTGGTCGTCGGCACGGCCGGGTCCGCGGCCGGGATGGAGGTGGTCCGTGGGGCCGGCGCCGGCCACGTCCTCGACCATTCGACGCCCGGGTACCTGGACGAGCTGGCTGGCATCACCGGTGGCCGCGGGGTCTCGGTGGTGGTGGAGATGCTGGCGGATGTGAACCTGGAACATGACCTGGGCGTGCTGGCCGCCGGCGGGCGGGTGGTGGTTGTCGGCAGCCGGGGACGCCTGGAGTTCACCCCACGGCTCACCATGATCAAGGAGGCGACCGTCATGGGGACCGCCCTGTGGAACGCCTCGGATGCGGAGACGGCGGGCGCGCTCGCGGCGGTGGCGGCCAAGCTGCGCAGCGGTGCCCTCGTGCCGGTGGTCGGCGAGGAGCTGCCCCTGCGCGAGGCGGCGGTCGCGCACCGCCGGATCCTGGAGCCAGGGGCTCGCGGCAAGCTGATCCTGGTCCCGGACCAAGCCTGAGGGTCGGGCGCCCTCTCGGCGCGGGAGTAGCTGCGTGCTTCGCCGCCGCCGGCGCTCCAGGCCAGGGGTGGACATGGATCAGGCTTGGAGCCACTCCACGAGCGCCTTGGTGACCTGCTCGGGCTGGTCCAGGGGGGACAGATGCCCGGAGCCGGCCACGACCACCAGCCGAGCCCCCGGGATGCCGTCGGCGAGCTCGGCCGACAACTGGGGTGGGGTCAGCTGGTCGCCGTCGCCGACCAGCACCAGCGTCGGGCAGCCGATGGCGCCGAGCCCCGACCGCGAGTCGGGGCGGCCGATGATGGCCCGCTGCTGGCGGATGAACGCCTCGGGCCCGGTCTCGTCGGCCATCAGCCGCACCAGCTCCCGGATGGCTGGGTCGCCGTGGCGGGAGGGGTGGATCAGCAGGGGGAACTGCTGGTCGGCGACCTCGGCGAAACGGCCGCCGTGGGCCAGGGCGATCTGGGTCTGGCGGCGTTGGGTCAGCTCGGGGGTGTCGGGGCGGGCGCTGGTGTCCAGCAGGGCCAGCCGGTCGACCCGGTCGGGGGCCTGACGCAGGATCTCGAAGCTGATGTAGCCGCCCATCGACAGCCCGGCCAGGGCGAATCGGGGTGGGGCGTGGGAAAGGATGCGGCCGGCGATGGCGGCGACGGTGTCGTCACGGGTGTGGTCGGCGATGGTCACCGGGCCGAACCGCCACAGCGCCGGGAGCTGCTCGGCGTACAGCCGCGGTGAGATCAACAGGCCGGGGACCAGCACGACCGGGAGTGCTTCCGTCATCTGGGTGCTCCTCGCCGTGGGATCTTCGGCGGTTGCGTCCATCCGGCCAGACCGGTAAGCGTCGGTGGGCGGCCGCCTCGAACAGGCCGTCGGGGTCATAGGCCGGCGGATGCGCTCCGGGGGCAGGTCGGCGCGCAGCGTGGTCGCGCAGCACCCGGAGGGCGGCACGTTGCGTCTGGCCCCGCCGCTGACGGTGTCCGCAGGCGAGATCGACGAGGCCCTGGCCACCCTCGAGGCGGCGTTGACCGCGGTCGAAGCCGATCACCCCGCTACCAGGGCAGAGGCTCATTGAGCGTCTCGACCGCCGCCCGGTGCGTCTGGGCTGGCGCTGTCGGGGGGTCGCTGCACGGCTTCGATGGCGGCCTGGACCGTCGGGTAGACGCCTTCGGGTGTGGTGTCGGATGCCGCGTGGCCGACCACGTCGCGGACCTGGCCGATCTGGCGGCTGATTAGCAGCCGGACGCCCTCGCGTTCCAGACTCTGGGTGAGTTCGGCGAGCATGTGGGCGGCGGTGACGTCGATGCTGGGGACGGTCTCGGCGTTCAGCACGACCACCCTGGTGCCCTTGGTGGCGGCGTGGGCGCGGACGCTCCGTCTGACCGCGTCGGCGTTGGCGAAGAACAGGCCGCTCTCCACCCGCAAGATCACGATGCCGGGCAGCTGCTGGTTGTCGGGGTGGCGCTCCAGGTCGCCGTACTGGCCGGTGGTGCCGGGGACCTTGCCGAGCACGGCGATGTGGGGGTGGGAGGCGCGGTAGATCAACAGCAGCAACGAGATGGCGATGCCGATGAACAGCCCGGGCAGGGTGCCGAACACCAGCACCCCGACCAGGGCAGCGACCGCGGCGATGAAGTCGGGACGGGCGGCCACGCCGTAGTAGCGACCGAGCCGGCGGGTGTAGACCCGGTACAGGGCGGCCAGGGCCGGGAAGTCCACCAGCTCGATCACCGCGGCGATCACCACCGCCGCCAAGGTCGCCTGGGGCAGGCGCTGGAACAGTCCGGTCAGGGTCAACAAGGTGACGACGGTCAGGGCGGCCACGACCAGCCCCGACAGCTGGGTGCGGGCCCCGGCGGCGCCATTGACGGCGGTCTTGGACAGGCTCCCGCTGACCACCATGCCGCTGGACAGACCGGCGCCCAGGTTGGCCGCCCCCACCCCGAGCAGCTCGCGGTTGGTGTCGACCTCATAGTGCTCGCGGGCCGCATAGGTCTTGGCCGCGCCGAGGCCCTCGGCGAAGCCGACCAGCAAGATCCCGACCGCGGCGGGCGCGAGCTTGAGGTAGTCGACCGCGGCCACGCCGGGCAACCCGATGGCGGGCAGGCCAGGTTGGATGTGGCCGACGATAGCCGCGCCGTGCCGGTCCGCGTGGAACAGCTGGACGACCACGATCCCGAACACGACCGCGACCAGCGACCCGGGAACCATCGGAGCGACCCGCCGCAGCCCCAGGATCAGCGCCAGCGACACCAGCCCGAGCAGCAGCGTCAGCCCGCTGGTCTGGTCGAGGTTGCCGAGCAGCTGCCACAGCTGCTCGAAGAAGTCGCCGGCGCCCTTGGGGACCCCGAACAGCTTGGGCAGCTGCCCGACGATGATCGTGAGGGCCAGGCCGATGATGAAGCCCTTGAGCACCGGCTCGGAGATGAAGTTGGCCACAAAGCCCAGCCGGGCCAGCCCCGCGATGACCCCGATGACGCCGGTGGTGATCGCCAGCGTGACGGTCAGGGCGACGAAGCGGCCGCTGCCCTGGGTCGCCAGCTCGGCCACGGCGGCCGCCGACAGGGCCGCGGTGGCCGACATCGGCCCCACCACCAGATGCCGGGAGCTGCCGAAGGCGGCGTACAGCAGCAGCGCGGCCGGCGTCGCGTACAGCCCGACCACCGGCGAGACCCCCGCGATCGTGGCGTAGGCCAGCACCTGGGGCACCAGCATCGCCCACACCGTCAGCCCAGCCACACCGTCGCCCCGCAGCCAGCCCCGCTGATAGCCGGCCAGCGACGAGAACAACCCCAGCCCCACGATCCCTCCCCTCTCCGTGACGCTGGCCTGTCCGCCCGTGCCCACGATGCGGGAGAACCGCGCGGGTCGTCCTCATGCTGGCCGGGTGATTACCGGGACTGGCTATCCCGGGCGCCCGGTCGGGTTTGCCGCGTGGCTGGCGCTCGGGTGGTCCTGATGCGCCGGTGACCAGCCGAGCGGTCACGATCGCGGGCTACCCGCTGATCGTCGGGTGCGGGGTGGCGCTGCAGCTGTCCAGCCGGCGTCCCGGCTCACCCATCCCGTCCTTCGGGGCCGTGCTGTGCCGGGTCATGCGCACTCGCTCAGGCCGTGTCGGGGTGATGGTCGGATGCCCCTGGTCAGCGGCCCGGTTCGTAGAGGCCGAAGACGAGCTCCGGGTCGCCGGGGTGCCAGCCGGCCTCGAACTGGGACTTGTCGCCGTTGCGTCGGGTGCGCTGGAGGACGGCGCGTCCGATGGCGAGCTGGCGGCGTTCCCATCGCGGCAGTGCCGTGCGGAGGTCACCGTGGGTGGCCGCCAGGGCCTCGGCGAGGGCCCAGGCGTCGGCTGCCGCCTTGGCCGTTCCGGCGGCGGCGTGGGGTCGCAGGGCGAAGGCGGCGTCGCCGATCAGGCAGACACGTCCGAAGGCCATCTGGTCGACCTCGATGTCGAAGATCACCTGGACGAACGGGAGCCTGGTGCGCTGCACGACCTCCGCGAACTGGGGAGCGAGCTGCGCCCCGGCGACGGCCCGTAACGCATCCAGATGCGCCCGGCGGGCCGCGCCCGGTGGCAGGGTGATGCCACGGTGGACCCCGTCCCGGTCGGTCATGAGGTCGTCGAGCTCGTCCCCGGCGGCGTAGTTGCGATACCACACGAAGTTGGCCAGACGACGACCCGGCGCCACCGACCCGTCGAGCGCCGGGATCGGGTACAGCAGGATGTGGCTGTCGGGAATGACCTGGTAGCTGATCGAGTCGGCCAGCAGGTCACGCACGGCGCGGCTGAGGTGGCGCTCCTCGACGGTGCCCCGCCAGGCCACATAGCCGGCGTAGGCCGGCCGGGCCTGGGGCTGCAGCACGGCGCGGGCGCTGGAGGCGATGCCGTCGGCGCAGACCAGGAGGTCGTAGGCGGCGGTCGAGCCGTCGGCGAACCGCACCTGGACCTGCTCGCCCTGCTGGTGGAAGCCGGCCATCTCCTTGCCGAGGTGGTAGCGGCGTCGCCCGAAGCAGCCGAGCAGGGCACGGTAGATGCTGTGCCAGGCCGAGTACCGGTAGCGGCGCGGCTCCTCGTACTCCACCGCGCCGCCCCGGCCGAGGTACCGCAGGAAACCCGTGACGGTGGTGAGCCGGTCCAGCTCCAGGTCGGTCCGCTCCCGGAAGTAGCGGATGGTCTCGTCGAGCACCACGATGCCCGCGCCGCGGCTCTCCAGCTCCGCGATCGACCGCTCGAACACCTCGACCTCGCAGCCGAGATCGCGGAGGACCAGCGCGGCGGTCAGCCCGCCGAGCGAGCCCCCGACCACCCCGACCCGTGGCCAGCCGCTCACCACGGCGCGGGACCGGGGCTAGGGTTCGCCGAAGACGGCGACGCTGTCCACGCGGCACTCGAACAGCACCCGGCGCTCGTCCATGGCCGGGTCACGGAGTCCGTAGGGCGGCTCGGCGCCGGTGTACTTGGTCCATGCCTGGTCGATGGTCTCGGTGGCCCGGTGCCCCTCGGCCGGGTCGTCCTCGTGGAGCTCCCGGTCGACGGTGGCCTTGATGCTGAGCCAGTGGTAGGGGTTCTTGGGGTTCAGCAGCAGCATGGTCACCTGCGGGTTGCGCCGCACCCACTCGGTCTTGCGGCGGTGCTCGGCCAGGTTGAGCAGCACCCTGTCGCCGGCGTAGTTGAACCAGACCGGCGTCAGCCAGGGCCGTCCGTCCCCGCCCATCACCGCGATCACGGCCGTGACCGGCTCGTCGAGCAGTTGCCGGTACACCGGGTCGAGGTCGTCGAGCGACTCCTTGTCCTCCCGCGACACCACCGTGAACTGGTCTTCCTGGACTCCCTGGGCGACGTCGAGGACCTTGGCCACCTTGAAGGACACGGCACCCTCCCCTTCCGTCAGTCGAGCAGCTCCACGGTGACGAACCGTAGCGTGGTCTCGCCGATGTTCTCCAGGTCATGGATCATCGGGTCCGCCGCCGAGTGCTCCGAGTACTGGGTGTCACCGACCTGGTAGCGCCGGACCTTCACCGTGCCGTCGGGCGATCGCTGCCGGCCGGTCCCAGGCTCCACGACGGTCCAGAAGTACCGATGGGTGTGGGCGTGGAACGGCCCCCGCTCGCCCGGGGCGAGGTTGATCTCCCACACCTTGATCCGGTCGTTCTGGAACCACAGCCGCGTGCCCACCTCGAGGTTGCCCGGCGCGACCGCCAGCTCGTCCTCGAACTCCGCCGGATCGAAGGCTCCCTCCTCGGTGACCTCAGCCATGAGCGAACTCTAGACCAAGCCAAGGGCGCCCGCCGAACCCTGGCCAATCAGAACCATCCGGCCCTGCCGCCACTCGATGGTCCCAACGTGATGGCCGACCTGCCGCCAGCCGCCGTCCAGGGCGAAGTCCCCCAGCAACGTCGAGGTCGTCCACTGCCGCACGGCCTCGGCCGCCAGGCGGCGGCGATGGGCGGCATGCGCCAGGTGGCCCGCGGCCGTGGCCTGGGCCGCCACGTAGGAGCATGCCCGGCCGGTCCGGCGCCGAAAGCGGGCCGCGAGGTCGGCGCCGGGGGGCCCGACCTGGGGCCGCCGCGAGCTCGGCCACCACTGCACCGGCCCCAGGACGCCGTCGGCGGCCGGGCCGAGCTGCTCGCCGAAGGCGGGGAGCCCCGCCGCCACGGCACCCAGCAGCGCCGGAGCCCGAGGCCAGCCACGGACACGGCGGACCACGGCCACGTCCTCCTGGAAGCGGCCGACGACCAGCAGGGCCGCGCCGGCGGCGTCGGCGGCGGCCAGCGAGCCCACCATGACCGTCCGGGCCTCGATCCCCCGTGCGGACGCACGTTCCAGCGCGCCCTGGGCGACCGCGCCGGCGAACGGGCCGGCGCCCCGGGCGACCAGCAGCCGGTCCACCCGGCGGGCCGCCGCCTCCCGCACGACACCCTCGAAGTAGCTCGACGCCGGCGCCGGCAGCGACACCAGCCCGGGTCGCGCCAGGTCATCGGCCGCTCCGCCGTGGTTCCAGAGCAGCCGCCCCGCATCGCACACCAACGGCGCCACCGCCCGGACCAGCCCGCTGCCGTACGGGCCGATCAGCAGGTCCACGCCCCGATGGAGCCAGTCGGCATAGGCCCGGAGCGCGGCCGACCTGGAGCCGCCATCGTCGACGACCGTCAGCCGGACGCCGGCCTCCTCCGCCCACAGCTCCAACCCGGCGGCCGCCTGCCGCCCCTGACGGGCGAACGGCCCGGTGAGGCCGAGCGTCGCCGCCGCGTCCACCCTCGGCGCACCTCCTCCCCACCCGGCGCGGATCATAGCCCGGGGCCGAGTCATGTACGGTGGCTCCTGCCGTGGGCGGCAGCCCATCGATCGTTCGTCCCAGGAGGCCCTTGCCATGCAGGTCCGGAACCTCATGAGGAGCCCGGTGGTCACGGTCGACCCCGACCAGTCGCTGCAGCAGGCCGCTCAGGTCATGGCCGAGCATGGCATCGGCTCGGTGGTCGTGGAGGAGGGCGGCCAGGTCGCCGGCATCCTCACCGAGCGCGACGTGATGCACGCCGCCGCGCGGCTCGGCGACGTCGGGCCGGCGCGGGTCGCCGACCACATGACCGCCCCGGTGGTGACCGCCTCGCCCAACTGGGACGTGAGCGTCGCAGCCGCCGAGATGCACGAGCGGCGCATCCGTCACCTGGTGGTGCTGGAGCAGGGGGCGGCGGCCGGCGTGCTCTCGGTGCGCGACGTCATGTCGGTCTTCCTGCCCGAGAGGGTGCACCGGCAGGAGGTGTAGCGCCGGGTCAGATCTCTGGTGCGGAGCCGGAGGACGGCGATCGACAGCGCCGCCGCGCGCTCACCACCACGGCCACCGCGAAGGTCGGCAGATGGTGCGACAGCCGGTGGGCCCCGTTGAGCAGGTCGACCGGAGCGGTGGCCAGCGTGGTCGGCAGCCAGCGGTCGACGGCGCGGAGCGTGCCGGCGATCGGGAGCAGCAGCAGGACGGCGAGCGTGATGCCCACGGTCGCGAGCGTGCTGCGGACCATCGACGCCGTCTCGTACCACGCGGCCAGCGTGCCGAGCAGGCAGGCGGTCGCGGCGGCGGCGGCGTTGACGGCGAAGCGCGGCGTGACCAGCTGCCAGATGCTCCCGACCCTGGTGCGCAGGAAGATCGCGAGGCCGCGGTGGGCGTCGAAGCTGAACGCACCGGCCGCGATGACGACGACCACGATCAGCCCGATGCCGCCGAGCTCGCCGACGTAGCTGCCGACGCCCGCGGCCGGGTGACCGGCGGGAACGAGATGCGGACGCCGTTGCCGACGCGGCTGAAGATCTGGCTCTGGTACCTGGTGGCGACGGGTTCGAGCAGCCCGAGGACGATGAGGACCGCGCCGAGGCGAGGGCCCTCGGCGTCCGGACCAGGCGCAGCCACTCGAGCCGCCAGAGGCTCATCCGGCCGCCGCGGGCTGTCTGTCGGGCTGTGCCGCTCATCTCGATCTCGCTGGGCCGGTGGCGGTCAGGGCGAGGAACGCCGATTCGAGGTCGGCGGCGGCCGGCTCGCAGGAGACCTGGCGGGCGCCGCAGGCGGCGATGACCGCGGGGATGCCGCGCTCGCCGGCCTCGATGCTGGCGGCGTCGACCCTGATGGTGTCGGCTCCGATCGGCTCGACCCTGGTCGTCCCACTGCTGGCCGGCCATGGCGGCGGCGACGGGTGCGGCGTCGCCGGCGATGCGGACCAGCCAGCTCGGCTGCAGGTAGGTGTCGATGAGCTCCCTGGTGCTGCCCTGGTAGAGCAGGCGGCCATCGCGCAGGATGCCCACCTGGTCGGCGATCCGCTGCACGTCGGCCAGGATGTGGCTGGAGAAGATGACGGTCCGGCGGCCGCGCATGGCGGCGACCATGTCGAGCATCTCGGCTCGTCCAGCGGATCCAGGGCCGCCCGGCGGGCGCCTGCGTGACGGGCGTCGCCGGCGGCGCCAACGTCTGGCCGGCCGTCCCATGCCGCCGCGGCAGCCGGGCGGCCCCGCCCGCGGTCCCGGCCGAGGAACAGGTACAGCAGCGCGCCGAGGGGGCGCTGACGAACACGATCACGACCGCCCAGGCGAGCTTGGCCGCGCCGCCCATCGACCTGGCCCGGGCCAGGTCGACCAGGCAGTAGACGTCGAGCGCGACGGGCAGCGCGAGCAGCGGCACAAGGGCGGCCAGCAGGTCGGTGTCGCTCCCCCGCGAGCTCAGCTCCACCACTGCCACACCTCCGTGCGCGCCTACGACCTGGTTCCCGTGATGAGCCGCTCGCGGTCGAGCATGGGGGCCACGATCCGCCAGCCCAGGCTGTCGACGAGCAGCAGTGCCGCCCCCAGGCCGAGGGCGAGGCCGAGCGTCACGTGGAACCCACCGGTCGAGATGGCGGTGGTCACGGCGATCAAGGGGGCACTGGCGAGCACGCTGAGCTGGGTGGCGACCCGGGGGTCGCTCGACCGGGTCGAGATGGCGACGCCCGCCCAGATCGACAGGGCGGCCACGAGTGGGGTGAAGAGCACCTGGGCGAGCAGCTCCGGGCCACTGAGGAGCGCGGACGCCACCGGCGGCTGCGCGAAGCGCTCGATGGCGGCGACGAAGACGCCGAGGACCCCATACGAGACGGCCAGCGACGGCAGGAGCACCGCCAGCGCCTTGCCGAGCAGGAGCTCCTCGGCCCGGATCGGGGTCGTGAGCACCGGCTCCAGCGTGCCCTGCTGTCGCTCCCCGGCCACCGAGTAGGCGGCGAGCGCGGCCGGGACGATCGCCGGGATGGCCAGCATGTAGACCAGCGGCTGCTTGTGCAGCAGCACGCCCGAGGACGACGCGGGCAGCGCGAAGAGCTCGATGCTCGGGTAGATGCTGAAGAGCACGGGCAGGACCGCCATCGACACCACGATCTGGCGGTTGCGGCGGTAGTCCCGGAGCTCCTTCCGGAAGATCGCCTGGACGCGCCTCGCGCTCATCCTCACCGCTGGCCCGCCTCCACGTCCTCGTCGACCAGCTCGAGGTAGACGTCCTCGAGCGAGTGGCGCGACTCGCCGATGGACAGCACGTCCGCGCCCGCCTCGACCAGCGCGCGGGTGACCGCGGGCGCGGCCACGGCCGGGTCGGAGACGGCGATCACGTAGCCGCCTGAGCCGTCCCGGCGCCAGCCGTCGACCGCCGGGAGGCCGCCGAAGACGCGGTCCGGGTCGGGGAGCGGGACGAGCGTCCTGACCGCGAGCGACCTGGCGAACAGCCGCTCGCGAAGCTCGTCGGGACGACCGATCGTGCGCAGGGTCGTGCTCAGGATGGCGACGCGGTCGCAGAGGCGTTCGGCCTCGTCGAGCCGGTGGGTGGTGAGGAAGATCGTGACGCCACGCTGGCGGAGGTCGTCGATCAGCTCGTGGACGTCACGGGCGGCGACCGGGTCCAGGCCGGAGGTCGGCTCGTCCAGGAACAGCACCTGCGGCTCGCTGAGCAGCGCCCTGGCCAGGGCGACCCGCTGGCGCAGCCCTTTGGACAGCGCACCGCACGGGTCGCCGGCCCGGCCGGCGAGCTTGACCGCCCCCAGGGCCAGGTCGATGCGCTCGCGCGGGACGGGTGACTCGTAGAGGCCGGCGAAGCATTCGAGGTTCTCGCTCACGCTCAGGCGGAGGTAGAGGCCCGGCGACTCGGGCATGACGGCGATCCGCCGGCGGATCTCCACCCCGTTCTCCGGCGTGAGCGGCAGGCCCGCGACGGTCGCCGAGCCCGAGGTCGGAGCGATGAGGGTCCCGAGCGTCCGCACGGTCGTCGTCTTCCCGGCGCCGTTCGGCCCCAGGAACCCGAACACCTCGCCGTGGCCCACCTCGAAGGAGACGTCCCGGAAGGCGACGCGGTCACCGAAGCGCTTGGTCAGGCGGTTGACGGCGAGCGCCGGGGATGTCCTCACGTCGTCGAGCATCGTGCCGGAGCGCTCCGCTGTCGTCACGGCCAGCATCCGTTGTCGCTTCCAGCCTGCTACCAACCTGGCCTGTCCGCCAGCGGCAATGGGCGGGCGGACCGGCGTGCTGCATAGGATGAGCGGCATGACGCCAGATGATCCCTGGCTGGGCGCGGTGTGGCCGTTCGTCCGCGGCCAGCTGCCATCGCCGCCGGCGACGGTCCTGGAGGTCGGCTGCGGGACGGTGGGCGGCTTCGTCCCGGCGCTGCTCGGTGACGGCTACGACGCGGTCGGGGTCGACCCGCAAGCGCCGGAGGGGCCCGACTACCGGCGGGTCGAGCTCGAACGGTACGAGCCGCCCCGGCCCGTGGCGTGCGTGGTGGCCTCCCTGTCGCTGCACCATGTGGCCGACCTGGACGAGGTCCTGGACCGGCTGGAGACGCTGCTCGTGCCTGGAGGGGTGCTGGTGGTGGTGGAATGGGCCTGGGAGCGGTTCGACGAGGCCACCGCCCGCTGGTGCTTCGACCGGCTGCCCCCCCTTGCCCCAGGGGCCGAGCCGGGCTGGCTGCACCGGTACCAGGAGCGGTGGGCGGCCTCCGGGCAGCCCTGGGACGGCTACCTTCGGGCCTGGGCCGAGGCGGAGGGGCTGCACCGCGGCGAGGAGATCGTGCGGGGCCTGGAGGCGCGGTTCACCCGCCGGCTCCACGCCGAGGGCCCGCACTTCTTCGCCGACCTGGCCGACACCGGCGAGACCGAGGAGCAGGCCGCCATCGACGCCGGACAGATCCGGGCGGGCGGCATCCGCTACGCCGCCAGGCGGCCTGACTGAGCCCGCCGCCGTGATATTCTAGTTATCAACTAAATACTTGAATATCTACCCGGGAGACAGGATGGGTGACCGAGGGACGAAGGTTGCGCTCTTCGATGGGTTCGCCCGTGTCGGGAGCGCCCTGGCCAGTGGGCGGCGCATCGAGTTGCTGGACGTGCTGGCCAACGGCGAGCGCGCCGTGGAGGCCCTCGCCGGTGAGGTCGGTCTGTCGGTGGCCAACACCAGTCAGCACCTGCAGGTCCTGCGCCGGGCCGGCCTGGTCGCCACCCGGCGGGAGGGCACGTCGGTCCACTACCGGCTGGCCGCGCCCGAGGTGTTCGAGCTGTGGCGGGCGCTACGGACCCTGGCCGCCGCCCGGCTGGCCGAGGTCGAGCGCCTCGCCGCCGCCTACCTGGGCGCCCGCGATGAACTGGAGCCGGTCACCCGTCAGGAGCTGGCCCGCCGGCTGCAGAACGGCGACAGCCTGGTCGTGCTGGACGTGCGGCCCGCCGCCGAGCATGCCGCCGGGCACCTGCCCGGGGCGGTGTCGATCCCGGTCGGCGAGCTGCGGCGGCGCCTGGCCGAGCTGCCCCGGGACCGGGAGATCGTCGCCTACTGCCGTGGCCCGTACTGCGCCTTCGCCCATGACGCGGTGGCCGTGCTGAGCGAGGCGGGCTTCTCGGCCCGGCGGCTGGAGGACGGGCTCCCCGAATGGCAGGCCGCCGGGCTGGCCGTGGCCCGCGGCTGACCGCAGATCGAGCGAAGGAGCCGGCCATGCTGGAGATCCACCCGGTCGTCGACGAAGGCCTCGGCAACAGCGCCTATCTGGTCGAGCTGGGGGACGGGCGGGCGCTGGCGGTCGACCCGGCCCGCGACCCGACCCCCTATCTGGAGCTGGCCCGCTGGCGGCGGCTGCGGATCGCCTACGCCGCCGAGACGCACCTGCACGCCGACTTCCTGACCGGCGGCCGGGAGCTGGCCGCCGCCGACGGCGCCCAGGTCCTCGCCCCCCGCGCGAGCCGGCTCGGGTTCGCCCATCGGGGGCTGGTGGATGGCGAGGAGGTCGACCTCGGCGGCCTCACCCTCCGCGCGCTGGCCACCCCTGGACATGCCCCCGAGCATGTCAGCTACCTGCTGCTGGACGGCGGGCACCCGCAGGCGCTGTTCAGCGGCGGGGCGCTCCTGGTGGGGACCGTGGCCCGCACCGACCTGGCCGGCCCTGAGCTGACCGAGCCCCTGGCCCGTGCCGCCTACCGCTCCCTGCTCCAGCAGCTCCTGTCACTGCCCGATGAGCTCGGCGTGTACCCGACCCACGGCGCCGGGTCGTTCTGCGCCTCCCCGGTCGGGGGCGGGCGGACGACCACCATCGGCGCCGAACGCCGCCACAACCGGCTCCTGGCCGCCCCCGACGAGGCAGCCTTCGTGGCCGAGCTGCTGGCCGGCTTGGGCAGCTACCCGCCCTATTTCCTGCGGCTGCGGGACCGCAACCGGGCCGGCCCCGAGCTGCTGGCCGGCTTCGGCAGCTACCCGCCCTATTTCCTGCGGTTGCGGGACCGCAACCGGGCCGGCCCCGAGCTGCTCGGCCCCGACTGGCGGGTCCTGCCCCTGCTGCCGGCCGACCGGGTCCGCGACCACCTGGCCCGCGGCGGGGTGGTGGTCGACGCCCGACCGGTCACCGCCTTCGCGGCCGGCCACATCCCCGGGGCGATCTCGATCGCCCTGCGGCCGGCGTTCGCCAGCTGGCTCGGCTGGCTCGTCGACGACACCAGGCCCCTGGTCGTCGTCCTGGAGGACGACCAGGACCGCGGCGAGCTGGCCCGCCAGGCCCGCACCATCGGCTACGACCAGCTCCTGGGCGAGCTGGCCGGCGGGCTGGCCGCCTGGCAGGCCGCCGGCCAGCCCCAGGCACGGCTCCCGCTGGTCGAGGTCGACCAGCTCGGCGACCGGCCCGGCCCGGTGCTGGATGTCCGCCAGGCGAGCGAGGTCGCCGACGGCCACCTTCCCGGCGCGCTCGCGGTCGAGCTCGGCGACCTCGCCGACGACCCACTGCTCCGGCGGCTGCCCGAGGGACCGGTCACCGTGATGTGCAGCCACGGCCAGCGGGCCACGACCGCCGCCAGCCTCCTCGAGCGGGCCGGCCGCCGGGACCTGCGGGTGGCGCTCGGCGGCCCCGAGGACTGGCGCCGCGCCACCGGCCGCACCCTGACCCGTCCGTGACCCGGACGGTGCAGCGCTCCCCGAGCGGGCTGCGGCTGGGGCTGCGGGCCAACCTGGCCCAGTTCTGCCTCCTGGTCGGGGTCAACGCCCTGGTCGGCGGGATGGTCGGCCAGGAGCGGACCGTGCTGTCGCTGCTCGCCACCGAGGTGTTCGGGCTGGCCGCGGTGTCGGCCGCGCTCACCTACATCGTCGCCTTCGGGCTGACCAAGGCGGCCACCAACTTCCTGGCCGGCACCCTCGCCGACCGCCACGGCCGCAAACCGGTGCTGGTGGCCGGCTGGCTGGCCGGGTTGCCGGTGCCGCTGCTGCTGATCTGGGCGCCCTCCTGGGCCTGGGTGGTGGTCGCCAACGTCCTGCTCGGGGTCAACCAGGGCCTGTGCTGGTCGACCACGGTGGTCATGAAGATCGATCTGGCCGGCCCGCGTCGTCGGGGGCTGGCCATGGGCCTGAACGAGGCCGCCGGTTACCTGGCGGTCGCCGTCACCGCCTACCTCACCGGCCTCATCGCCGCCCGGGCCGGGCTGCGTCCCGAGCCGTTCTACCTCGGCCTGGCCTACGCCGGCCTCGGTCTCGGCTTGTCGGCGGTGCTGGTCCGCGAGACCCGCGGGCACGCCCAGCTCGAAGCCCAGCTGGCCGACGCCGGCCGCACCACCGGGGAGCAGCTGTCGACCCGCGAGGTGGTGGTCCAGACCAGCGTCCGGGAGCCGGCCCTGTCGGCCTGCAGCCAGGCCGGGCTGGTCAACAACCTCAACGACGGCCTGGCCTGGGGGCTGCTGCCGCTGCTGTTCGTCCGGGGGGGCCTGCCGGTGGGCCAGGTCGGCCTGCTGGCCGCGCTGTACCCGGTCGTCTGGGGCCTGGGCCAGCTCCTCACCGGCCCGCTGTCGGACCGGCTGGGCCGCAAGCCCCTCATCACCGGCGGCATGCTGGTCCAGGCGGTCGCGCTGGCCGGCACCGCGCTGGCCGGCAGCTTCGCTCCCTGGGCGGCCAGCGCCATCCTGCTCGGTGCCGGCACCGCCATGGTCTACCCGACCCTTCTGGCCGCCATCGGCGACGTGGCCCATCCCAGCTGGCGCGCCTCGGCCGTCGGGGTCTACCGGTTGTGGCGCGACACCGGCTTTGCCGTGGGCGCCCTGCTCGCCGGTGTGGTCGCCGACCTCGCCGGCCTGGTGGCCGCGGTCTGGGCGGTCGCCGCCCTCACCGCCGGGTCCGGCCTGGTCGTGGCCGTCCGCATGTACGAGACCCATCCGTCGGCGGCAAGGGCATGACACCCGGCCAGGGCGGCGGCCCACTACGGTTCGCGACCTTCCTGGCGCCCAACATGCTGCCGGTCTACCGGTTCCTGGCCGAGCGGATCGCCGAGCGGCTGGGTCGCCCGGTCGAGCTGGTGGTCGGCACCTCCTTCGACCAGTTCGAACGAGGCGAGGCCAACCTGGGCGTGATCTGCGGGCTGCCGTATGTGCGGCTGGCCGCCCGCCGCCCGGTCCCGGTCCAGCCGCTGGCCGCGCCGGTGCTGGCCGGCGACCGCCATGGCGGCCGGCCCGTCTACTACTCCGACGTGATCGTCCGGCGCGACAGCCCGATCACCTGCCTGGAGGAGCTGCGGGGCCGCTCGTGGGCCTACAACGACCCGGCCTCCCACTCGGGCCACACCGTCACCCTCTACAGCCTCGTCCGCATCGGCGCCCGGCCGGGGTTCTTCGCCCGAGTCGTGGAGACCGGGTTCCACCAGCGGGCCATCCGCCTGGTCGCGGCAGGCGTCGTGGACGCGGCCGCGATCGACTCCCAGGTGCTGGCCGTCGAGCTTCGCGACCACCCCGAGCTGGCCGACGGACTGCGGGTGGTCGGTGCCTTCGGTCCGTCGACCATCCAGCCGGTGGTGGCCGCCAGCCGCCTGCCCGACCGGCTCAAGGACCAGGTCCGGGAGCTGCTGGTCGAGTTGGGCGACGACCAGACCGCGCGTCCGGCGCTGGACCATGGCCTCATCGAACGCTTCAGCCCGGTCGACGATGCCGACTACGACGACATCCGGGCCATGCTGTCCGTCATCGAGGCCGCCCGGTGGACGAGCCTCACCCAGACGGCGGTCGGCCGCCGGTCCCCTGCGCCTGGGGGCTTGCCGAGCGGGTCGGGCAGTATGGAGGGTGACGCGAGCGAAGGGAGCAGACCATGGAGGTCCAGGACGTCCTCGCCCAGGCGCGAGACACCATGACCGTCAAGCGGGTGTTCGGAGAGCCCTACGAGAAGAACGGTGTGACCATCATTCCCGCCGCCCGGGTCCAGGGCGGCGCCGGGGGCGGAAGCGGCGAGGACCCCCAGGGCCAGGGCAGGGGATCGGGCAGCGGCTTCGGCGTGACCGCCCGCCCGGTCGGGGCGTTCATCATCCAGGGCGGCGAGCTGAGCTGGCGGCCGGCGGTGGATGTCAACCGGATCATCCTCGGCGGCCAGGTGGTCGTCGTCATCGCCCTGCTCACGCTCCGGGCGATCGTCAAGGCCAGGGCCAAGCGGTAGCCGGTCACACGCAGGTGCAGTGGACGTCGGCCTGGCCGCAGCCGGCGCACCTCAAGGTGCAGTAGCGGGCCGGCCATTGCAGGTGTGGCGCGATGCAATAACTTCGTCGCCGGCATCGTCCTAGATGAGCAGGCGCATGGGACAACCCGGCTTGGGGGCTGGCGGGCTGATGGTCGAGGTGCGGGACCGGACCAGGGAGTCGTTCCAGCGGCTGGCGAGCGCCGAGCTGCCGGTGGAGGAGGTGGAGGACTTCTCGCTCTACCGGACCCTGGTGGAGCAGGACCCGCTGCCGTATTTCGACACCCTGCACCATGACTACCTGCGGGCGTTCGCCAGGGAGGGCCCGGCTGCACCGGGTCGCAAGCGGTTCGAACAAGAGCTGTGGGCCTACGCGCAAGAGACCGGACTCCTCATCAAGGGGGCCGTGCAATGACCCAGAAGCAGGGCCTGATCCCGTGCTCGGAGGGGTGCGGCAGCTGTGGGACTACCTGGACCACGCCGTCTCGCCCGAGGACCACGAGAAGGTCGAGCAGCACCTGTCGTTCTGGCGCCGGTGCTGTGGGGAGCTGGAGTCCGCCAAGGAGGTAAGGAGTTGCGGGGTTCCTGGCCTCCCAGGAGGCCGGGGAGCTCCCCGAGCATGTCAGGGCCCGGCTCGAGCGGTTCGTGGCCGACCTCCAGGAGGACCGATGACGCGGGACCTGATGTTCCAGCAGGAGATCAAGGAGGGTGTCCAGCGGGCCTACGCCGCCATCGCCACGGCGGCGGCGGGACCGTGGCCCGCCGGCACTAGCGCGACCAGGAGCTCGCCGAGGTCCCCTCCGGGGCCGTCGAGTGGGCCCTTGGGGTCGGCGACCCCGTCCGCTACGCCCGGCTCCAGCCGGGCCAGGCCGTCCTGGAGGAGATGTGCGAGCGCGGTCGGGGCCACGCCGCCCAGGCCGGGTCGAGGGCTGGACCGAGTTCCGGCGGTGGGAGATGGAGGACATCCCGCTCCCCGACGAGTCGGTGGACGTGGCCATCTCCAACGGCGTCCTCGCCGGCAAACCCCAGCGGGCAGGGTTCGCCGACGTGTGGGTCGGGGGCCACCGGCCGTTCGGCGATCGTCAAGGCCCAGAAGCCGACGTAGCGGTCGCCGGGTCCGGGACGGCCGGTTCCGGCTCGGACCGGGCCAGGGTGACCAGGTGGGGCTTGGGGCGGTCGTCGACCACCAGGCGGAACACGTCGGGACGGTTGTAGTGGCCGACAGGGTCGAACAGGCGGCGGCGGGCCCGGGCGGCGTCCAGGTCGAGGTCGGCGTAAAGGATGCCCTCCTCGCGGACCAGGGGCCCGGCGAGCACGGTCCCGGCGGGGTCGACGATCACCGAGTAGCCGTCCAGCATCCAGTCGCCGTGCGGCTCGGCCCCCCGCCACAGCCGCTCGCGGTCGGGCACGCCGTCGGGCACCTGGGAGAACCGGGCCGCCGGGGCCACCCCGATGACGTGGCAGACGCCCTCGCGGGCGATGTGGCGCATGCTGGCCACCCAGGGTTCGTGGGTGGCCAGGGTGGGCGCGACCCAGATGTCGACCCCCTGGGCGTAGATGGCGAAGCGGGCCAGGGGCATGTAGTTCTCCCAGCAGATCAGCCCGCCCACCCGACCCACCGTGGTCGGGTGGACCGTCAGGTCGGAGCCGTCCCCCATGCCCCATGTCAGCCGCTCGGCGTGGGTCGGCACCAGCTTGCGGTGCCTGCCCAGCAGCCGGCCGTCGGCGTCGAGGTACAGGATCGTGTTGTAGACGGTGCCGCCGTGCTCCTCGCGCTCGTCGACCCCCATCACCAGCTGCACCCCGGCGTCGCGGGCGGCGGCTCCCAGGCGCTCGGTCACCGGCCCCGGCACCACCACCGACTGCTCCAGCAGCCGCAGGTGCCAGGCCGCGTCCTCGCCAGGCAGGACCTCGTCGACCCAGGCCGGCCAGGCGGGCAGGAACGCCTCGGGGAACACCACCAGCCGGGCCCCGTTGGCCGCCGCCTCCTCGATCAGCGCCAGCGCCTTGTCCACGCTGGCCTCCAGGTCCAGGAACACCGGGGCGGCCTGGACGGCGGCCACCCTCACCGTCGACTCGGACATGGCGTCTCCTCCCGTTCGCGACCTGCCGTCGGGCCGGTCAGGGCAACGCTAGGAGGCGCCCGGGAGGGAGGAATGGGGAGCGCGTCCCTAACTCTGGCCGCCCGGCTCCCTATCTCTGGGGGGGACGACCCCGAGCCGGTGGGCGGCCGCGGCGGCCTGGCGACGCGAGCTGACGCCGAGCTTGGCCAGCACCGCGGAGACGTGGTGGCCGACCGTCTTGGTCGACAGCGACAGCCGGGCCGCGATCTCGGCGTCGGTCAGGCCCTCGGCCAGCAGCCCGAGCACCTCGACCTGCCGGCCGGTCAGGCCGGCCGGGTTGGCGGCCGTGGCCCGGGTCGGGCCGCGGGGGACGCGTAGGCTGCCACGCCGCCGGAGCTGGCGCCGCAGCCGCTGGCCCGTCTGCCTGGCCCCCAGGCCGTCCAGCAGCGCCAGCGCCTTCAGCAGGGCCTCGTCCTGGTCGCCGTGGGCCAGCGCCAGGGCCCGCTGGTAGGGGCAGCCGAGCGCCTGCCAGGCTCCGGCGGCGGCGCGCCAGTCGCCGGCCAGCAGCAGCCGGTACGGCTCGGCCACCACCGCCGGCGCCGGCACCGGCGCACCGGCGAGCAGCAGCCAGCAGGCCAGCTCCCCGGCGAACCAGGGGTGCGCGGCCGTCACCGCCCGCTCGAGCACGGCGGCCGCCTCCTCGGCGGCCCGGCGGTCGTCCCCGTGCAGCCAGGCGTGCTCGGCCCGGGCCGCGGCCACCGGCGCGATCCACTGCAGCTCGCTGGTGGCGAAGGCGCGCTCGGTGGCCTCCTGGAGGGTGGCCGCGGCGTCGGGGTCGCCGCGGCGCGCCTGCAACAGGCCCAGCGGCACCAGGGCGTCCACCACCCTGGGACCACCCTTCACCTGCTCGGCCAACGCCGCCCGCGCGTCCTGCTCCGCGCCGGCCCAGTCCCCCTGGTCCAGCCGCAGGCGGGCGCGGTGCCCCAGCAGGTGCTGGGCCCACCCGGCCAGCTCGTGGGCCTGGACGAAGGCCAGCGCCCGGTCCAGGTCGGGGCGGACGTGGTGGTAGTCCCGCATCTCCGTGCCGATGGTGGCCAGGTTGCCCACGGCTCGGGCGGCGTGGTCCTCCAGGCCGGCGGCGGTCGCCACCTCGAACCCCTGCTCCAGCTCCTCCCGGCCGCCCAGGTCGCCGGCCAGCAGCCGAGCCGAGCCGATGTTGGTCAGGGCGTGGCTGAGCGTCTCCTTGTCGTCCAGGCGCCGGGCCAGCTCGGCCGCCCGCCGGGCCCAGGGCACCGCCGCCTCCAGCCGGTTGGCCAGCATGTCGAGCTGGGCCTGGTTGCTGTAGGCCATGGCGAGCTGGCGGCCGGGCTCCAGGGGCTCCAGCACGGCGATGGCCCGGGCCGCGGCCGCCTCCGCCTCGCGTCGGTTGCCATCCCACCAGTGCAGCCGCGACAGCCAGCGCAGCGTCTCGCCCAGCTGCTCGGGGTCGCCGGCGGCCTCCCTGAGGGCCACGGCGGCCTGGCGGGCCGAGACCGCCTCGGTGGACAGCCCGGACAGGTAGGCCTCGACCGAGTAGCCCTCCAGCAGCTCGGCGCGGGCCGGCGCGGGGACCCGCTCGGCATGGGCCAGGACCGCCCGGTAGTGCCCGACCGCCTCCCGGTGGGCCGCCACCGCCGCCGCCTGCCTGGCCGCCTCCGGCGCATACCGCAGCACCGCCTCGGCGTCGCCGGCCTCGCGGGCGTGGTGCACCAGCCTGGCCACGTCGACCTGCCGTCCGCCGGAGCCGGCCAGTACCCCCAGGACCCGGTGGTTGAGCTCCCTGCGGCCGAGCGCCGACAGCGAGCCCGCCACCGCCTGCCGCAGCAGCTCGTGGCGGAACCCGACCGCCTCCTCGCCGACCACCAGCAGCCCGGCCGACACCCCCACCTCGACCGCCGGCGGCGCCGGCCGCAGCGCCTCCTCCACCAGCCACAGCTCGGCCCGGGTCGGGACCACCGCGACCAGCCGCACCAGCGCCTGGGCGTCGGCCGGCAGGCCGCCGAAGCGGGCCAGCACCAGGTCGCGGACGGTCAGGGGCACGCCGTCGTCGCCGGCGGCCAGCACCTCGGTGACCAGCAGCGGGTTCCCGCCGGTGAGCGCGCGCAGCCCCGCGGCCGGGCGGCCGGCCCGCCGGGCCAGCTCGGCCACGGCCGCCGCCGACAGCGGCGGCGGGCGCAGGTGGCGCACCACCTCCGGAGCCAGCCGGCCGACGACCGCGCGGAGGGGGTGGTCGACCGCCAGCTCGTCGTCGCGGTAGCTGACCAGCAGCAGCGCCCTGGTCCGCTGGATCCGCCGGCCCAGGAACACCAGCAGGTCCAGGGTCGCCTCGTCCGCCCAGTGGGCGTCCTCCACCACGACCACCCGCGGCCGTCGTCCCTGGTCCAGCTCGTCCAGGAACGCGGCGAACACGGCCTCCCGCGAGTCTCCGGAGGCGAGCAGCCCGGCCAGCCGGCCGCCGGTCTGCCGGGCGATGTCGTGCAGCGGGCCCAGCGCCCGGGGCGTGAGCAGCGGATCACAAACGCCGAGCAGGAACCGGGCATCCGCCGACCGCCGCTCGGTGAACCGCCTGACCAGCGCCGACTTGCCGATGCCGGCCTCGCCCGCCACCAGGACGACACGGCCCCCCGTGGTCGTCGCGGCCAGCACGCCGTCCAGCTCCTCCAGCAGCCAAGCGCGCTCAAGCAGGTCCATCATGCCGAGACGTTACCCAATGATCCGAACCAGGGTGGCCGGAGGTGAAGCATGGGAACGCCGATCCTGCTGGTGGTGGACGAGGACCGGGCGGTGCTGGAGGCGCTCAGCGGCGACCTTGGCCGCCGCTTCGGCATCGACCACCAGGTCCTCGCCGAGCCGTCCCCGGCAAGGGGCTCTGGCCGTCTTCCATCCTCGCGGAGGCGTCCCAGCAGGTCGCCCTGGTGTTCGCCGGCCAGCAGATGACCGAGATGGCCGGGGTGGAGTTCCTGGTGGCCGCTCATGGGCTGCACCCGGCGGCCAAACGGGTCCTGCGGCTGGAGCGGGGTGACGACACCGCGGCCAACCCGGCGGTGCGGGCCATGACGCTGGGACAGATCGACTACCACCTGTTCACCCCCTGGCTGCCGGCCGAGCGATGCCGTACCGGTTCCATCCCCACGACTCCGAGGCCGGCCGCCAGCTGCTCCGGGAGGCCGGCCAGGACGGCCGCCGGCTGCGGTGGTGGTCTTCCGCACCGGGCGGGTGCTGGTCGACCCTCCCATGCCGAACTGGCCGAGCTGCTCGGGGGCAGTGTCCGCCCCGAGCCACCACCTACGACCTGGCCGTCGTCGGCGCCGGTCCGGCCGGGACCTCCAGGTCGCCGGCGGGCCGTCGGCACGGCCGCCGTCCGGGCGCCAGCTCCTGTTCCTGGAGACCAGCCTGCCCGGGGTGTTCGCCGCCGGTGACGTCCGCCACCGGTCGGTCAAGCGCGTCGCGTCGGCAGTCGGCGAGGCCGCCATCGTGGTCCAGCTCATCCACGAGTACCTCTGCTGGCGATCCGCAGCCCCGCGGTGCCGACCGCGGCGGTCGCCCGCACCTGGTGGCGTCCGGCCTCCTCGACCATGCCGGCGATCGCGGCCACGGTCCGCTCCAGCGGCTCGGGCGAGACCGTTCCGGTCTGCTCGAGGTGCCCGCCGAGGCGGGTCAGCTCGGCGCGGCCGACGATGGCTCGCCACCGCCCGGCGGCGTCGCGCTCGCCGACGTGGAACTTGACCGAGTTCGTCCCGACGTCGATCACCGCGTAGCGGTGCGGCCCGGCGTCGAGCAGTGCCGCAAGCCCGCGCGGATAGCTGGTGTTGGCCTGGCTGTCCACCTCCAGGCCGGCGAGCTCGGCGCCGCAGCCGCCAAGGGTGTAGCGGGCGCGCCGCTTGTGAAACCGGACCGCCCGCACGGCGCCGCTCGGCTCCAGCAGCTCGGCCAGGAGCTGGTCGAGGGTGTAGGCATCCCGGCTGCGCGCCGGCGGGGGACCCCGAGGATGTCCAGCACCCTGGAGA
>Ga0207428_10001483_pt1 | contig 24537 bp, 19 predicted proteins | sample RhiMethybrSRZTD1_FD_187600 | JGI IMG/M metagenome (GOLD analysis project Ga0207428, IMG submission 187600) | Populus rhizosphere microbial communities from Tennessee, USA - Rhizosphere MetaG P. TD hybrid SRZTD1 (SPAdes) (version 3) | ecosystem: Host-associated > Plants > Roots > Rhizosphere >...
GCCGCCGGGAGGATCGTCGTCTGGGTGGACGCGACCGCCGACACCAGGACGGCCAGTAGCACGATCCAGCTCCAGCTTCCGAGCACCGGCTCGCTGATCGCGCGGAACACGTCGCCGGCGTTGTCCTCGTTGCCCAGCCCGATGCCTTCGGTCCCGACCCCGGCGTATGAGACCGCGGCCACGGTGGTAAGCAGGTACGTCGCCACAAGGATGAGCGTCGCGGCGACAGCCGCGCGTCCTGGGGTCTTCTCCCGTTCCTTCGTCTCCTCGTTCAAAGACAGGATCGTGTCCCAACCCCAGTAGATGAAGATCATCAGCAGCATGCCCTCGGTCAGCGCCGCGAACCCACCGCCGTCGGCAGTGAAAAAGCCCAGCGGATTGAACCAGGACGCCTCGATCGGAATCGCGGTGTCGGGTGGGTTCGCACTGGCGACGGCGATCAGGGCGACCACGACGAGGACCGCGAGGGCGAGGTACTGGATGCCGACCAACACGTTCTGCAGCCACTCGGCGATCTCGATGCCTCGGTAGGAGACCCACGCCATGACCGCGATGAACACGACGCCCAGCACCGTCACCCAGAGCTTGCTGTCGGCCAGGGAGTCGGCGCCGACGAGTAGGAAGGCGTACTGTGCGGCGACCTGGGCCAGGTTCGCCAGCACGATGATCCCGGCGAGGGTCAGCACCCAGCCGCCGAACCAGCCCGACTTCGGTCCGAACGCCTTGGTCACCCAGGTGAACGTGGTGCCGCAGTCCGGGATGACCCGGTTCAGCTCCCGGTAAGCGAAGGCGGTAAGCAGCATCGGGATGAAGCCGAGCACCACCGCCACGGGGGCCAGCGTGCCGTCCTCGATCACGACATAACCCAGCGTGGCCGCCAACGAGTAGGCCGGTGCCACCGAGGCGAGGCCGATTACCAGCGTGCCGAAGAACGTCAGCGCGCCCTCGTTGAGCCCCTTGTGCTCGGTTAGGTCGTGGGCAGCAGGTACCTCATGGCCAGCATGACTCATCGCAGCTCGTTTCTCTGCAGTCACGGCGCCCGCCGCCGTTACGACGAAGGCTAAAGCCATTTACCAGAAAAGTCTGCCAAAGATAGGGTGACGGCATGCCCGCACGCCGCGGTCGACACCCGAAGGCACGTGGGAGTGAATCGATCTGGACGTCACGGGCGATGCGGTCATTGGCCGAGGCCGAACCCTCCGTGTTCTGGCTCGACGACCCCGCAGCACCGCCTGCGCTGCCCTCGCTGGTCGGTGCGGTCGACGCCGATCTGATCGTCGTCGGCGGCGGTTACACCGGTCTGTGGACCGCGCTGCAGGCCAAGGAGGCCGATCCCCGCCGCGACGTCATCCTGGTCGAAGCGGCGACCATCGGCTGGGCTGCGTCCGGTCGCAATGGCGGCTTCTGTGCCAGCAGCCTGACCCATGGCGAAGCCAACGGCCTGGACCGGTTCGCGGACGAGTTCGACACCCTCGAAGGGCTCGGCCGGGAGAACCTCGACGGCATCGAAGCCACCATCACCAGACACGGGATCGACGCCGAGTTCGAACGTACGGGAGAACTGGACATCGCGGTGGAGGACTGGCAGGTAGCCGAGCTGGCCGAGTTCGCCCAGGTCCTCGCGGAGCACGGCACCGAACCGGTCCTGTTGGACCGCGAGCAGACCCAGGCGCTAGTGCACTCGCCGACCTACCTCGCGAGTCGCTACGACGCCGATGGTGTGGCGCTGGTCCACCCGGCCAAGCTGGCCTGGGGCTTGCGGCAGGCGTGCCTCGACCTCGGTGTGCGGATCTATGAACACACTGAGGTCACCAAGATCACCTCCGACGGCGCCGGTCTGGCGCTGAGCTGCCCGTTTGGCTCGATCCGGGGGCGGCAGGTGGCGCTGGCCACGAACGCCTTCACCAACCTGCTGCGTCGGCTCAGCAACTACATCGTGCCGGTCTACGACTATGTCCTGGTCACCGAACCTCTCTCGCCGGAGCAGCAGGACGCCGTCGGCTGGGAGGGTCGGCAGGGCCTAGCTGATCTTGGCAATCAGTTCCACTATTACCGGCTCACGGCCGACAACCGGATCCTGTGGGGCGGATACGACGTCATCTACCACTTCGGCAACCGGATCCGTGCCGAGCAGGATCAGCGGCTGACCACACACGCCGCACTGGCCGAGCAGTTCTTCACCACGTTCCCTCAGCTCGAGGGACTGCGTTTCACTCACCGATGGGGCGGAGTCATCGACACCTGCAGCAGGTTCACGACATTCTGGGGCCGCGCCTACCGTGACCGCCTGGCCTATGCCGTCGGTTACACCGGGCTCGGCGTCGGTGCCAGCCGGTTCGGGGCCCGCGTCATGCTCGACCTCCTGGACGGCGCTGACAACGAGCGCACCAGGCTGGCCATGGTGCGAACCAAGCCCATCCCCTTCCCACCTGAGCCCTTCCGCTACGGCGGGATCCAGCTGACCCGATGGTCCATCGAGCATGCCGACCGTAACGGAGGGAAACGAAACCTCTGGCTGCGCGCCCTCGACAAGATGGGACTGGGTTTCGAATCCTAGTGCCGAGCATCCGCGACGAACCCGATACGACGACATGCGGCAACCGAGCGACACAGTCAGGAGGCAGGATGGCACGCGAAGCTGATGTGATCATCGTCGGCGCAGGACTGTCGGGGCTCGCTGCGGCCCGCGAGGTTCTCGACGCCGGACGGGAGCCGCTCGTCCTGGAGGCTGACGAGCGGATCGGCGGACGAATCCTCACCGAGGAGGTGGATGGTGTCCCGCTCGAGCTGGGAGCGCAATGGATCGGCGACACCCACCACCGGATGGAGGCTCTCGCCGATGAGCTCGGTGTCAAGATCTACGACCAGTTCGAGGACGGCGAGACCACGTACGAGTTCGCCGGTGAGGTGCTGCGCGGCGACACCTTCCACGCCAAGTACGCCGATGAGCTGGCCGGTCTGGAGCGGGTGCTCCGCGAGATCGATCGGATGGCCGACACTGTGCCCGTCGAGGCGCCGTGGACCGCGCCCCGGGCCGACGAGTGGGATCGCATCACCGTCGGCCAGTGGTACGACAACCAGGGCCTGTCCCCCGTCGCGCGCACTCTGCTCGAGATCTGCACGGTCGGCATCTTGGCGATGCCGACGGTCGAGGTGTCGCTGCTATGTCTGCTGGAGAACGTGGCGGTCTGCGGGGTGACTGCCGAGTTGCTGGCCGAGTCCGAGGGCGGGGCCCAGACCAAGCGCTTCGTCGGGGGCACCTCGCAGATTCCGCTCCGGCTGGCCGCCACACTCGGCGATCGGATAGAGCTGAACTCACCGGTGCTGACCATCGACTATTCCGACGACCGGGTCACGGTCACGTGTCGAGGGGGACTGACCGCCACCGGCCGGCAGGTCGTCGTGGCTCTGGCGCCAACACTCGCCGGCCGGATCATGTACGACCCTCCGCTGCCCGGGATACGCGATCAGCTGACCCAACGGATGCCGCAGGCGTCAGCACACAAGATGTTCGTGCTGTACGACGAACCCTTCTGGCGGGCCGAAGGCCTGAACGCGCAGCTCATCTCGGAAGTGGGCCCGGCACGGATGTCGAACGACAGCTGCATGCCGGACGAAACCGGCGGCCCAGGCGTCATCCTCGCGTTTCTGGAGGGTGAGTCGGCTCGAGTGGCGGGCCGATGGCCGGCCGCGCAACGGGCGGAGGCCCTCCGAGCGGAGCTCGGCCGCCACTTCGGGCCGCGCGCCGCCAAGCCGAGCCTGATCGTCGAGGGTGGTTGGGCCGACCGCCAGTGGACCCGCGGGTGCTACAACGCCAACACTGGACCGTGCGGCCTGATCCACTTCGGGGAGGCGCTCAGCAAGCCGATCGGTCCGATCAAGTGGGCAGCGACCGAGACGGCGAATGCCTGGAGCGGCTACATGGAGGGCGCCGTCGAGGCCGGTCGCCGCGCCGCCCGCGAGGCTCTGGCCGATCTCTGAGCTACGCGCACCTGATCGCGCCGATTCTTAAACGTTGTCGCGAGCCGACTGAACGGCTTCCGGACCGAGAGCGGCCAACTTCGGAGGTCACCGGATTGGGGCTGGTCGCGCCTGAGCCGAGGCTCGGCAGCCGACTGCGGCCGCTCAACTTCCTGTCGCACCCAAACTTTTGATTACCAACGCGACATCCAACGCGCCTCTATGCTGTGCCTGACAGAGGCCGAAGGTTGTGCGGTGCAGTCGGCGCCCCGGTTGTCGTGATCGGGGTCCTGGACGCCGAATATCGTTTGAGTAGCGTCGTGGGAGGATCCTTAACCGTGCGATCGCCACGCGGAGTGTTAGCTGCCAGCGTGTGTTTACTGGGCGTTCCGATCGCTTTACTATTTCAGCTCATTGTTGGCAGCGGTGCCGAAATCGTCCTACATATTGTGCTGGGGGTCGGGTTTCTTCTCACAGCATTCGCTGTATTCGATTTCGCGCCACCGCGATGGCTACCTTGGGTCGGCTGTCTATCGATTGGCGCCCTAGGGATCACATTTCTGTTGCAAGGCATCAGTCAGCTGCTTCACATCGATTGGCTCACGTACCTGGCGTTTCAAATCCTTGGGCAACAGGTCGAAGCATGGTCCGGCGACGTTTTCTTGGTGTGGTGTAGCGCAACAGTGCTGTTAATGAGTCATGGCAAGGTGAAGTTGTTCGGGATCGGCGTGATGGCCCTTGCCGTTAGTGCGGAAATCTATAGCTACGGCGTGCGGTATTTCGGTTCCGGACCCAGTGGAGTACCACCGCTGCTAAAACTTGTGCTGCTCCTGCCGTTTGTGTGGCTCCTCCTTGAAAGCAGCAAGAAGGTCCCACTTCCCGAAGGAGCAAGAAAAGCCTGAGCTGGCTCGCCGTCGACCGCGACCGGAGAGCAATCGGCCGCGTAGGTGCCAGGTGGGTTGAGACCTCATTTGAGACAACAATCAAGAACGCCGGCGCCCAGCTTGCGGCGAGCCGGGCGCTTGGCCTGGTCAGGCTGGCGGTGGCGGCGGGATTTGAACCCGCGGAGGGTTGCCCCTCACGCGCTTTCGAGGCGCGCTCTTTAGGCCGCTCAGACACGCCACCGCCGGAGAGACTACCAAGGGTGGTGCGAGCCGCGGCCAGGTTCCATGATCGTGCGCGTTTGACCGTTGAGTTCAGCGGTCAAACGCGCACGATCATCCACAGAGGTCCAAGTCGGTTGCATTGACGCAGTGGTGGCACCTCGCCGGGAGGCCATCCCAGCCGCGTGCCACCAGGGCGGCAGCAATCTGGTGAGCGACGAGACACGGTCTGTGCACCACGTCGTACCAGCCGTAGCGCAGCGTGATCCACTCGATGAGGGCGAACTGGTTGTCCCTATTCATGTCCCGGAAGCGACCAGGGCCCTCGTGACCTAGTCGGCCATCCAGCTCGACCAAGACTCGATAGCCGTCGTAGCCGACATCGCTGAGGTATGGCAAGCCATGTCTGCGCTGCTGTCGATTCCCCCGCGGCAGGCCATGCGGACGTTCGACATCATGGAGGAACCTCATCTCCAACGGAGACTCGGCGCCGACGGCAACATCACGCAAGATGTCGCCGAGCACTTTCCGGTGCTTGTAGCGGCTGCGCCCATTCATAGCCTTGAGCAGGCGGCGTGACGTTGTTTTTCTGCCCTGGACTGCCTTGGTGACCAATGCGACAAGATCCGACGTCACGCTTCCTTCGCCAGACAAATCCAGCACCGTGTCTTCGACCGTCAGACGCGGGGGAGCACCCACGGAACGCGCTGATCTCGCCCCGGGACGCTCCCTAATGAACTGCCATTCGCCGCCGACCCGCGCGCTGCGTCCCACTGGAACCAGCACGTCAACCGGTCGAGGCGCGTCATTGACGAGGTTGTGTAAGAAGCCTGACGCTCGCGGACCCAGCCGCGTGCCATTCCCCCCGAGGAGGACTCCAGCCCACGCGAGGCCATCCCAGGCTGGCCGTGATGCGGTTGTGTGATAGATGCCCCGCGCGACCAATTGCCACCTACCTTCTCGGAGCAAACGTTGCGTTACTTCATCCGTAACACCGAGCAGGTGGACCTGCTTACGACTGACTACACCTGCCTGGGCATCGGCGAGCCGAGTCAGTGCCATGGGTAACTCATGACGTGCTTTCACACGCGGAGTTTGCGGTTGCGTCCGCCGTGCGTGGCGCCTGCTCAGAAATCTGTGGACACCGCCCGCGGCGCCCTGTGGACAAAGGCGCCCTCTGGACAAAGGATTGTGCGCGAGGCTCAGCGGCTGGCGAAGAACTCCTTCAAGAGTGCGCTGCACTCCGTCTCGAGGATGCCGCTGCGTACGTCGACGCGATGGTTGAGCCTGGGATCGCGAACGACATCAAAGAGTGAACTCACCGCGCCGGCCTTCGGATCGAATGCTCCGAAGACGAGCCGCGCGACCCGGGCCAAAACCAGCGCGCCGGCGCACATGGTGCATGGCTCAAGGGTGACGACCATGGTAAGGCCGGTCAGCCGCCAGGATCGCAGCCGTCTGGAAGCCTCCCGCAACACCAAGATCTCCGCGTGTGCAGTCGGATCATGCCTGATCTCACGCTCATTGCCGGCGGCCGCCAACACACGCCCGGCTTGGTCGATCATCACGGCGCCGACGGGCACATCGCCGTGTCTCGACGCCATTCGTGCCTGATCGAGGGCCAGCCGCATGGGGTCTTCCCACTCGCTCAACCCGCTGTATTCGCTCACCCAACGGCAGCTTCAACGGCCTTGCGGAATTGCGGATTGAGCTTGATCTTGTCGGCTATGTCGACCAGCATCTCGACGCTGGTCAGATCCAGGTTGTCGATGATGGCGCCCATATCGAAGTCGCTCAGCCCGAGGTCGGCGACAATGCCAAGATCGCCGATCGGCTCGCCTTCCTCTTCGTCCTCGTCCTCCACAGGCTCCTCACCGAGATAGTCCACGACGTCTCGCGCTATCGGCCAGTCGCTGGCCGCCGCAGCGTCGGATAAGAGGACCTGTACGTGTTGACCACGCACTCGGGTGATCACGAAGACTTCTTCGACGAGGCTTACGAAACCGAGCGCGCCTGCGTCGCCGGGCAATCGCCGCAACTGGACGATCAGCTCGTCCAGATCGTTGGCGAGGTCCTTGCCCAAGGACTGCACAAAGGGCTGGCCATCCTCCCGATAGGCGGCAAGCACGAAATCGATCTCGTCGTCGGCCGCATCCTCAAGATCAACTTCGTCGAAATCGTCGTCATCCTCGAGATCGTCGTCCAACTCGTCACCGGTATCTTCCGGCCCTTTCGTCGAGTCGGCGCTCCTGCCCGCACCGTCCAGCTCGAACGACTCATACTCCTCGTCGTCGAACTCCGACATGACTCCCCTCCTCCGCAGAATCGCAAACCCGCTCCATCGTGTCAGACACCTTGGCCTCGCACGAGGCCAATCCCCAATCTCTGACCATCCCTCGCTACGGTTCCAGCGTGGAGTTACGCATCGTCGACCATCCGCTGGTTGCTCACAAACTCACCGTGCTGCGGGATGAGACCACAGACTCCCCGACCTTCCGCAGACTCACCGAGGAGCTCGTCACGCTGCTGGCGTACGAAGCAACGCGCGATGTCCGCGTCGTTCCGCGTACAGTCCAGACTCCCTTGCGAACCGCGGTGGGCGTGAAACTGTCAGCTCCGCGGCCGTTGGTGGTGCCGATTCTGCGCGCGGGTCTGGGCATGCTCGAGGGCATGACCCGGCTGATACCGACGGCAGAGGTCGGGTTCGTCGGCCTCGTCCGCGACGAGGAGACCCTCATCGCAACCACATACGCGGAACGGTTGCCAACGGACCTGACTGGACGCCAGTGCTATGTGCTCGACCCCATGCTGGCGACCGGCGGCACCCTTGGCTCGGCCGTACAGTTCCTGGTCAAGCGCGGCGCCGACGACATCACCTGCATCTGCCTGATCGCGGCTCCGGAGGGGATCGCTCGGCTCGAGGAGTTGGTCGAGAGGCTCCAGATCCCGTGCACTCTGGTACTCGCCGGCCTAGACGAAAAGCTCAACGATGTCGGCTACATAGTCCCGGGTCTGGGGGACGCGGGAGATCGCCTATACGGCGTCGTCTAGCGCCGACATGTCAGGGTCAGTAGTAGTAGGGGAACCGGGTCCAGTCGGGCGAACGCTTTTCGAGGAACGCGTCGCGACCCTCGACGGCCTCATCGGTCATGTACGCCAACCGGGTCGACTCGCCAGCGAACACCTGCTGCCCGATCAGCCCGTCATCTATCGCATTGAACGCGAACTTGAGCATCCGCTGTGCGGTCGGACTCTTGCCGCAGATGATCTTCGCCCACTCGAGCCCAACATTCTCCAGCTCGGCATGCGGTACGACGCGGTTCACCATCCCCATTCGGTACGCGTCCTCGGCGGAGTAGGTCTCGCCCAGGAAGAAGATCTCACGCGCCACCTTCTGGCCAACCTGCCGAGCCAGATACGCGGACCCAAAGCCACCGTCGAATGAGCCGACGTCGGCGTCGGTCTGCTTGAAACGCGCATGCTCGCCACTGGCCAAGCTCAGATCGCAGACCACATGAAGGCTGTGGCCCCCACCCGCCGCCCAACCGTTGACCAGCGCGATGACCACCTTCGGCATGAAGCGGATCAGCCGTTGGACCTCGAGAATGTGCAGTCGTCCCAGGGCGGCGTCATTGGTCCTTGCCGCCGAGTCGTACTGATAACCGGCGCGACCCCGGATCCGCTGGTCGCCACCGCTGCAAAACGCCCATCCGCCGTCCTTGGGCGACGGCCCGTTCCCTGTGAGCAGCACCGCGCCCACGTCGGAAGACATCCGGGCATGATCCAGCGCAGCGAACAGTTCGTCGACGGTGTGCGGGCGGAAGGCGTTGCGCACCTCGGGCCGGTCGAACGCAATCCGTACCACTGGAGCTTCATTGGCCCGGTGATACGTGATGTCGGTGAGGTCAAAACCCTCCACCGGATGCCAGAGGTCAGGCGCGAACGGGCTGGTCACGCCCCAAAGCTAGCGGCCTGGCGCTTCGAGCGTCGCCAGCTCCCGGCCATCGACTCCGCTACTCGTTTGCACTCTTCAGACGGCAAACGTGGGTCCCAAACTCCGATCAGACCGTCGTCATCCGTCTTGAGACGCGAAACGGCAGAGACTAAGGACCCGAATCGGAGGGTGCGGTCATCCCACTACGCCAAGCGGGCCCCCGTAGACCGACACCCTCCACGCTCCACGCCGCTGACGCCCCTCCCAGAGGCGCGAGATCGGCTGGAATTCCCCCGACGGCCGGTCTATCCCCCTCAGACCCGCCTCACATATCTTGAACACTGCGGCAATTGTGCGACCACGAACAGCAGACGAACAATGAGGTCGTATGGCTGCCGTCGAGACTGCTCAGATCGGCAGGACTGGCACGCGCTTTGCAACGTAGCAAGGGAAATATGAACCTATTCGGAGTAGAGCTGCGGCGGCTCCGCAGGCGCTCCGGCCTCTCCCAGGAAACCCTTGCCGCACGCGCCGGCCTGAGCCCGGAAGCCGTCTCGCTGCTCGAACGCGGTCGCCGCTCGCCGCGAATGACCACCATGCGGCTGCTGGCCGAAGGGCTGCGCCTTCCCGAAGCCGATCGCTCCGCCCTGTTCGCATCAGTCAACCTCCACGACCCCCCGACCCCCTCGCTTCCGGTATTTGCCGACCATCCGGTCGGCCGCGACAAAGAGCTACGCGAAGTCGCCGAGCTCATCGAACGCGACGACACCCGGCTGCTGACGCTGCTCGGACCGGCCGGAGTGGGCAAGACCAGGATCGCCGTCGGATACGTCGCGACGCAGCCCTCCCGGTTTCCCGATGGGGTGCACTGGTTCCCGATTGGCACTCTCAACGATCCGGCGACCGTGTTCAACGCACTGGCCGGAGCGCTTGGCGTACGCGGCTCACCGAAGGCCACCGTTGAAGAGATCATCGACCACCTGCGGCCGCTGTCATGCCTGCTGGTCATCGACAACGCCGAACACCACCTGACGACGTGCGCCGAGCTCTGCCGCGCCATCTTGGCCGGGGCACCAAAGCTCACCATCTTGATCACGAGTCGGCACCTCACGGGAGTCCCCGGCGAGCAAGCCTTCCCGATCGTTCCGCTGCAACTCCCCGGCCTCGGCACCTCCGCGAATCAGCTCGGCACTGTTCCGTCGTGTCAACTGTTCCTCGCCCGGTCGTTGATCAACAACCCACTCGACCAATCGGCCGCGGATGCTGTCATCCGCATCTGCCATCGACTCGACGGGTTGCCATTGGCCTTGGAACTTGCTGCCGCGCGAACCAATGTGCTCACTGTGCAGGAGCTTGCCGAGACCCTCGAGAGCGAACTCAACATCCTGCAGGCTCCCGGCCCTGGCGGTGCGCAGCAACTGGTCGACGCCATGGTCGGCTGGACCTATCAGCGGCTGAGCAGCACCGAGCAGTTGATCTTCGAGCGGCTGTCGGTGTTCGGCGGCAGCTTCAGCCGTGCGGCAGTGGCCGAGGTCTGCGGAACCGGCTTGAGCGAGATCGAGGTTGTCGACATACTCTCTTCGCTGGTCTCGAAGTCGCTCGTCGTACGCCAGGATGAGGGAAGCACCCAAGCCCGCTTCCGGCTGCTGCAACTGGTCAGGCAGTACGCACGCAGCGAGTTCGCGCTGCACCCCGACCGGGTCGTCACCCATCGCCGCCACGCGGAGTACTACCGCGATCTTGTCGAACGGGCGGCACCTCTCATGAACGGTCATGATCAACACGAATGGTTGTCGATCATCGACCGCGAGGTTGGAAATATTCGCCCTGCCATACGGTGGTCGATCCAGCACGAGCCAGAGATCGCCATGCGCACAGTCGCTGCCTTGGGGCGCTGGTGTTATCTGCGCGGCCGCTACACCGACGGCCGGCGCTGGGCCGCGAGCGCCTTACGGGCTTGGCCAGACGCGCCGAGCGAGGTGCGAGCACAAGTCCTCATGCTCGCCGGAACTCTGGCGTTCTTGCAATGCGATTACGCAGAAGCCAGGCCGCTGGTCGAGGAGGCGCAGGCTCTCTTCGCCGCCACCGGTGATCGAGCGGGCCTGGTCTGGTCGATCGGCCGGCTCGGTGCGATTGCGCGAGAGCAGGGCCGATACGAGACATCGGCAGCACTGCATCGGGAGGCGTTCAGAGTCGCTCAGGAGGCCGGTGATGATCATGACGCCGCAGTCCAGCTGAACTATCTGTGCTTCCTGGCCTGGCTGAGCGGCGACCTGGCTGCGGCAGAGGCACTGGGCCCCGATGCGCTCCGCCGGATGCGCGAGCTCGGCGATCAAGAAGGCGTCATCTGGGCGTTGATCAACTTGGGTACCACTGCGCGCTACCGAGGCGACCTGACCGGGGCCCGGCTGCTGCTCAGCCAGGGTCTCGACTTGTGTGAGGAACTGTCATTTCGTGAGGGGATCGCATGGACCCTCAATCAGCTTGGCGTGGTGGCCCGGTTGCGCGGCGAAACTGAACGCGCCTTGGCAATGCAGCTCGCAAGCCTCACCGAGCACCACAAGCTCGGCGATCGCTGGCGGGAGGCGAGCGTACGCGACGAACTGGCAGCGCTTGCGATGCAACGTGGAGACGCGCCGGAAGCCGCCCGCCAGCTGGCCTCGGCGGATCGGCTGAGAGTAGAGATCCAGGCAGCCGTGCCCGCTGCCGAAAGAGCTGATCGTGAGAAGACAGTCGAAGCAGCACAGTTGGCGCTCGGGGCAACGTACGAGCTGGCCGCCCTGACGGCGGGCCTGAACAGCTCGTGATTTAGGAATCGGTGTCGTAACGGACTTTCGGGGCGAAGATCCCACGATGGATCTCGTAAGCCCGTGCGTTCCCGGGAGAGTTCGGATCATCCACGATGGGTCGATCGTCCATGAACTGTCGGATGACGTTGGCCAGCTCTCCCGGATGGGAGAAATTGATCGCATGAGCCGCGCCGTCGATGACGACGAAGACGACGCGATGCTCCACCTGTTCCGCGACCTCTTGGATGCGCGATGGTCCCGGCATCAATGGATCGCGATTCCCCGCGACCACCAGAGTGGGCACATCCAAGCCAAGCAGCCTGTCCAGAGAGGGATAGCGGGTCAAGGCTCGGAACATCCGGAATGTACTGGGAACGCCGAACCGCACATAGTCCGGCACTGCCACGCTCAACAGCCGGACCGGTTCGCGGATACCGTCGTGGCTGAGCTGGCGTACGGCCCGCGGCAGCGGCTGATTGTTTATCCCGCCAGCTGGTGACACCAGAATTGCCCGCTCCAACCGATCCGGATACGAGTAGCCGAACTCGCAGATGACCGGGCAGCCCATCGAGTTTCCGACCAGGGTGACCTTTTCAATGCCTTGGGTATCGAGGAATGCGGCCGCCGCGTGCGCAAGCTCCTCGACGGTGAGCGGCTCGATGGCATTACCGCTGCGGCCGAATCCAGGCAGATCGGGCACCAGCGTGTGGAACTCATCGGCAAGCGCCTCGGCCGTCGGCAGGAGATAACGACCGGAGAGCCCGAAACCGTGCAGATGCATCATGACGGGCGCATTGGGCGGGTGGGGGGATTCGCGGTAGAAGATATCGACGTCATCGATGGTGGTCCACCGCTCCGCCAGCCGAGACGACGGTCGCGAGAAGCGCCGCCTGGTGCCACGATGTGCCCTCGCCGACGTCCTCCGCTTGGCGATCGCGCGGCCATTCTCGGGCGTACTCATGAAAACTTGCCGCTCGTCATCGTTTGGCCTCCTGATCGGTCTGTCTAACCCATCGCTTTCTGCTTCAGATGGTCGAACTCGGCCTGGCTAATTGTCCCACTGTCGAGCAACTGCTGAGCTGTCGCGATCTGACCGGCTGGGTTATCGATCTTCATAATGGGCGGCGGCACGTACGGCGCCTCCGTCGCGCGTCCTCCAGTCCTGGCGGCCTGATGCCGCTCGGCCATTCCCCTTCCTCGGACGATCACATAGACCAGCGCGCTCAAGAACGGCACGATGATCAGGAAGATGATCCACGCCGCCTTCCCCCACCCGCTCAGATCCTCATCACGGAACAGATCGACGACGATCTGGAACAGCACTACGAGATAACAGCCCAGAACGAAAGCCCAGATCAACAGCCAGAAGAAATCAGAAAAACTGTTCACAGCACCTTCCCCTCGGATGGATTCGCTTGAGTATTGCGCGTCGGTTCCATGGGTACATCACTCTCCACGGGTGAGTCTTTCGCAGACCAGCAGAAGCCCAGCAATGGAGGCTCAGCCCTGGTAGACATAGGCCAATGGGAAGTCACGTTATTGTCGCCGGGGCCGGAATCGTTGGGTTGGCGACTGCTTCTGAGTTGATCCGGCGCGGGCACGCGGTGACGGTGCTCGAGAAGGAGTCGGGCATCGCTCAACACCAGACCGGCCACAACTCGGGGGTCATTCACTCCGGTCTGTACTACAAGCCCGGGAGCCTCAAGGCAAAGCTGGGCACGGCCGGAGCAACGTCGATGCGTCGCTTTGCTGAAGAGAACGGCGTCTTTGTCGACATCTGCGGAAAGCTCGTCGTAGCGACCGAACTGGCGCAGGTACCGGCCCTCCAAGAGCTTCACCGACGCGGTCAGGCGAATGGCGTGCCATGCCGGATGATCAGTGCCGAGCAGGCCAAGGAGTACGAGCCGTACGTCTCGGCAGTCGCTGCGCTGCGGGTGGACTCGACAGGGATCGTTGACTTCCGGGGGGTTTGCGACGCGCTGCGACGCCAGATCGAGCAGGCGGGCGGTGATATCCGCTTCGGACAACGAATCGTGGGGATCGCATCGCGTCCCGATGCGGTGACCGTTATGACCAAGATCGCCGAGGTTCGCGGAGATCAGTTCGTCAACTGCGCCGGACTGTACAGTGATCGGCTGGCTCGCTTGGCGGGGTTGAAGCCGGAGGTACGCATCATCCCGTTCCGAGGTGAGTACTACGAACTGAGACCGGAGGCGTCGTACCTGGTCAAGGGCTTGATCTATCCCGTGCCGGATCCGGCGTTCCCCTTCCTCGGCGTACACCTGACCCGGATGATCAACGGAACTATCCACGCCGGCCCGAACGCGATCTTCGCGCTGGCCAGGGAGGGCTACACCAAGCTCAAGATCAACCCCAGGGACCTCCTCGACAGCGCCGCTTGGCCGGGCCTGTGGCGGCTGGGAAGGCGCTACTGGCGGACCGGGCTGGATGAGGCGGCAAGATCATTATCCAAGAATCGATTCCTCGGTAGTCTTCGAGAGCTCGTTCCCGATCTTCCTGATGACTGCCTGCTACCGACGCATGCCGGGGTACGCGCCCAGGCGCTCCGCCGGAACGGACAACTGGTCGACGACTTCTACTACGAGCGGGCGCCGCGCCAAGTCCATGTGCTCAACGCGCCCTCTCCGGCCGCCACTGCATCTCTGGAGATCGGCAAGCGGATCGCCAACGAACTGGAGGTGCCGAGCTTCTCGTAGGGCGCTGCTACCTCAAATTTCCGACCAGCGCTGACTTTCGACCAGCAGTCTGGCAATTGACGGTCGAATTTCCGACCGGTGCGGACTTTGGAGTGCAGGTTTGGCTCCGAGAGGCTCAGCCGGCGTTGCGGCGCGATTTGCCACGTCGGACAAGCCACCCCGTGAGCCCAGCTGCAGCGGCTGCACCGGCGGCCCCAGCGATGATCTTCCGACGCCGCGAGCCCTTCGGGATTTGCTCGGCCTCTGGGAGATCCTGACCGTCGCGCAGCGTGACTGTGCCTGCATCACCGTCGACCTTGATCAGCTGACCGCTACGGATCCGGCGGGTGGCCACCGCAGTACCCAGTACAGCGGGAATGCCGTACTCCCGCGCCACGATCGAGCTGTGGCTGAGCGGACCGCCGACATCGGTGACCACGCCCGAGGCCATCGCGAACAACGAGGTCCATGCAGGCGTTGTGATGCTCGCCACCAACACGTCGCCGGGCTGCATCTGCCCGAAGTCTTCTGGTCCGCCGAGCACTCGAGCTGGCGCGGTGATGGTTCCGGCACTTCCGGCAATGCCCTTGATGACGTCGCCGGTCTGCTCCTCGGACGCAGCCGGCATCCAGTTGCGGAACATATCGCCCCAGCCGCCCTTGGGCAGTAACTGTGGCGGTGTCGCGCGGCGCTCCCCTCGCCACAGCTGCTTGCGCTGCTCCACTTGATCAGCAAGGTTGCCCAGACCTTCGTCGATTTCGCTGCGGTGCAACCAGAAGACATCAGCGGGTTCGTTGATCACTCCGGCCTGCTGGAGTCGCCGCCCCACTTCGAGCAGCATGCGGCGCAGCTGCGGCCATGCCAGTCCAACGTCAGCGAGCGCGTCCTCTCGGACCGGAGCCACGTCCTGGGCCCAGTGCACCAGCCGGCTGAAGGCTTTGGCGCGTACCGGATCCAACCGCGCCAGAACCGTGGCAGTCGCCTCGTCGCGGCGGAGCGCGAGATGCCGCTGCCGCTCGTACGGATCGTGACCCTTTCCGCTCACAAAGAACCGCAAGGTCTCCAATAGCGGAACCGGATGATCGGCAGGCACTGCATTCATGAAGTCGAGGTTGTAGACCGTGTGCCCGTACGCGCTGAGGTGGGCTTGGAAACGGGCGTGCCACTCACGCCACACCGGATCGTCCGATGCGGCAGCCCGCTCCAGGAATTCCTGCGGCGGCAAGGCGAGCAGTGACGCTGCCAGTTCTTGATGACTGCGAGTCCAGGTCGCAAGGTCGTAGAGGGACTTCTCGGCTCTGATCGGCTCGCTGTCTGATCCGAGCACGAACACCTGCGCGGGCGGATCGTCCTTGCCACGAACTGCGGCGTTGTAGAACCGCGTGAGCAGCACCTCACTCGTTGCCGCCGCCGGGATGATCGTCTGCACCGCGGTGTAGTACTCGGCGGCCGCCTCCACCAGTTCCTCCACGCCGCTCAAGAGCTGTTCGGTGCTCATCTCGCTGATGTTGCGCGCATTCCAGTCGTTGACGATCCGGCGATACTTCGGATGAGAGTAGTTGCGCCAGCGACCCTGGCCGCTCATGTTTCCGCCGGCGAACAGCACCCGAAAGGCCCTCGGGCTCTTCCACGTCAGCCGCCACATCCCCGAACGGCTGTAGCGGTAGTAGGCGTATCCGTTGACCGTTGGCAATCCAACGTCACTATCCAGGATCACGTCCTCCCCGAGGAACTCTCGGAACAGGCTCTTGATCGAGCGGGTGACCGCGGGGTCGATCAGGTCAGCGAACAGCGGCGAAAGCGGGTCGGGTAGTTGCTCCACAATGCTCGCCCGCACGTACATCGCGGTCGGCTCCGAGACGGTCCAATCGGTGGGCATCGGTGCCTCAACGTCGGGAAGCGCGGTGATCGGCCGCGCCTGCACGATGAAGAACTGCCCGTCCGCACGTGCCCACTCAATGTCCTGAGGTGCTCCGTAATGGTTCTCGATGCGCGTGCCGTACCCGGCCAGCGCGGCGGCCTCGGCCACGCTAAGCACCGGTTCCCGGCGTTGGCTCTCCGGGACGGCGCGTTCCTGCGTACGTTGCTCCGCCGGGACGGTCATCACGGCCTTGTCGGCCGTGTCGCTTGACACCACGGTGCCGTCCGGCTTGCGTACCACGAGGTTGTCGGTATTGACCGACCCGCTGACGACTGACTCGCCGAGACCCCAGGCGGCGCTGATGACTACCTCATCGCGACGCCCATTGCTTGGGTTGGCGGTGAACATCACCCCGGCAGCATTCGCATCGACCATCTGCTGAACAACGACGGCCAGGCTGACCGTTGCCGGATCGATGGCCTGGCGCGCCCGGTACGCCATAGCCCGAGCGGTCCAAAGCGACGCCCAGCAATCGCGAACCGCGGCCAGTAGATCCTGCAGCCCGCGGACGTTGAGGTAGGTGTCCTGCTGTCCCGCGAAACTTGCCTCAGGCAGATCCTCGGCAGTCGCCGAGGAGCGCACGGCGACCGGCACATTGTCGCCGAGGATCGCATACTGATCGGCGATCTCTGCTCGCAAAGAGTCGGAGACCTCCTCGGCAAAAAGCGCCCGGATCTGTTCCGAGGCGGATTCGTATCCGGCAGGATCATCGGTCGGCCTCGCCAGCCCAACAATCTTGTCCCCCAGCTGATGCTCGGCAACGTAGGCCCGATAGGCGTCGGTGAGGATCACGAAACCAGGCGGCACCGGGAGGCCGGCGCGCGTCAGCTCGCCCAGGTTCGCACCCTTGCCACCAGCCTGTTCGATGTCGTCGCGGCCGAGTTCGTCAAACTGCTTGATGAAGATCATGGGCACCTCAAGAATCTAGCGCCGGCACGAGTCCGGACTACCCGCGACCCACGTAGGGCATCTTGGTTGACATGACCGTCAAGGTCGCCACGTTGCTATCCAACGGAAGGCTTGCCATGTATACGACCGCGCGTGCGACATCCTCCACGCGCATGCGTGGTTCGGGCCGCAGGCTGCCGTCGGCCTGCAGGGCTCCTTTGGCGCTCTCAGCCGTCATGTCGGTGGCGGCGTTGCCGATATCGATCTGCCCGCACGCGATGTCGTACGGGCGTCCATCCAGAGCTGTGGACTTGGTGAGGCCGGCGATGGCGTGCTTGGTTGCGGTATAGGCAATGGATCGCGGCCGTGGCGTATGCGCGGAGAGCGAGCCATTGTTGATGATCCGACCGCCTTGCGGCCGTTGCCGGCGCATCACGCGGAACGCCTCGCGCGTACACAGGAAGGCGCCGGTCAGATTGACGTCGACGACGGCCTGCCACTCCTCCAGCGGGATCTCGTCAGGTTCTCGAGGCGGTGCTCCCATGCCGGCGTTGTTGAACAGCAGATCAACCCGACCATGTCGCGTAACGGTGACGTCGAACAGGTTGCGCACGGACTCCTCGTCGGTGACGTCGGTTGGCACAGGATCAAAAGCCAGGTCGGCCTGGGCAGCGACAAGCTCCTCCAGTCGCATACGCCGCCGACCCGCAAGCACCACAAACCAGCCGTCACTCGCGAGACCGGTTGCGACCGCTGCCCCGATTCCCGTAGCTGCTCCCGTTACTACCGCGATCTTGTCGCCCATGGCCTCCGTCTCCGATCCGACTTATCCGTAAATGATGTGTCCATGAAGATTGCCATTCTGGGCACAGGTGCCGTTGGACCGGCACTCGCTAAGGCCCTCAGCGCCGCAGGTCATCAGGTAACCATCGGTACGCGGGATCCGGAGGAGACCAGGCAGCGAGAGCAGTGGGCTGGAATCGACCTGCCGCTTGCGGCGTACCGAGACCTTGACGCAGAGGTGTTGATCAACGCCACGAATGGCCGCGGCTCGTTGCCCGCGCTCCAAGCTGTGGGTGAGGCTCTCGACGGCAAGGTGGTGATCGATACCTCGAATCCGCTCGACTTCTCGCAAGGATTCCCACCCTCACTCTTTGTGAGCAATACCGATTCGCTCGCCGAGCAACTGCAACGGGAGGTGCCGCAGGCCCGCTTGGTGAAGATGTTCAACACCATGGCGAACCAAGTCATGATCAATCCGCGCGGGCTCGATGCAGACTCGACGATCTTCGTGGCGGGGAACGATGCTGCCGCACGGCAGACCGCGGCATCGGTGGCAGCCGATCTGGGCTGGACCGACATTTTCGACCTGGGTGACCTCACCGCAGCCCGCGGCTTGGAAATGTTCATTCCGCTCTGGGTACGGATCTTTGGTCAGCTCGGACGCCCTGAATTCAACATCAAGGTCGTGCGCTGAGTTTGACTGCTCCGCTCGCTGGTGCTCGCTCCGCGCGGATCGCGCTTTGTTAGCCACCTTCTTCGTCGTCGCTCGGCGACGAAGAGCATGTCCCCTCGCTCCTCCTCAGCACGGCGGCGCGCGATCCGCTGAGTTTGACTGCTCGGCTCGCTCCGATCCGGCTAATCAGGCGCGCGTAGCGGCCGCCTCGTCAGAGATCGGCTCCTCGCCGGCAGCATGCTCATACTCTCTCGACTGCTCATCCGCGGGCGGCTTGGTGTTGCGGATGAAGAAGGCCAAGACCACTGTCGCGATGCTGATCAAGGCCGCGACGCTGAAAGCAGCCTGGATGCCGCCGTTGAGCGCAGCCAACGGTGGCAAACCTGCTTGGCCCAAGGTAGCTGTCTTGCTCGCCATGATCGCCACCAGCACGGCGGTTCCAGCCGCACCTGCCACTTGCTGCAGGGTGGCCAAGATCGCGCTGCCGTGTGAATAGAGATGCGGCGGCAGTGGATTCAACGCAGCGGTAAAGGCGGGCGTGAAAAGGCACGCGAGTCCCAGCATGAGCAACATGTGCACCCCGACAAGCATCCAAATCGGCGTCGTGGCATTCACTGTGCTGAATCGCCACAGCGTGAAGGTCAGCAGAAGGGCGCCTGGAACGGTCAGCACCCGCGGCCCGTATCGGTCGAAGATCCGGCCGGCGGTAGGCCCGGCCAGGCCCATCAAGAGACCGCCTGGCAGCAACATCAGACCCGTTGCCAGGGATCCAATTCCGCGGACGGTTTGTAGGTACATCGGCAGCAAGATCACCATGCCGAAGAGCGCCAGCATGGCGAGGCAGAGCAGTGCCAGGCTCAGACTGAACATGCGATAGCTGAAAGCGCGTAGGTCAAGCAACGGGCTGCCGCCGCCCCGGGTCAGCCGTAGCTGGCGCCAGCCGAACATCAGCATGCAGATCAATCCGAAGGTTATGAATCCGAGGGCAACGGCCGGCCCTGAGGCGCCCCGACCCAACTGGCTGAGCCCGTACACAAGGGCGCCGAAGGCTGGGATGGAGAGCAAGACAGAGCGCACGTCAAGCTTTTGGTGCCCGGCCTGCCCGACGTTCACCAGCCGACGGGAGCCGTACACCAAAGTCGCCAGCGCGATCGGCAACACCAGCACGAACATGAACCGCCAGGACAAGAACTGCAGGACCAGCCCTGACAACGTCGGGCCGATTGCCGGCGCAACCGAGATCGCAATACTCAGATTGCCCATCACCACGCCACGGCGCTCGACTGGAACAAGCGTGAGGACAGTCGTCATCAGCAGCGGGATCATCACAGCGGTGCCTGAGGCCTGCACGATGCGAGCAGGCAGCAGCATCCAGAATCCTGGCGAGATCGCTGCAAGAAAGGTGCCGGCCGAAAACAGACCCATGGCAAGCATGAAGACAGTCCGAGTGGAGACCCGTTGCAGCAGGAAGCCAGTTGTCGGAATGACCACTGCCATCGTCAGCATGAACGCCGTTGTCAGCCATTGAACCGTGCGAGCCGAGAGGTCAAGATCGACCATCAACCGCGGCAGTGCCACGCTCATGATCGTCTCGTTCAGGATCACCACAAATGCTGCGACCAGCAGAATTCCGATGACCTGACGGTCCCGCGCTGGTAGCCGCGAATGCGAGAGCCCCGCCTCCTGGCTGGTTGTGGTGGACACCCAGACCCATCCTTACTCTGTCGACTTCGGTTACGCGAAAGCGTCATTCACAAGGTTCAGACTCACGGTCACGACCAAACTCATCGCCTCATTTCGACGCCGACTAGACGCGACAACGCTATGACCGACCACTGACATTCCCCAACGCAATTTTCTGTTCGCCCACAGCGGACTGGCACTACTGTCGGGAAATGGCGAAAAAGCGGAAAAAACCGCCAAAGATCTCCAACGAGGTGTATGAAGCCGAGGTCTTCCGGCTCCAAACCGAACTGGTCAAGCTTCAGGAGTGGACGCGCCAGAGCGGAGCCCGCATCCTGGTGATCTTCGAAGGTCGCGACGCGGCGGGCAAGGGCGGCGCTATCAAGCGGATCACCGAATATCTCAGCCCGCGGATCGCCCGCATCGTGGCATTGCCCACGCCCACCTCGCGCGAACGCGGCCAGTGGTACTACCAGCGCTATGTCGCGCACCTGCCGAGCAGGAGTGAGATCGCACTGTTCGACCGCTCCTGGTACAACCGCGCCGGCGTGGAGAAGGTGATGGGCTTCTGTACGCCAGAGGAATACGACCGCTTCATGCAGCAGACCCCGATCTTCGAGCAGATGCTGATCGATGACGGCATCATGCTCCGCAAATATTGGTTCTCGGTCTCCGACAGCGAACAATTGCGCCGCTTCAGGTCCCGGCATCGTGACCCCGTACGCCGCTGGAAGCTCAGCCCGATGGACGTCGAATCGATCAACCGCTGGGAGGACTACTCTCGCGCCAAAGACGCGATGATGGTCTACACCGATACCCCGACCAGCCCATGGTTTGTGGTGGAGTCCGATATCAAGAAGCACGCCCGGCTGAACATGATCGCGCACCTGCTGTCGAGCATCCCCTACGCCGAGGTCCCTTCCCCAGATGTGGAACTCCCTCGCCGACTCACCGAGACCTCGGACTACCAGAGACCCCCTCGGGAGCAGTACACGTATGTGCCCGACCACGCATCCACGCTGCTGGGAGATCCCGAGGCCGCCCGCTGATCAGCCTGTCCTCAGATTTCCGACCAGTGCAGAGTTTCGACGCACTCAGCCACGTATCCGAGTCCAATCACCGATCACTGCGGGATCTCGGACATTGATCGATCAGCTTCGCGAGCGCAGCCGCTGGACAGGGACATGGCGAGCCGGGCCCGCACAGAGGACACCCCGAAGACTGGAGGATCTCGCCAACGGCCTCCGCGCAACCACCCTCAAGCGGAGGCTTGATTCACCGAAACCGGGACTACCGTGGAGGAAGCGATCAACCTCGGAAGCGGCATCAGCCAGGACCTCACCTATCGGCTCCGAGCGTTGACGTTTGGAGGTTGTGATGTTGTTAGACGTGCTAGCGGTGGCGGGCGGGGTTGCCTTGGCGGCCGCCGCGATAAGTCTCCGTGTAGTCAAGCAGTACGAGCGCGGCCTGGTGTTCCGGTTCGGTCGGGTCCTTGATCAGGTACGCGGTCCTGGCCTGGCCATGATCGTGCCGATCATGGATCGGCTGCGCAAAGTCAACATGCAGATCGTGACCATGGCGGTGCCCGCGCAGGAGGGCATCACTCGCGACAATGTGACGGTCAAGGTCGATGCGGTGGTCTACTTTCGCGTGGTCGATCCGGTGCGAGCGATTGTCAGTGTCGAGGACTACCCCTTCGCTGTCTCCCAAGTAGCACAGACGTCATTGCGCTCGATCATCGGTAAGAGTGATCTAGATGATCTTTTGACGAACCGGGAGCGGCTCAACCAGGGACTCGAGCTGATGCTCGACAATCCGGCGGTCGAATGGGGCATCCACATCGATCGGGTCGAGATCAAGGATGTGGCATTGCCGGAGACCATGAAGCGGTCGATGTCACGCCAGGCAGAAGCCGAACGCGAGGGCGCGCCCGCGTCATCTCCGCCGAGGGCGAGCTGCAGGCCTCCGATCGGCTGGCACAGGCAGCGGCCGCGATGGCCGACACGCCCGGCGCGTTGCAGCTGCGACTGCTCGAGACCATCGTGTCGGTGGCTGCCGAGAAGAACTCGACGCTCGTGTTGCCCTTCCCGGTCGAGTTGTTGCGGTTCCTGGAGAACAACACGACTCTGACATCCACTCGTTCTGCGGGCCAGGCGGAGGATAGGCCGAAAGCTGACGCCAGCGGGGCCTCAGCGGAGATCAAAGACAAGCTCGCAGGTCCGCCTGATGTGGCCGCCTTGGAGGCCAACAATTCTGAGCAAACCGATCAGCCAGGTGTCCGTACGCCGAACCGCCTCAGCCCGGTCCGGCACAGTCGGTCCTCTGCGAAGCACGCGAGTTAGTCCAGCTGACGGCCTGTTGCGGGCCCCGGCAGTGCAGACGACTCTGCTGGTCGTTCGAGGCAAGGGCGAGGGTGAGGCAACCTCACGGTCGGTGATACCGAGGACGGGAGCGCACAACCCGCACCTTTAGCAATCCGACGGGTAGGCATCCGGAGACGCAGACGACGACGCACGGCGTCCATGAACTCCTGGCCCGACGTCGGCAGGCACCGGCCGCGCATTGGTTCTCGCCGGTACGGCAGAGTGCGGCGGGGATCACCGTGGTCATTCTGCAAATCTCGGTGACGCCTGCCCAAACCAAGATCAGCAGCGGGAATTATTCGTCAGGTGTAAAATCGCCAACGGTTGGGAGGGAGTCGCGATCATGATCAAGATGAAGTTTATTGGCAAACTTGCGGTCATGTTTGCGACGGGATGTCTCGCTGTCGGGATGCTGGGAGTGGACGCCAGCGCGCAAACCCCGAGGACACTGATCACCGTGGTCATCGGCGATAACCACACGTTCGAGAATATGGACCTCGGCGTCGCGGCGAAGCTGCTGGTCTCTGACGTGTGCGGCGTTAACGAGCGTGACGCTAAGGAGATCGTGGAGCTAGCAGCAAAGGGCAACCAGAAGATCGTTGCCATCTGTCCCGGAACGGGTGCGGTATTCCACCTCATCCCGTAACAAGATCGACTAGCATCAAGATCACTGAGCCCCAGCGGTCCGAGTAAGGGTCGCTGGGGGACGTCATGCAACACCTGGTCGGCGGCCTAGCCGACACGTCCTACCAGCGATCATGGATCTGGTCGCGCAACTCCCGATCATAAAGATCGCGCACGGCATCCATGAACTCCTGGCCCAACGCCGGCAGGTCACCGGCCGCCGCGTTGGTTCTCGCCTGTGCAGCAGAACGCGCGCCGGGGATCACCGTCGTGACGCCTGGCTGTTGCGCGACCCAGGCCAATGCAGCCTGTGCCGGGCTGGCTTCGAACGGCAGCTTGGCTACAAGATCAGCGAAATCCTTCGCTGCTCGTACGCCGGTTTCGTAGTCAACGCCGGAGAAGGTCTCACCTGCGTCGAAGGCCTGGCCCGCGCGGTTGAAGGTTCGATGATCATTTTCGGCAAACTTGGTGGAGGTCGTGTACGTCCCACTGAGTAGCCCACTAGCAAGCGGAACGCGGGCAATGATCCCCACACCATTGGCGATCGCGGCGGGCAGCACGGCCTCCAGCGGCTTCAGCCGGAACGCGTTGAGAATGATCTGCACGGTTGCCGTGCCGCGCCTCGAGATCGCGGTAAGAGCATCGTCGCAGGTCTCGACACTCATGCCGTAATTGGCGATCACTCCGCTCGCGATCAGCGCATCCAGCGCGTCGTAGATCTGATCTTGAGAGTAGACAGCGGTCGGTGGGCAGTGCAGCTGAACGAGATCAAGCTGATCCATGCCCAGATTGCGGCGAGATCTCTCGGTCCAAGCGCGGAAGTTCTGCAGCGTAAAGTTCTCCGGAACTTGATCAACCCGCCGGCCCATCTTGGTCGCGACCATGATCGGCAGCTCGGGATTTAGAGCCCGGAATCGGCCGATCAGTTGCTCACTCCGGCCATCACCATAGACATCGGCCGTGTCGAAGAACGTTACTCCAGACTCGACGGCGGCGCCGAGTACGTCCAGCGCCGCCGTCTCGCTTACTTCGCCCCAGTCTGCGCCGAGCTGCCAAGTGCCGAGCCCAATCGCAGAGACTGGCCGCAGGGTACGACCGAGTACGCGTTCGTCCATATGCT
>Ga0207428_10001488_pt1 | contig 24511 bp, 30 predicted proteins | sample RhiMethybrSRZTD1_FD_187600 | JGI IMG/M metagenome (GOLD analysis project Ga0207428, IMG submission 187600) | Populus rhizosphere microbial communities from Tennessee, USA - Rhizosphere MetaG P. TD hybrid SRZTD1 (SPAdes) (version 3) | ecosystem: Host-associated > Plants > Roots > Rhizosphere >...
TACCCGGGCTCGCGGCGAGCACGGCTTCGAACTGCTTGCGCGCCTCCGGCAGGCGCTTGTCGAGAATCAGGAGGCGCGCGTAGTTGAGGCGAGCCTCGCGCGAATTCGGATTCTTGGCGACGAAATCGCCGAGCACCTTGGCGGCCGCGGAAGGCGAGCGGCGCTGCAGGATCTGCGCCTCGAGCAGCGCCGCAAGTTCCCAGTCGGGCCGCAGCGCGGCGGCGCGGCGGACCGCAGCGAGCGCGGCGTCGTCGTCGCCGGCCGCCGCGGCGGCCTGCGCCACGGCGAAGTGGGCCTGCGGCAGCTTCGCATACTTGGACGCGAGCGCGCGCACCACGCGCAGGTTCGCCGCCTTGTCGGGGTTGGCCGCGAGCAGGCGATTGAGCTGCATGAATCCGTTCTCCGGATTCATGCCCTCGGAGGCGAGCAGCTTCTCGAGATGGGGCAGCGCCTCCTCGGCGCGCTTGTTCGCCACCAGCAGCGCCGCGAGCACCTGCAGCGCCTGCGGCGAGCCCGGATCGAGCTCCTGCCAGGTGCGCGCAGCGTCGAGCGCAAGCTCGGGCAGCCGAGCCTGGTTCGCGATTTCGACCGCGCGGCGCGCGACGCGCGGATCGCTGGTGCGGCGCGCGAGGTCGAGGAAAGTCTGCGCCGCGAGCGGCAGGTCGCCGCGCTGCAAGGCGATCTCGCCGAGCAGGAACTCGTAGAGCATCGGCTCGTTGAGGTCGCCCTCGGCCGCCTGCGGGATGTCCTTGGTCTGCGCGATCGCGGCACAGCCTGCGACCGACAGGGCCGCCGCGGCGATGATCAACCGAATCGCTCTTTTCATCTGGATTCGACCCATCTTAGGTATATTTGGTGCCCCGCACAAGCACGTTTTCCACATGCCTGAGCTTCCCGAGGTCGAGGTCACGCGGCGCGGACTCGAGCCGCAACTCGCCGGCCGCGTCATCTCGGGCGTCGCGGTGCGCGAGCCGCGCTTGCGCTGGCCGGTGCCGAGGGAAGTGCACCGTCTCGCGGGCCGCACCGTGCGCGCGATCCAGCGCCGCGGCAAGTATCTTCTCGTCGACTGCGGCGACGGCCACCTGATCCTCCACCTGGGAATGTCGGGCAGCCTGCGCGTGCTGCCCGCCGGCACTCCGGCGCAGAAGCACGATCACTTCGACCTTCAGCTTGGTGACAGGATCCTGCGCCTGCGCGATCCGCGCCGCTTCGGCGCGGTGCTTTGGACCCGGGCGGACATCGACACGCACCCGCTGCTGGTTCATCTCGGCATCGAGCCGCTCACGCGCGAGCTGCACCCGGAGCGGCTGCACCAGCTCACCCGGCCGCACCGCACGGGCATCAAGCAGTTCCTCATGGACGGCCGGCGCATCGTCGGCGTCGGCAACATCTACGCGAACGAAAGCCTGTTCCTCGCCGGGATCCATCCGCGGGTGCCGGCGAGGAAGCTTTCCCTCGAGCGATGCGCGCGGCTTTCCGCGGCGATCAAGCAGACCCTGCGCGCGGCGATCCGCGCCGGGGGCTCGAGCCTGCGCGACTTCGTCGGCGCGGACGGCAGCGAGGGCTACTTCCAGCAGCGCTGCTGGGTCTACGACCGCGCCGGCAAACCGTGCCGCCGCTGCGGTTCGATCATCCGCAAGATCCAGCAGGGCCAGCGCTCGACTTACTTCTGCCCTACTTGCCAGAAGTAACTTTGGCTTTCAGCTTCTTTTCGATGTGGGGATGGACGAACTTGGAGACGTCTCCGCCCAGCGATGCGATCTCGCGCACCAGGGTCGCCGAGATGAACATGTGCTGCTCGGAAGGCGTGAGGAAGATCGTCTCCATCTGCGGATAGAGATGGCGGTTCATCCCGGCGAGCTGGAACTCGTACTCGAAGTCGGACACCGCGCGCAGGCCGCGCAGCACGACGCGCGCGTTGTGCTTGCGCACGAAATCGATCAGCAGCCCGCTGAAGCCGGTGACCTCGAGGTTCTTCACGTCGCCGAGCACCTCGCGCGCCATGGCGATGCGCTCCGGCAGCGGGAAGAACGTGCGCTTCGGCGTGCTCTCGGCGATCGCGAGCACCAGCGAATCGAACAGCGTGCTCGCCCGGCGCACCAGCTCCTCGTGGCCGCGCGTCAGCGGGTCGAACGTTCCCGGATAGATCGCCTTGATCATCGCCTCTCCAACAGCTGGTAGCTCACTTGTCCCGCGCGCGCGCGCTTGAGCTCGCGCCAGGCTTCGCCGGGCTCGAGCGGGCCAGCCGCCTCGACGTAGACGCAGGCGCCGGGCGCTAGCCGCGGTGGCAGGCGCTCGAGCAGCGCCGTCAGGGCATTCTGCCTGAACGGCGGATCGAGGAAAACCACGTCGAAGCGCTGGTCCTCTCTCTCGAGGTAGTCGAACGCATCCGCGAGGACGAGGTGGACCTGCCTTGCCCCGATCAGCGCGGCGGTTTTCTCGAGGGCGGAAAAGACGGCGCGATCGTTCTCGACCATGACGACGCGCGCGGCGCCGCGCGAGGCGGCCTCGAAGCCGAGCGCGCCGCTGCCGGCGAAAAGGTCGAGGCAGCTCCTCTCCGCGAGCGTCTGGCCGAGCCAGTTGAACAGCGTCTCGCGCACGCGGTCGGGCGTGGGCCGCAGGTCGCGGCGCTCGGGCACCGCGATGCGTCGGCCGCGGTACTCGCCGCCGATGATGCGGATTCTGCCTTTGTTAGAATGCACGCATCGATGGTAGCGCTCTCCTGGGCTGCGCGCCTCAAGGCAGGTCTCGCGCGCACTCGCGACGTTCTCAATACGCCGGTCTCGGAGCTGTTCGTTCGGCGCAAGGTCGACGAGGCGCTGTTCGAGGAGCTCGAGAACGCCCTGCTGCAGGCCGATTGCGGCGTGCAGGCGACGCAGGAGCTCGTCGCCTCGCTGCGCAAGAAGAAGGCGCCGGACGGCGAGGCTCTGAGACAGGCTTTGAAGGATTCGCTCGCCGAGCTGCTGCGCCCCCTGGAGAGGAAGCTCGAAATCGGAGGCAAGCCGTTCGTCGTCATGATCGCGGGCGTGAACGGCTCGGGAAAGACGACCTCGATCGGCAAGCTGGCGAAGTGGCTGCAGTCTCAGGGCAAGAGCGTGATGCTCGCCGCAGGCGATACCTTCCGTGCGGCGGCGCGGGAGCAGCTGGTGGTCTGGGGCAGCCGCAATGGCGTGCCGGTGATCGCGCAGGAGTCCGGCGACCCCGGTGCGGTGGTGTTCGACGCTCTTGGCGCGGCACGCGCGCGGGGCACCGACGTCGTCATCGCCGACACCGCCGGGCGGCTGCCGACGCAGCTCCACCTGATGGAGGAGATCCGCAAGGTGAAGCGCGTGGCCGGCAAGGCCCTCGCGGGCGCGCCTCACGAAGTGCTTCTCGTGCTCGACGCGAACACCGGGCAGAACTCGCTCGCGCAGGTCAGGGCGTTCGACGACGCGCTCGGCCTCACCGGCCTCATCCTCACCAAGCTCGACGGCACGGCGAAGGGCGGCGTGGTGTGCGCCATCGCGAAGGAGCGGCCGATCCCGCTGCTCTTCGTCGGCGTGGGGGAGGACATCGACGACCTGCGCCCGTTCGTGGCGAAAGATTTCGCCGAGGCCCTGGTTGGTTAGCTTCTCGGCGGTTGCCAAGCGCTACCCCGGCGGCCAGGAAGCGTTGAAGAGCGTCACCTTCTCCATCGACGCCGGCGAGCTCGCGTTCGTCACCGGCCGCTCGGGCGCCGGAAAGTCGACGCTCCTCAAGCTCATCGCCGCGATCGAGCGGCCGACCTCGGGCTCGGTGATCGTCAACGGCCAGAACGTCGGCGCTCTCACGCGCGCCGCCGTGCCCTACCTCCGGCGCAACATCGGGCTCGTGTTCCAGGACCAGAAGCTCCTGTACGACCGCAGCGTGCTCGACAACGTGATGCTGCCGCTCGCCTTTTCCGGGCTGCCGCCGAAGGAAGCCGCGCGGCGCGCGCGCGCCGCCCTCGACAAGGTGGGACTGCTCGCGCGGGAGAAGGCGAACCCGATCCAGCTCTCGGGCGGCGAGCAGCAGCGCCTCGCGATCGCGCGCGCGGTCGTCAACCGGCCCGGCATCCTGATCGGAGACGAGCCCACCGCGAACCTCGACGCCGAGTCGGCCGCGGTCATTCTCGACGTGTTCGTCGGCTTCAACCAGGTCGGCGTGACGGTCCTGATCGCCACGCACGACCAGGGCCTGGTCGGGCGCTTGGGCAGGCGCGTGCTTCGGCTCGAGGAAGGGCGCATCGCTTGAGCGCCTGGCTGCGTCAGCATCGCCAGGCTGCGGCAGCGGCGCTGCGGCGGCTGGGCCTGCTGAACACCGCCGTCATCGGCGTGGCGCTCTCGCTGCCCGCCGGCGGCTATGCGCTCCTCGAGAACCTGCGCGACGTCGCCGGACGCTTCGCGCTCGACACGCAGATCTCGGTCTTCCTACAGCCGGGCGCCAAGCGCGCCGAGGCGGACGCGCTCGGCAGGACCCTGCGCGCCGACCGGCGGATCGCGAAAGTGCGCTTCGTGCCGCGCGAGCAGGCGCTGAAGGAGCTGTCCAGCGTGCAAGGCGTGGCCGAGGTCGTCGCGGCGCTCGGCCGCAACCCCCTGCCCGACGCTTTCGTGGTGACGCCCCGGGGAGAGGATCTCGAGCAGCTGTCAGGCGAGCTCGCGGGACTTCCGGGGGTCGCGCACGTCCAGGCCGACGCCGCCTGGGCGCGGCGCCTCGCCGCCCTGGCGAATATCGGACGGGTGGCCATCTGGCTCCTGAGCGCGCTGCTCGGTGCCGGGCTGGTCGCGGTGACCTTCAATACTATCCGGCTCCAGATCCTGACCCAGCGCGCCGAGATCGAGGTGTCGAAGCTCATCGGGGCCACCGACGCGTTCATCCGCAGACCCTTCTATTACATGGGCCTCTTCCAGGGCGCCGCCGGTGGGGTCGTCGCCCTCGCGATCGTGGCGGCCGGCCTTGGGCTTCTGAACCGGGAGCTTCGGGCGCTGGCGGAGTCCTATGGGTCGGGCTTTCGGCTCGAGTTCCTCGGACCGGGCGATGCCCTCGCGGTCCTGGTCTTCGCCAGCCTGCTCGGCGGCGTGGGCGCTCAGCTCGCGGTGGCCCGCCAGCTCCGGGAAATCGAGCCGGCCTAGGCTCTAGCTTTTGTTAGCGCCCACTTTCAGGCACAGCCTTGGTGGAACCGACACCCGCCCTAGCACTCTAAAGACCTGAGTGCTAAAATCCGCCCATCAAGGAGGACCCGACTCCATGCAAGCAACGCCGGCCCTGCCCGTTTCGGTCCCTGTGCCGATGCCCACCGGCAGCCTCGAGGCTTACATCCAGACCGTCAACCGCTTCCCCATGCTGAGCGCCGAGGAAGAACGCTCGCTCGCCCAGCGCTGGCGTGAAAACGAAGACCTCGACGCCGCCCGCGGCCTGGTGCTCTCGCACCTGCGCCTGGTGGTCGCCCTCGCCCGGGGGTATCTCGGCTACGGCCTGCCGCACGCCGACCTCATCCAGGAAGGGAACATCGGCCTCATGAAGGCCGTGAAGCGCTTCGACCCGGACCGCGGCGTGCGCCTGGTGTCGTTCGCGATCCACTGGATCAAGGCCGAGATCCACGAGTACATCCTGCGCAACTGGCGCCTGGTCAAGGTGGCGACCACCAAGGCCCAGCGCAAGCTCTTCTTCAACCTGCGCTCGATGAAGAAGGGCCTCGCCCCGCTCACCAGCGACGAGGTGTCTCGCGTGGCCCGCGAGCTGCGCGTCAAGCCCGAGGAAGTGGTCGAGATGGAAACGCGTCTCTCGGGCCAGGAAATCGCCTTCGAAGCCGACCCGGACGACGAGTCCGCTTACGCCCCGGCGAACTACCTCGCCGCCGACCGCGACGCGGAGCCCTTGCGCGTGCTCGAGGCGAAGGAGTCCGAGGAGACGCGGACCGCCGGCCTGGAGACCGCCCTGAAGACCCTGGACCCGCGCAGCCGTCGAATCGTCGAGGCCCGCTGGCTGCGCGAGAAAGACGCCGCGACCCTGCACGAGCTCGCTGCCGAGTTCAACGTCTCGGCCGAGCGCATCCGCCAGATCGAGGCCAAGGCGTTCCAGAAAATGCGCCAGGCGCTTCCCGCCCCGGCCTAACCAGACTTCAAGAGAGTCTTCAGGTCCTCCGGAAGGTCGGAGGCGAGGCGATCCGGGCGCACGAAGAGGCGCAGCCGCCCCTGCGCATCGATTACGTACGTCTGCCCGCTGTGGTCGACGCTGTACCCGTCTGCGGTCTTGCGCTTCTCGTAGAACACCTTGAACTCGCGCGCCGCGCGCTGAGTCGCCGCGGCGTCGCCTGAGAGGCCGACGAACCGCGGGTCGAAAGCGCCGACGTACTTGCCGAGCACCTCCGGGGTGTCGCGCTCCGGATCCACGGTCACAAAAAGCACCTGGACGCGCTCGGCGTCCGGGCCGAGCGATTTCATTACCTGGGCGAGATCGGCCAGCGTCGTCGGACACACGTCCGGGCAATGGGTAAAGCCGAAGAACAGCACCACCAGCTTGCCGCGCCAGTCCTCCAGGCGGCGCGGGCGCCCGGTGTGGTCGGTCAGCTCGAGCGCCCTGCCGTAGTCGGCCCCGGTGACGTCGGTGCTCTTGAACCGCGGCCCGCTGTCGCAGCCCTGGAGCAGCGCAGCGGCGAGCGCCAGGCTACAGATAGTGGTCGACCAGGAGCGCGGCAAAAAGAAGCGCCAGGTAGAGGATCGAGTAACGGAAGGTCTTCTGCGCGAGCGCATCGCTGTAGGCGCGGTAGATGCGCACGGCGTAAGCCACAAACACGCCGCCGAGCACCAGCGCCGCTGCAAGGTAGAGCCACCCGCTCATGCGAATGACGAACGGCAGCAGGCTCACGGCGAAGAGGATCAGGGTGTAGAGGAGCACCTGCAGCCGGGTGTAGGGCTTGCCGTGCGTGACCGGCAGCATCGGCACGCCAGCCTTCGCGTAGTCCTCGGTCCGGTAGAGCGCAAGCGCCCAGAAGTGCGGCGGCGTCCAGGCAAAGATGATGAGGAAGAGGATCATCGCGTCGATGCTCACTTCGCCGGTCGCCGCGGCCCAGCCGAGCACCGGCGGCATCGCGCCCGAAGCGCCGCCGATGACGATGTTCTGCGGCGTCGCCGGCTTCAGAAGAACGGTGTAGACGACTGCGTAGCCGGTGAAGGTCGCCACCGTGAGCCACATCGTGAGCGCGTTGACGAAGTGGAACAGGATCCACAGCCCCACGCCTCCGAGCGCCCCAGCGAAGAGCAGCGCCTGGGCCGCGGTCAGCTCGCCCCGGGGCAGCGGGCGCCAGCGGGTGCGGCGCATCAGGGCATCGATCTTCTGCTCGACCAGGCAATTCACCGCGGCGGCCGCGCCGGCCACCAGCGCGATGCCGAGCGTCCCCGCGATCAGGATCTGCAGTGGAACCATGCCCGGCGCCGCCAGAAACATTCCGATCACCGCGGTGAACACGATGAGCGACACTACGCGCGGCTTGGTGAGCGCGTAGAACGCCCGCAACTGCTGCGCAAGATTGCCGTGGAGGACCTGGGTGTTCACCTGGAAGCGGAATGCGTCGCGCCCGAGGCGCGGAAAGCGAAAAAGTTTAACACGACGAGCACGACGAGGAGAGCCGCGGCGCCCGCGTTGTGGGCCGCGGCAAGGGCGAGCGGCCGGCTCACGATCACATTGGCGACGCCGAGCGAAAACTGGGCGGCGAGCAGCGCCGCAATCAACACACCCAGAATTCGGGAAAAGCCGGTGGCGCGGTACGCGGCCCAGCCGATGACCGCGACGGCAACCAGGGCAAACATGCGATGGGACCAGTGGATCGCCGTGAGCGCCTCGCGCGAGAGGAGCTCTCCCTGCGGCGTCTGCCCAAGCTCGCGCAGGACGTGGAATGCGTTGCCGAAGTCCATCGGCGGCGCCACGCGTCCCATGCACCCGGGCAGGTCCGGGCAGGCGAGGGCCGCGTAGTTGGAGCTGACCCAGCCGCCGAGCGCGATCTGCAGCGCCAGCACCGAGAGCGCGATCGCCGCCGGGATGCGAAGCCGGTGGGCCTGCGGCACGGGGGGAAGATGATGGAGCTGCGACATGGCCAGCCACGTCAGCGCGCCGAGGATGGCCATGCCGCCCAGAAGATGGGCCGTGACGATCGCCGGCTTGAGCAGCATGGTCACGGTCCACGCGCCGAGCGTCGCCTGGAAAAGCACCAGTGCGACGCTCGCGGTTGCTAGCCACTGGGAGCGCCGAACCTTCCAGGACCATATCGCAGCCGCGACAATGAGAATTCCAAGCGTGCCGGCCAGGTAGCGGTGGCCCATTTCCTTCCACGCCTTGGCGAGCGCATCGCCGTCGGCAATGTCGGAGGGAACCGGCCGGCCGTAGCAGAACGGCCAGTCGGGACAGCCCAGGCCCGCGTCGGAAAGGCGCACGTAGGCGCCCACGACCACCACGAAGAAGGCTAGCACGGCCGCTGCGAGCGCGAGGCTGCGCATCAGCCGACCTGCGAGTACTTCATGAGGCGCTGCAAGTCCTTCAGCATCTTCGAAGGATCGGGGTCGCGCGGAAATCGCATCATCAGGTTGCCGAGCGGATCGACCAGGTAGATGTGATCGATCGGCCGGCCCGGAAATTCCCGCGGCACGACCCTCGAAATGCGCGTGCCCTCGATCGCGGCGAGAAGCTCCGGGCGCGGCGCGCCGCCATCGGTAATCACCCACAAGCGCTCGATGCGGGCCTGGTCCTTGCCCTGCGCAGTGCGGACCTGGCGCATGAAATACAGCTTGCGCTCGCAGTAGGCGTCGCAGGCGGCGGCATCGAAGGTGACGAATACCCACTTGCCGCGCAACGCCTGGAATTCGGGCTGCGGAAGCGGCTGCGGCGCCGGCGCGAGCAGCTCGCCGTAGTTGCCGGCGCTTCCGGTCCACCAGTTGAACTGCCACGCCGCCCAGGCCAGCACGAAGGGGGACGCGCAAACCAGCAGCACGGCGATGAGCTTAAGGCGCGCCGGCACGGCGGAAGGAGAGCGCGACGAACAGGACCACTGCGAGGGTGGCGAGCGAATACCATTGCAGCGCGTAGCTTTCATGCTTCTCGATTCCCGTGTCGGGGCGCGGCCAGTCGCGGGCCAGGCCGTCGCTCGCGGGCGAATGCTGTTCGATCACGATGGGCTGAAACCGCAGTCCGGTTTCCTTCTCGAGGGCAGGCAGGTCGACGTTCTGCCGCACTTTCCCGGGCGGGGCCTCGCCGAGCTCGAGAGCATGTGGCAGCCGCGCGAGCCCCAGGCCTTCGACGCGCACCTCGCCCGCGGGCGCAGGCACCCGCGGCAACAGTTCGCGCGTCCTTCCCGCCGCCACCCAGCCGCGGTTGACGAGCACGTAGACGCCGTCGAGGCGCAGCGGCGTCACCACCTCGTACCCGGGACGGCCGTGGCGCAGCTTGTTGTCGAGATACACGGTGTGCTCGTCGGCAAAGCGGCCGCGCGCCGCGACGTGCTTCATGACGTAGTCGCGCGGATCGATCTTGCCGTCGGGGATCTCGAGCGGCGGCGCCTTGAAGGCCTGCTCGAGGCGTGCGCCGAGGGCGCGCTTTTCGTCCGCGCGGCCGGCTTGCCAGTGGCCGAGCGCGATGCCCGCCGCGCACGCCGCCGCGGCGGCGGCGAACGCCCATGCGCGCGGGCGGAAAGAGTATCCTGCGGGCATGCGCTACGTCGTGATCGCCATGCTGCTCGCGATCATCGCGAGCCTCGCTTCCGCAGCGGTTTTCATGTTCCGCGACCGCGGGCAGGGAAAGCGCATGGTGAAGGCGCTCGCGCTTCGCGTCGGTCTTTCGGTGACCCTCTTCCTGATGCTAATGGCAGGCTATTACTTCGGCCTCATTCCGGGACGGCTCTAAAGCCAATAGACAAAGATAAACAGGCCGAGCCAAACCACATCCACGAAGTGCCAGTACCAGGCCACGCCTTCGAACGCGAAGTGGTGGTCGGGCTTGAAGTGGCCGCGCAGGCAGCGGAACCAGATCACCGTCAGCATGATCGCGCCGATGGTGACGTGGAAGCCGTGGAAGCCGGTCAGCATGAAGAAGGTCGAGCCGTAGACGCCGGTGTGCAGCGTCAGGTTGAGCTCGGTGAACGCGTGGTGGTACTCGATCCCCTGGCAGACGAGGAACGCCACGCCCAGAGCGACCGTCGCGCCGAGCCACGCGAGGAGCTTGCCGCGGTTGTTCGCGATCAGGTTCCAATGGGCGAAGGTCACGGTGACGCCCGAACTGAGGAGGAGGATGGTGTTCACCGCGGGCAGGCCCCAGGCCGCCATCGGCGTGAACTGCTCGGCGAATCCCGGGCCCGCCGAGGGCCAGTGCGGGGTGAAGCCCGGCCAGATGAGCGCCTGGTGCTCGAGCGTGGCGAGGTCGGGAACCGAATACACGCGCGCCCAGAAGAGCGCGCCGAAAAACGCGCCGAAAAACATCACCTCCGAGAAGATGAAGAAGCTCATCCCCCAGCGGAACGACACGTCTTCCCAGCGGCCGTACTTGCCGGCCTCGGACTCGCCGATCACCTCGCCGAACCAGCGCACCATCATGTAGAGGAGCAGCAGGAAGCCGGCGCCGATTCCGGCCCAGCCGCCGAGCGCGCCGTTGAACAGGAACACGGCGCCGACCGCCATCATGAAGAGCGAGGCCGAACCCATGATCGGCCACGGCATCGGCTGCGGCACCGCGTAGTGCGTCTGCCGGCCGTGGGCTGCGGGGCCGTGCCCGCCGTGCGTCGTGGTGTGAGGGGCGCTGTGCGCCATGTTCTGGTTCTCCCTTAACTCGTCACAAAGTGGACCACGGTGCGGATCGCGAGGATGAAGAGCAGCACGAACACCACCGCCGCGACCACGATCTGCGCCGGATGCACCCTGGCGCGCTCGTGCGAGGACTTGCGGCGGATGCCGACGGCGCCCGAGAGCACCGTCTTGATCAGCTCCATCACGACTTTCCTCCGCGCCCCGCCACCTCGAAGAAGGTGTACGACAGCGCGATGCTGCTGACCCCCGCGGGCAGCTTCGGGTCGACCACGAAGGTCACCGGCATGCGCCGGGTTTCGCCCGCCGCGAGCGTTTGCTGCCTGAAGCAGAAGCACTCGATCTTGTTGAAGTACTCGCCGGCGTAGGGCGGGCCGTAGCTCGGCACGGCCTGGCCGGTGACCGGCTGGCCGGACGTATTCACCACCTCGTACTCGACCGTGGCGAGCTCCCCGGGATGCACCTCGACGTGGCTGACGAGCGGGCGGAAGCGCCATGGCAGGTTGCGCGCGTTGGAGTCGAACTCGATCGTCACCGTGCGGCTCGGGTCGATCTGCGTGTTGACGCTCGCGGCGCGCGTCTCGCCGAGCGAATAGATGCCCCAGGCCTCGCAGATCTTGTAATAGAACGGGACCAGCGCGTAGCCGAAGCCGAACATGCCGAGCGCGACCAGCGCGAGGCGCGCGAACAGCCTGCGGTTCTGGCGCTGGCGCGTCATCTCAGCAGCCAGTACTTCGCGATGATGCCGACGAAGAACGCCAGCGCGATGGACGCGAGAATCAGCGCGGTGCGCGCGTTCTTGGTCACTTGATAACCGGCTGAGTCTCGAAGGTGTGATAAGGGACCGGGGTGGGCAGGTGCGTCCATTCGAGCGAGTCGGCGCCTTCCCACGGCAGCTGCGGCGCGGGCTTGCCGTTGCGGATGGTGTCGACGACGATGTAGAAGAACAGGATCTGCGCCAGGCCCATGCCGAAGGCGCCGATGGTCGAGATCTTGTTCCAGGTCTCGAACATCAGCGGATAGTCCGGGATGCGGCGCGGCATCCCCGCCATGCCCAGGAAGTGCTGCACGAAGAAAATCATGTTGAAGAAGATCATCGTGAGCCAGAAGTGGATCTGGCCGAGCGTCTCGTTGTACATGCGCCCGGTCCACTTGGGGATCCAGAAGTAGACGCCGGCGAACGCCGCGAACAGCGCACCCGCCACCATCACGTAGTGGAAGTGCGCCACCACGTAGTAGGTGTCGTGCAGCTGGATGTCGATCGGCACCAGCGCGAGCACCAGCCCGGTGAAGCCGCCGAGCGTGAACATGAAGAGGAAGCCGCAGGCGAACAGCATCGGCGTCTCGAACGTGAGCGAGCCCTTCCACATCGTCGTCACCCAGTTGAACACCTTCACGCCGGTCGGCACCGCGATGAGGATGGTGGCGTACATGAAGAACAGCTGGCCGGTCACCGGCATGCCCACCGTGTACATGTGGTGCGCCCAGACGATGAACGACAGGATCGCGATGGCCGAGGTGGCGTAGACCATCGAGGCGTAGCCGAACAGCGGCTTCCTCGAGAACGCCGGGATCACCTGCGAGATCACGCCGAACCCCGGCAGCGCGATGATGTACACCTCGGGGTGGCCGAAGAACCAGAAGATGTGCTGGTAGAGCACCGGGTCGCCGCCGCCGGCGGCGTTGAAGAAGCTGGTGCCGAAATGGCGGTCGGTGAGCGTCATCGTCACCGCGCCGGCGAGCACCGGCATCGCCGCGACCAGCAGGTAGGCGGTGATGAGCCAGGTCCAGACGAAGAGCGGCATGCGCATCAGCGTCATCCCCGGCGCGCGCATGTTCAGGATGGTGGTGATGATGTTGATCGAGCCGAGGATCGAGCTCATCCCGAGGAGGTGGACCGCGAAGATGGTGAAGTCCATGCCGATGCCCATCTGCACCGTGAGCGGCGAGTACATGGTCCAGCCCACTCCCGGCGCGCCGCCGGGCATGAAGAACGAGAGGATGAGCAGCGTCCCGGCGAACGGCAGTAGCCAGAACGACCAGTTGTTCAGCCGCGCGAACGCCATGTCGGGCGCGCCGATCATCATCGGGATCTGCCAGTTCGCGAAGCCCACGAACACCGGCATGATGGCGCCGAACACCATGATGAGCCCGTGCATGGTGGTCATCTGGTTGAAGAAGTCCGGGTTCACGATCTGTAGCCCCGGCGAGAACAGCTCCGTGCGGATGACCAGTGCCATCACGCCGCCCACCGAGAACATGATGAAGCTGAACCACAGGTACAGCGTGCCGATGTCCTTGTGGTTGGTGGTGGTGATCCAGCGCATGATCCCGCCGTAGGGGCCGTGGTGATCGCCGTGGCCGTGATCGTGTGCGTGTCCGTGGTTGTCTACGACTGCGCTCATGTGGCTCTCCAAGCTCTATTTGCGGCGGGCGGCAACCTCGGCCGGCTGGACTTCGCCGCCCTTGTTCCCCCAGGAATTGCGTTCGTACGTGATGACCGCGGCGAGATCGGCGTCGCCGAGCGCCTTGAACGACTGCATCGCGGTGTTCGCCTTGCCCTGCAGCACGATGTCGATATGCGCCTCCTTCGGCCCGGTGGCGACCTTCGAGCCCGCCAGCGCCGGCGCCTTCATGGCCGGCGTGCCCTGCCCCTGTGCCTGGTGGCAGGCGACGCAGTTCCCCGTATAGACCTTCTCGCCGCGCTGCATCAGCTCCTGAGTCGAAAGATTTCGCGTGTCGCCGGCGGCGGACTTCTCGGCTTTCTCCTTGAACTGCGCGACCCACTGCGTGTAGTCCTCGGCGGAGACGACGCGCACCACGATCGGCATGAAGCCATGCTCCTTGCCGCAGAGCTCCACGCACTGGCTGCGGAACGTGCCGGTCTTCTCGGGGCGGAACCAGAGGTCGCGCAGGAAGCCCGGAATCGCGTCCTGCTTGGCGCCGAACGAGGGCACCCACCACGAATGCACCACGTCGGCGGCGGTGGTGATGACGCGCACCTTCTTGCCGATCGGCACCACGAGCTCGTTGTCGACCTCGAGCAGGTAGTGCTCGCCTTTCGGCTCGCGGCCCTCGATCTGGGCGCGCGGCGTGGCGAGCGTCGAGAGGAAGCTGATGCCCTCGCCTTCACCCTTCACGTAGTCGTAGCCCCACTTCCACTGGTAGCCGGTTACCTTGATGGTGAGGTCGGGCGCGGAGGTGTCCTTCTGCGCGATCACCACCTTCGTCGCGGGCCAGGCGATCGCCACCAGGATGATCGCCGGGATGATGGTCCAGACCAGCTCGACCGCGGTGTTCTCGTGGAACTGCTCGGCCTGGTGGCCCTTCGACTTGCGGTGCGCATAGCAGGCATAAAACATTGCGCCGAACACCACCGCAAAGATGACGATGATGAGCCACATCACGAGCTGGTGCAGCCAGTCGATGTCGGACGCGAGCCTCGATCCCGGCTCCCGGAAATACCACTCGAGCGCGCGCGCCGAGCCGCAGATCCCGAGCCCGGCAAGGCCGGCCAGGGCTTGAATGACTTTCGTTCCCCGCATGTTGTTGGTTCCCCGAATCAGATCCGCAGTCTCTTCTGCAGCTCGGCGGCGAACCGCGCGCGCGTGTCCGCGTCGAGGTGCCGCCCCAGCTCAAGTTGTTCCCGCGCTCCCAGCAGCAGCACGCGTTCCTCTTCGAAGCGCACGCGCGCCCGGTGCGCGTCCATCTCGTAGCGCGACGTCCGCTGCGCCTCGCCGACTTCCACCGTCAACCGTCCCGCTTCCAGCTCGATGCGCTCGTAGTCCGCCGCGCGCCGCGCATACGCCACGTAGGCCCAGCCGAACAGCAGCACCTCCAGGCCCGCGAACGGCAGCACCAGCCAGGCGCCTGCGAGCGCGAAGCCCACGCCGATCGCGACCACCGCGCACGCCAGCGCCGCGAACACGCCGGCGAGTCCAGCCGGAGAAATCGAGCAGTTGCGCTTGAGGGTCAGGCTGAAGCCGGCATTTCCGTCGCGGAACGGCACGTCGCGGAACGGCAGCTCGCGCGCCGGTTCTCGAGGAATGCTCAACAAGCCTGCAAAAATAGCACAGGTGAACGCGCGCCCTCAAGAAATGTTCTTGAAAACACGAACTGTTTTCACATCCTGGCGGGGCGAGCGCCACGCGTGGCCATAGACCACCTCGAAGGTCGCCCTGGGCTTTTCGCCGAGCGCCCGGTGCAGCCGCTCGGCGAACGCGCGACCGGCAAGCCCCCGCGGCCGATCGGCGCGCGCCGATGTCTGGCCGCTGCCGCGCAAATCGTCGAGCAGCGTGCCGGAGCCCTGGTACTCGAGCGTGATGAGCTCCATGTCCATCACCGGCGCCGCAAGACCGGCCGCGAGGAGCATGTCGCCCAGGTCGTGCATGTCGACGAAGGCGTGGACCCGGCGCTCGCCGGCGGCGGCGCGCAGCTCCTTCAGCGAGTCCGGGCCGAGGGTGCTGAACATGAGCAGGCCGTTCGGCAACAGCACGCGGCTAAATTCGCGCAGCGCGGGGAGCGGGTCCGACAGCCAGTGCAGCGCCATGTTCGACCAGACGAGGTCGACCGACGCATCCGCCAGCGGCAGCGTCTGCATGTCCGCGCAGATCGAAACCTGTCTCTCGCCGGTGGCCCACCTGAAGAGCCCCCGTGGCGTCAGCATTGGGAGCGAGAAATCGAGCGCGATCGTCATCGCGCGCGGATAGCGCCGGCGCAGCTCGCGGCGCGGCGGGCCGCTCCCCGCGTCGAGCACGCGCGCCGGCTCGAGGCGGACGTAGTCCAGGCGCTCGAGCATGCGCGCGAAGACCTCGCTCTCGAGGCGCGCAGACTTCGGATAGGTTCCGGCGGCGCGCTCGAAGCGGCGGCGCGCCGCGCGGCCGTCAATCGCGGGCGAGCGCGCGCTCAATGGCCGCCGACACCGCCAGCGTATGGCGATCGCTGCCCGCGACGCCGCAGACCATGAGCCCGGCCGGCGCGCCGCCCGGCTCGTGGCATGGCAGCGAAGCCGCGCAGCCATCGAGAAAGTTGATGAGGCCGTTGTTGCGCAGGATGCGCATGTTCCAGCGGAAGTAGTCCTCGTCGCTGGCATCGGCTTCGGCGATGGTCGGCGCGATGCACGGCACCGTGGGCATCAGGATGGCGTCGAAGCCCGCGGCGAGCGCTTCGATCTCCCTCATGAATTCGACCCGCAGGTCGCCCAGGGCGAGATAGTCCGACGCGCTGAGATTGCGGCCCATGAGGATGCGCTTGCCGACGCGCGGGTCGAATTCGCCGATGCGCGCCTCTTCGCCACGATGAATGTGGTAAGCCTCGGCGCCGGCATAGCCCCCGCCCTTGAAATAGTCGCCCTGCCGGTCGAACTGCGGCACCGGCCGCTCCTCGAGCATTGCGCCTGCCCTGGAAAGGATCCGGAGCGAGCCGTCGAAGGCCGCGGCCACGTCCTTGTCGAGCTCGTCGAGCGCCGAGGAGCGCGGCAGCAGGAGCCGCAGCCCCTTCGCCTCGAGCGGCGGCAGCGGAACCGCGGGCTCTCCGGCGAGGATCGCGTCGTAGGCGGCGCAGCAGGCGACCGAATTGGCGAGCGGACCGATCGAGTCCAGGGTGAAGGACAGCGGAAAGGCGCCTTCGCGCGGCACGCGGCGCGCCGTCGGCTTCCAGCCCGTCACGCCACACAGCGCCGCCGGCCCCCGGATCGAGCCGCGCGTATCCGAGCCGAGGGACATCACCGCCATGCCGTCGGCCTGGGCCACGGCGGCGCCCGAGGAAGAGCCGCCGGGCACTCTGCCGACCTTGCGCTGGTAAGGATTCCTCGGCGTGCCGTAGTGCGGATTCAGGCCCACGCCGCCGAAGGCGAACTCGACCATGTTGGTGCGGCCGACGAAAACCGCGCCCGCGGCCCGTAGCCTGGCGACGGCAGGAGCATCATGCATTGCTTTGGGTTCGTTACTACGAATCTTCGACCCGGCCCTGGTCACGTCGCCCGCGACGTCGAAAAGATCCTTCAGCGACACCGGCAGGCCGTCGACCGCCGAACGGCGCACGCCCGCCTTGCGCAGCCGGTCGGCGTACGCGGCATCGGCGCGCGCCCCGTCGGCGTAGACCTTCAGGAATGCCCTGGCGCCCTCCCCGCCTTGCTCCTCGATGCGCCCGAGCGCCTGCTCCACGAGCTCGCGGCTCGAGGTCCGGCCGGCGTCCAGATCGGCGCCGAGCTGCGCTACAGTCCACATGGGGAAAAGATAGCATGCGCGATTTCCTCGCGAAGCTCCTTTTCGGCGGCAGCTGCTTCGTCTGCCGCGGCGCTTCGCGGGAGCTTCTGTGCGAGGCCTGCCGCGAAGAGTTGCCGCGTCTGGGAGACGAGCTTTGCCCGCGTTGCGCGCTGCCCTCTCCCCGCGCCGCGGTATGCGGCCGCTGCCTCTCGGAGCCGCCCGCCTACGACGCCACCACCGCTGCCCTGGCGTACGACTTTCCGGCCGACACGCTGGTGCATGCGCTCAAGTTCCGGGGCGAGCTTGCGCTGGCGCCGCTTCTGGGCAGCCTGCTTTCCGCGAGCATCCCGAGCTGGAGCGTGGACCGCGTGATTCCAGTGCCCCTGTCCACGGCCAGGCTGCGCGGCCGCGGCTACAACCAGTCGGTCGAGATCGCGCGGCACCTCGCGCGCGGCAAGCTCGACGTCGACCTCTGCGTGCGCCGCGGCGACGCCGTGCCGCAGACCGAGCTGCCTTGGGACGAGCGCCGCCGCAACGTCCGCGGCGCGTTCGCCTGCAGGCGGCCCCTCACCGGCGCGACCGTGGCGGTGGTCGACGACGTCATGACCACCGGGGCGACTCTGGACGAGCTCGCGTTGACGCTGAAGCGCGCCGGCGCGGCGCGGGTGGTGAACTGGGTGGTCGCGCGCACGCTCCCGCCCGCCTGATGTTCGATATCGTCCTCGTCGAGCCGGAGATCCCGCCCAACGCCGGCAACGTCATCCGGCTCGCGGCGAACACCGGCTGCCGGCTCCACCTGGTCGAGCCGCTCGGCTTTGCGATGGACGACCGCCAGCTCAAGCGCGCCGGTCTCGACTACCACGAGCTTGCCTCGGTGAAGACCCACAAGGACTGGCGGGCCTGCCTTTCCTCGCTGGGCGCAAGGCGCAGCTTCGCCTTCACCACGAAGGGCACGAATCTCTACACGGAGGTCCGATACGCGCGCGATGACGTGCTGGTTTTCGGCGCCGAGACGAGCGGCCTGCCCGATTCCATTCTCATGGGATTCGAAGAGCGAAACCGCTTGAGGCTGCCGATGATGCCCGGAAACCGCAGCATCAATCTCGCCAACGCCGTCGCCGTGGTGGTATTCGAGGCGTGGCGGCAGCTCGAGTTCAAGGGAAGCGCCTGAGCCCCGTCCCGAGCTTGCCCCCGAGCCCGCCGCGCCGGGGCAACCGCTTCTCGCGCTGGCTCGGCCGCACCGCGCTCGCGCTGGCGGGCTGGCGCATCGAAGGCGAGATTCCCGATCGGCCGAAGCTCGTCGCGATCGTCGCCCCGCATACCTCGAACTGGGACTTCGTGCTCGGCATCTCGGCGGTGTTCGCCCTCGGGCTCTCGGTGCGCTTCCTCGGCAAGCACACGCTCTTCTATCCGCCGCTCGGCTGGCTGATGCGCTGGTTCGGCGGCACCCCGGTGGTGCGCGAGGCGCCGCAGGGCGCGGTCGCGCAGGCCGTGGCGATGATCGAGGGTGAGCCCGCGGTGTTCCTCGGCATCGCTCCGGCGGGAACGCGCACGCGCGACATGCCCTGGCGCAGCGGCTTCTACCACATCGCCCACGCCGCCCGCGTGCCGATTCTTCCGGCGGCGTTCGACGGCGGCTCGCGCGCGATCAGGTTGTTGCCGGTGTTTGAAACGAGCGGCGACTACGAGGCCGACCTGCCGCGGCTGATGGCCCTCTACGAAGGCATCCGCGGCGTCAGGGCCTAGCGTTCTGGCCTTTAGCGGGGAATCTACCGCTCCTTGCCTCTACCGGGGAATCTACCGCTCCTTGCCTCTAGCGGGGACTCTACCGCTCCTTCTTGGGGTCGCGCGAGAGCAGCAACTCGACCGCCTTGGCCGGCGCGAGCTTGCCGTCGAGCACCGCGTTGACCGCGTCGCTCACCGGCATGTCGACGCCCTTGGCCTTGGCGAGGCGCGCGACTTCCTTCGCGGAGCGCACGCCCTCGGCGACATGACCGAGGTGCTCGAGGACGTCCTTCAGCGCACGCCCTTGCGCGAGCTCGAGGCCAACGCGGCGGTTGCGCGAGAGCTCGCCCGTCGCGGTCAGGATGAGGTCGCCGGCGCCGGCGAGGCCGAACAGCGTCTCGGCCGCGCCGCCGAGCGCGACGCCGAGCCGCGCCATCTCGGCGAGGCCCCGCGTGATGAGCGCCGCGCGCGCGTTCAGCCCGAGTCCCAGTCCGTCGGAGATGCCGGCGGCGATGGCCATCACGTTCTTCACCGCGCCGCCGATCTCGACGCCCACCAGGTCGGTGCTGTAGTAGATCCGCATGCGGCCGCCGTGCAGCAGCGCCGCCGTGTCGCGCGCAAAGCCGGCGTCCCGCGAAGCGAGGGTCAGTGCGCAGGGCAGTCCGCGCGCAACCTCGGCCGCGAACGAAGGGCCGGAGAGCGCGCCGCAGCGAGCCTGCGGCCCCATCGTCTGCGCCGCGATCTCGTGGGGCATCAGGCCCGTGCCTTCCTCGAAGCCCTTGCAGAGCCAGACGAGCGGCAGCTTCACCTTCGGCAGGACCTCGCGCAGCCCGGCCACCGGCGTGGCGGCGAGCACCAGCGCCGTGCCCTTGACGCTCTCTTCAAGGCTCGAATGGATGGAAACCTTGCCTGGCAGCGCGATGCCGGGAAGGTAGCGTTCGTTGCGGCGCGTTTTCGCCAGCGCGGCGGCCTGCGCAGCATCGCGCGCCCAAAGCGCGACCTCGAGCCGGGCGCAGAGAACGGCGGCGATCGCGGTGCCCCAGGCGCCGGCCCCGAGCACGGCGACGCGAGTCACCGGGCGAGTTCGATCCTGGATTCGGCCGGCCGCGGCGCCCCGCCCTGCTGCTGCAGGCGCTGCATGTAGAGCGCCTCGAACGACACCGGGTTGAGCAGCACCGGCGGGAAGCCGCCGCGCGTGACGAGGTCCGAGATGCTCTCGCGCAAGTACGGAAAGAGGATCGTCGGGCAGCCGATGCCGAGGAGCGGATCGAGCTCCTGGGCGGGAACGTTGCGCACCGAGAAGATGCCGGCCTGCACCACCTCGGCGAGGAACAGCGTGCGCTCGCCGCCCTTGGCGGTCACCGTCGCGGTCACGGTGCACTCGTAGTAGCCCTCGGCGAACTGCGCCGAGTTGGTATGGATCTGGACCTCGAGCTGCGGCTGTACCTGCTGCACGAAGACCTGCGGCGCGTGCGGGATCTCGAGCGAGAGATCCTTCACGTACACTTTTTCGATCTGGAAGCTCGGCTGGTTCTGCTGCTCCGAGGACGGTTGCGGCTGGGCTTCATCTGCCATTAGGCGGCCTTGAGAAGTGGGTCGAGCTCGCCGGCGCGCTCAAGCGCATACAGGTCGTCGCAGCCTCCGACGTGGAGGCCATTGATCCAGATCTGCGGCACCGTGCGGCGGCCGCTTTTCCGGACCATCTCGGCGCGCCGCGCGGGCTCGAGATCGACGCGGATCTTCTCGACCGCGACGCCCTTCTGCTGCAGCAGCCGGTCGGCTGACTGGCAGAACGGGCACGAAGCGGTCAGATACATCAGGACCTTCGCCATGTCATTTTTTTTCCAGGGGCAGCCCGGCCTGGCGCCACGCGCCCAGCCCGCCCGAGAGGCTCACCGCCTTGGCGAAGCCCTGGCCTTTCAGCGCGGCCGCCGCCTTGCCGGAGCGATTGCCGTCGTCGCAATAGACGATCACCGGCTTGTCCTTGCGCTTGGCAGCAATTTCCGAGCCGACGGCGTCGATGCGCGAGAGCGGCACGTTCTTCGCGCCGAGGATATGGCCGTTGCCGTACTCGCCAGGCTCGCGCACGTCGACGACCAGCGCGTCCTCGCGGTTGATGAGCTGGGTGGCCTGCGCGGCGTTGATCGAAGGACCGCCGCCGAAGCGGCGCAGGTACGGCCAAAGCAGCATCCCACCCGAGACGACCGCCACCGCGGCGAGCAGGCCGTTGCTGTCCTTCTTCAGGAATTCCAGCAGGGAAGGTTCCACGAACCGGTCATTATAATTGAGCGATGTCACGTTCCGCGCACAAGCTCGTTCTCTTGCGGCACGGCGAGTCGCAGTGGAACCGGGAGAACCGCTTCACCGGCTGGGTCGACGTCGATCTGTCGCCGAAGGGAATCGACGAGGCGCGCGACGCCGGGCGCCTGCTCCGCGCCGAGGGCTACCGCTTCGACCTCGCCTACACCTCGGTCCTCAAGCGCGCGATCCGCACCTTGTGGATCGCGCTCGGCGAGCTCGACCAGATGTGGCTTCCCGAGGAGAAGCACTGGCGCCTGAACGAGCGCCACTACGGCGCGCTGCAGGGGCTCAACAAGGCCGAGATGGCGGCCAGGCACGGCGAGCAGCAGATCCTCGTCTGGCGGCGCAGCTACGACATCCCGCCGCCTCCGCTGTCGCCCGACGATGAGCGCTACGAAGGCAAGGACCCGCGCTATGCCGGCGTCGAGGTGCCGCGCAGCGAGTCGCTCAAGGACACCGTGGCGCGCGTGCTGCCCTGTTGGAACGCCGCGATTGCGCCCGCGATCCGAGCGGGCAAGCGCGTGCTCATCGCCGCGCACGGCAACTCCCTGCGCGCGCTGATCAAGTATCTGGACAATGTGTCCGACGAGGACATCGTGGGCTTGAATGTCCCTACGGGCGCGCCGCTGGTCTACGAGCTCGACGAGGATCTCAAGCCGGTCCGCCACTGCTACCTCGGCGACCAGGCCGAGGTCGCCAAGCGCATCGCCGCCGTCTCGGCGCAAGGGAAGGTGAAGACCTGAGGGGGATTTCACTCCTCCCTCTCGTCGGCCTTTTCCTCGCGCTCGGGGGCGGCAACGCCGTCCCGGCAGGCAGCGAAGAAGACCTGAAGGCGCTTCGCAGCCGCATCGAGGCGCTGTCGCGGGAACTGGAGAAGAAAGAAGAGGTTCGCAAGGAGGCGCGCGACGGCCTGCGCGAATCCGAGCGCGCGATCTCGGCGGCGAACCGCGCGCTGAGCGAGCTTCGGGCGGAAGGAGACAAGGTGCGCCTCGAGGCGGCCGCGATCGCCGCGCGGCGCGCGGTGCTCGAGCGCTCGCTCGCCGAGCGCGAGCAGGCGGTCGGCCGCATGCTCGCCGCGCAGCAGGCGAACCGCGCGCCCGACGCGCTCCGCGTGGCGCTCTCCGGCGATGATCCCGCGGCGATGGCGCGCAGCCTCCACTATGTCAGCTACCTCGCGCGCGCCTCGGCCGCGATGCTGGCCGACTACCGCGCCACGCTGGCGGAGGCTGCACGCCTCGCCGGCGAAGCGCAGGCGAAGCGCGCGCGCCTCGGCGAATTGCAGACAGCGAGCCGCGCCGACCGTGAAAAACTCCTCGCCGAGCGCCGCGAGCGGCGTCGGGTGCTCGATCAGATGGCCGGCGAGGTTCGCAAGAGTCGCAAGGAAATCAAGGTACTGCGCGGGGACGCGGCCCGCCTCGCCCGGCTCGTGGACGGGCTGGCGGCGCTCCTGCCCGCGCAAGCGAGAAATGAGCCCTTCTCCAAACTTCGCGGCCGCCTTAGCTTGCCGGTACGCGGGGAACTGACCGGCCGCTTCGGGGCTCCAAGGGGGGCGGCGGGGACGGAAGCGAAGGGACTGTTCATTCGCGCACCCCAGGGGCAGCCAGTTCGAGCTATTGCTGGGGGTCGGGTGGTGTACGCAGAATGGATGAGGGGCTTTGGCAATCTCCTGATTCTGGACCACGGTGAAGCCTACCTGTCCATTTACGCCAACAACGAGTCGCTGCTCAAGCAAGTGGGCGATGCGGTGAGCGCCGGAGAGGCGGTCGCGACCACGGGCGCGAGCGGGGGCAATGAGGAAACGGGGCTATACTTTGAAATGCGGCATCTTGGCCGCGCCTTCGACCCGCTGCGGTGGGTCAAGCTGAACAAGTGAAACCACCCGAATCATCTTATGAAATCTAGGCTTCGCAACCTCGGACTCATCGCCCTCGGCGTCGTCGCCGGCGTGCTCATCAGCTTGAACTTCCAGGCAATCGCCGAGCGCGCCGGCGTCGGCCGCACCACCCTGCCGATCGAGGAGCTGCGCGCGTTCACCGAGGTGTTCGGCGCCATCAAGACCAACTACGTGGAGCCGGTCGAGGACAAGCGGCTCATCACCGAGGCCATCAACGGCATGCTCACCGGCCTCGACCCGCATTCTGCCTATCTCGACCAGGAAGCCTTCAAGGAGCTGCAGGTCGGCACCCAGGGCCAGTTCGGCGGGCTCGGCATCGAGGTCGGCATGGAAGACGGCTTCGTCAAGGTGATCTCGCCGATCGAGGACACCCCCGCCTTCAAGGCGGGAATCAAGCCGAACGACCTCATCATCAAGCTCGACGACACCCCGGTGAAGGGCATGTCGCTGAACGACGCCGTGAAGCGCATGCGCGGCAAGCCGAACACCAGCATCACGCTCACGATCTCGCGCAAGGGCGAGAGCGCGCCGATCGTGGTGACGCTGACCCGCGCCGTCATCCGGGTGCAGAGCGTGAAGTCCAAGATCATCGAGCCGGGCTATGCCTGGATTCGCGTCTCCCAGTTCCAGGAGGCCACGACCGAGAACATGGTGAGGCAGCTCACCCAGATGTTCAAGGAGAACCCCAATCTCAAGGGGCTGGTCCTCGACCTGCGCAACGACCCGGGCGGCCTGCTGCACGGCGCGGTCGCGGTCTCGGCTGCGTTCCTGCCGGCCAAGACGCTGGTCGTTTCCACCGACGGCCGCGCGGAAGACGCGAAGAAGAAGTTCTACGCGATCCCCGACGACTATGCACGTGGCAGCCGTGGCGAGGACGTGCTCAAGTCCCTGCCGCAGGCGGTGAAGACCATCCCCATGGTGGTGCTGGTGAACGGCGGCTCGGCCTCGGCTTCCGAGATCGTCGCCGGCGCGCTCCAGGACCACAAGCGCGCCACGGTCATCGGCACGCAGACCTTCGGCAAGGGCTCGGTGCAGACCATCATGCCGCTCGGCAACAACACCGCGATCAAGCTCACCACCGCGCGCTACTACACGCCGAGCAACCGCTCGATCCAGGCGCTCGGCATCAAGCCCGACATCGTGGTCGAGGACCCCACCGACACCCTGACCCGGGTGCGCGAAGCCGACCTGACGCGCCATCTGAACAACGGCCAGCTGAAGGATGAGCCGAAGGCCGACGCGAAGAGCGACGCGAAGAAGCCCGACGAGAAGAAGGACGCCTCCCCGGCGGCCAAGATGAAGCCGCAGCAGCCGGTTTCCCCGGCCGAGATGAAGCCGGTCGAGCTCGGCTCCAAGGACGACTTCCAGCTGCAGCAGGCGATCGCGCACCTGAAAGGCGAGCCGGTCAAGGCGGTCTCGCCGACGGTCGCCCAGACCAAGACGAACTGAACGCGGCCGCGGAAACGCGGCGTGAACGATCAACAGCTACTGCGCTACAGCCGCCACATCCTCCTTCCCGAGATCGGGATCGAGGGGCAGGAGCGGCTGCGTGCGAGCGCTGCGCTGATCGTCGGAGCGGGCGGGCTCGGATGCCCGGCCGCTCT
>Ga0207428_10001489_pt1 | contig 24467 bp, 17 predicted proteins | sample RhiMethybrSRZTD1_FD_187600 | JGI IMG/M metagenome (GOLD analysis project Ga0207428, IMG submission 187600) | Populus rhizosphere microbial communities from Tennessee, USA - Rhizosphere MetaG P. TD hybrid SRZTD1 (SPAdes) (version 3) | ecosystem: Host-associated > Plants > Roots > Rhizosphere >...
TGAAAAGACCTTTCGATTACCAAGGTCAATCTTCTGGTCGCAGACGCTTAAGATCTCTCCGTCAATGCTGATGGCTTGTCGCACGGCGTCGCCGGCATTAACTGCTGTCAATGCTGCGTCAAGGATTTCGCGAGCGGCGATGCGAAGTTGCGTGAGATTAGACATCCGGCTGTTTCGTGCTTCAGGCGCGAATGTTATAGCCCTTTCCAGGAGTTTTCCCCAACCTTCAGTGAAGCGCAAAAGGAACTTCTAAACTGGGGGCTATTTGCGGAAATGGCTCCGCCAGGCTGATGCACGGCAAGTCTATGACTTGCCGGCAATCGCCCTGTTGATCTCTAAAAGGTCTCCGACCTGGCGGTCACAGACCGCGAACTCTACGAGGCGCGCTTCCGGCAAGTCGCAGACTTGCCGCGTATCGGCGTGGCGGAGCCATAGCTTATGCAACCTGCCTCTGGATTTGGTTTTCGCTTTCTGATGAAGGAGTGCGCATAGCTGCGTGGAGCAAGCGACGGTCGCTATTCGACTGTGATCAAATCTCTCAGCGCTCGAAACCGTTTGTCGCTGATCCCGCGTACGATGATCAGATGTTCAGGGCGGCGAAACGGTCCGAATTTGTCGCGATGCTCGACGATGCGCTCGGCCAGACTCGTGCCAATCCCCGGCAACGTTTCCAATTCGTTTGCAGAAGCAGTGTTGATGTTGATGAGGGTGGGCGCTGCCGTAGTCGTTTGCTGTTCGTTCGTGTATTCATGAGTCACCACGTGGCGCGCGCGTTTGACGCATCCAGAGAGGCCAAAGATTAGCGAAAACGAAAGCAGTGCGGCACGAATTCCCGGACGTGTGATTGAGAGTGCGAGTATTGACACGGCGCGAAAACAAGCTCCGCCAGGAGCGGAATATTTGTAGCAACAGGCTAATCCAAAATAGGAAGTTCCGTCAGGAGCGACATAGTAATCGAGGTGTATATGCCGCTCCTAACGGAGCTCCTGGAATTATCTGACAACCGATTTCTACAAATATGCCGTCCCTACGTGACTCCGAACGCTTGTGATTTCGAAAACAGAATCTGTTCTTCGCTGAACATTCCGTTTCACGAATGCAAGTTGTTGATGCGAAAGGGAATGAGCGAACGCCGCTGGCGAGTGCAATTTGCTGGAAGTGTTGCAACTTAAGAAAGTTGTAACATCGAAACGGGCGATGTCCACAACCTTTTCCACAGAAGTTGTGGAAGGAGCCGTAGCGTATCGCTTCTAATCTTTTCTGACGAGACCGGAGAAGCCCGCAACAGCCAGGGTGGTCAACGCCCATCCTATTACAATCTGGATCCAGAAGTAATAGCGAAGAAGACTTCCGCAGGCGAAGTCAGCGCCACCTACAAAACACCGCTTTGAAGAATTTGGTTGCCAGGTAGCCTCCTGATGCAAATCCACAATCGGGAGAAAAACGTCCAACGAATAAATTACCGCGTTAAAAGTTTGATAACCATCGGGCAGCGTACCAGAACTCAGATAGGCTGCATCCTTATAGACGCCATCTGCAACTGGTGACATGAGCGATTGACGATTACCAGACCAGAACAACAGCGACCCGAGCAGTACCACACCTAAGCTCCAATACAACGCAAACCGAGGCGCGTAGCCGTACCCGATGGTGGTACGCAGGACGTGGCTCCATAGCCGCGTGATACGGTTAACACCTGGCTGTTGATAGCGCTTGTTCTCCTTGTCGATTAATACTCTCTTCGATTGGGCATCATGACCCGCTTCTCGCAAGGCCGCCGCAAGTTGTTGATAAGGTTGCAAGCTAGCGTTGCCCGGCGGCTGAAGTTCAAGCCAATCACGCCGGCGTCTTGCCGTAGAGACTCCCGCAATCCGACCATATTTGAAACCGAACAAAAATAAATTGCCGGCTTTTGGCCAACTGGCTTCATTGTCAAGGTATCTACCCACTGTAGAATCATTAAGGTTGATCTTCGTGGTGTCATTGAGTTCGACCTTTTGCCAAAAAAGAGTCTTCTTAACCGTGATAGTCTCCAGATTGATGCCGTTCTCGCCCTTGCCACCAAACTTCGCTCCGTTGAAATCTAAATCTCCTTCAATATTCGCGCCGGACATCCAAATAATTCCTTCCAGCGCGAAGCCGCGGCCAAAAAAAGCATTGCTGCCGATGGAAATTCGGTCCGCGGAAAGTGCCCGCTCTCCCGGATTCTCGAAGTGCGCTCCGTTACAGTCAAAGTCGACCCCTACTTTCGCGGCGATGAATTGAACCTCGCCGCTGGTGTGTACGCCTTGCCTCAGGAAGACACTGCCATCCACGTGAATTTGATTGGCTACGAGTGCCTTCGGTTTACGTATATCGGCCTCAGCCGGCGCCGCCGGACTTGCCTCGAATTTCGCCGCCGAACTGATGAAACTTCCAGTAATAACTGAAAGAGCGAAATTCGTTTCTCCGATTGCCCGAAAGTTCTCAGTCAGAGAAACTGTTCCTCCAATCCTGCTCCCATGTGCGCTGAGAGCTGGACCTTTATGGTTCAGAAAATGGCCGCCTTCACAAAATAAGTCACCGGCTATCCTCGAGCGGTCCAGGGTTACTCCGCCGGTCGATTCGAACCCCTGTCCAAGGGCGATATCCTTTGTTGCGGTCAGCCACACCGCCCACACGGGACCTGTTTTGCATCCACTCAAATCAAGTTGACTAACTGTTGAGTATTCCAGGCGGATCCCTTTAGGGATAAGACAACGATTGAGTCGAAGTGGAAATGCGATATTGGCATTACTCAGGTTTAGCTCATCATCGAGTTTGCCGCCGATCAAATCGATGCCCCGCGAAGCAATGTGTGCGATTGCTCGGCTATCGGTACACATCCATTGCAAGAGCTCTGCGCGAATCAGATAGTCTGTGTCCGCAACAACCGGTGTAGTTCCGTCAAGGCCCGGAATAACCTCGGGTAAGATGGCGATCCGGCCCAACTCAGCCGACTGAATCAAGACGTTTTCCGCGTTGTTAAGGTTGGAGAAGGCCTGCGCAGCCAGCGTGAGAAGTGGAGGAGCGGTGCTCATAAGGACGGAGACAAAGCTCGTTAGCGCGTCGTTTTCTACTGGACTGACGCATTCTACCCGGGCTCGGCATTAAGTACCAGTTTCCTGCTCGTCCCATTCGCCAACCAGCTCGAACGCTTTTTGCAGAATTGGTCGCGGCCGTGCGCCGTCAGCTTTGCCGATCAGGCCCTCGCGTTCCATTTGATCCAGCACCGCAGCAGCACGTCCATAACCAATGCGCAAACGCCTCTGCAGGACGGAAGTTGAGGCTCGCTTCATGTCGACACAGATGCGCAGGGCGTCTTCGAACAATTCGTCGCGCTCGCCGTCGGAATCTTCCAGACCCATGGCCTCTTCGTCGGATTGGGTAATGGTTTCGTCGTAGTCAGGCTCCCATTGCTTTTTGACGTGAGCGACGATTTTGTTGATTTCGGTTTCGTCTACATAGGCGCCGTGTACGCGCAGCAGCCGGGACGAGCCCGGCGGCAGAAACAGCATGTCGCCGCGTCCCAGCAGATGCTCGGCTCCGTTCGTGTCGAGGATCGTCCGTGAATCGATCTTGGAAGAGACTCGATAAGACATTCGCGAAGGGAAGTTCGCTTTGATCAACCCGGTAATCACATCGACCGACGGACGCTGCGTGGCCAGCACGAGGTGAATTCCGACGGCGCGGGCCATCTGTGCCAGGCGCGTGATCGAATCTTCGACTTCGTGTCCGGAGGTCATCATCAAATCCGCGAGTTCGTCGATGATGATCACGATGTAGGGCATGCGGGTCCATGGCTGGCCGCTTTCGTCGTAGTCCTTCACGGTATTGCGACGTTCGCGCTCTGCGTTGTAGCCATCGATGTTGCGGACGCCCCAGCCCGCCAGCTCTTTGTAACGCCGTTCCATTTCGCCGACCGCCCAGCGCAGGGCCCGCGAGGCCGGTTTCGGATCGACGATAATCGGCGTAGCCAGGTGCGGAATGTCTTCGTAAAGACCCAGCTCGAGCCGTTTCGGATCGATCAAAATCAATTTCACTTCGTCGGGACGCGCGCGATAGAGGATCGAAACCAGCAGGGAATTGACGCCCACCGACTTGCCCGCGCCGGTCGTGCCGGCAATCAGCAAGTGCGGCATCTTGGTCAGATCGTTGACGTAATTTAATCCATCGATTGTCTTGCCGATGGCGATGGTCAGCTTGGAAGTTGATTCTTTAAAGGCGCGGGACTCGATGACTTCGCGCAGAAAGATCGTTTCACGACGCGGATTCGGAACCTCGATGCCGACGTGCGGCTTGCCGGGCATGCGATCGATGCGAATCGATTCAGCTTTGAGCGCCAGGCACAAGTCGTCGACTAATCCGGTTACGCGCGAATACTTCACTCCCGGATCGGGCTTGAATTCGTAAGTCGTGACGACGGGGCCGGGGCAGATGAACTTAATTTGGCCGGTGACATTGAATTCGCGACATTTCTCGGCGAGTTTCGTCGCCATACTTAAGAGTTCGTCGTCGGCCTGTTCAGGCCGGATCTGGGCCTCGTTCAGCAATTCAACAGGAGGCAACTGGTAATCGGACGCGGCCGTTTTCGCCAAAGCTTTCCGACCTTCAAAAGGCAAAGCACCAGTCGAAGGAGTTTCAGTCTTTCGCTTTACTGCGGCCTCGCGGACCATATCTTCGATGACCGCGGACTCGGCGGCTTCGGTCTTGCCGCGTATCGACAATCCGCGCTTTGCGGGAGCGGTCGCGGCGCCAGCCGCTGCGGACATTGCTTTGGCCGGCCCCGTGGCTGCGGTGAATGATTCAAAAGCCTGGGCTAATTCGGGGTTGCTCGATCTGATTTCGGCCGGCGCGTCGCCCTGGCTGATTTCAATTTTGTTAGCGGCGATGGCATCAGCTGCCTGTTGCTTCAGGGCAATTCGTTGCAATCGCCTTTCCCGACGCGCTTTTCGCCAGGCCCGAAATCGCTCAGGGATTGAGCGCAGGGCGGCGAAGCGATCGCTTACGGCAAAGTTTTCATAGAAGTTGGCAAACGAGAAATTTGTGGCGAGCAAAATTCCAGTGACCGCGATGGCGGCCAGCAGAATTGTCGCGCCGATAGTGTTCAGCCCACCGACGAGCGCGCGCGCGATGATCGCGCCTATCAAGCCGCCGGCATTAAAACTCGCGTCCAGAAACGGTTTGATGTTGGCGAGGGAAAGCAGCGCGGCGGAAGAAAGCACCAGTACGACAAGTCCTGACAGGCGCGACACAGGTGCGTTAATGCGTCGCGAACGAAAGCGGCGCCAGGACGCGGCCAGAATTAAAAATGGCAACAGATACGACGCTAACCCGATCGACTGAAAGAGTGCGGCCGCGACATTTGCGCCTACCGCCCCGATCCAGTTGCGCGCGCCCGTTTCGCCGGCGGCGTTCCATGAAGGGTCGTTCGGATTGTAAGAAGCCAGGCAGAGACCCAGCAGCAGCGCCATAGCGATCAGTCCGATCGCCACGATTTCGTTGACACGGGTGTTGCGTGGCCCAGATTCGATTTCAAGTTCGGAGGATATTGCTGACATGGTTTTGTTCGACAAACTTCAGTTTGGCGCTTAACTCCAGGTTAGGTACGCACTCCTCCGGAGTGCTGACTTACGAGCACGCCCGCGGCGTGCGTACCCACGTTAACGATCAATTGGTAAATATCATGACGGCTCTCCGCCGTCCTGGCGAAACAACAAAAACTGCTTGATAAAATCGTCGATGTCGCCATTGAGCACGGAATCGACGTCACCGCGCTCGAGTTTGGTGCGCGCATCCTTCACCAGACGGTAAGGCGCCAGCACGTAATTGCGAATCTGCGAGCCAAAACTGATGTCCTGCTTATTCGCTTCCAGCTCCTTCGTCTCCGCTCGTCGCTTCTCCAGTTCCAATTCGTAGAGCCTTGAGCGCAACACCTGCATCGCGACGGCGCGATTTTGATGTTGTGAGCGCTGATTCTGGCACTGCACCACAATCCCGGATGGCATGTGGGTGATGCGCACGGCCGAATCCGTGGTGTTAATGTGCTGGCCACCGGCGCCCGTCGCGCGGTAAGTATCGACACGCAAATCCTTGTCGTTGATATCGACTTCGATGTCCTCGTCAATTTCGGGATAGACGAACAACGAGGCAAACGACGTGTGCCGTCGCGCGGCTTGATCGAAAGGCGAGATGCGCACCAGCCGGTGCACGCCGGCTTCGGCAGCGAGAAGTCCGTATGCATATTCGCCTTCGACTTTGAAAGTCACGCTCTTGATGCCGGCCTCTTCCGCCGGTTGGTAGTCGATGATTTCAGCTTTGAACTCACGTCGTTCAGCCCACTTCAGATACATGCGCAGCAGCATCTCGGCCCAATCCTGCGATTCAGTTCCGCCCGCGCCCGGATGGATAGTGCAGATGGCGTTGCGCGAATCGTTCTCGCCGGCCAGCAACGTTTCGGTTTCGGCCGCGACCAGCTCATGTTCCAGACGGCCGAGCAGTTCGCGCAGTTCCTTCAGGGAAGCTTCATCTTCCGCCGCAAATTCAAAGAGCACACCGGCGTCAGAAATCTCGGTATTGAATTTTTCCTGACGTTCAAGCGTTTGCTGTAACCGGCTCCGTTGCTGCAAGAGCTTCTGCGCCGCCTCCTGGTCAGACCAGAAGTCCGGCTCGGAAGCCTGCACCTCGATCTTTTCTAGTTCGGCGCGCTTAGCCGGAACATCAAAGAAACCTCCCGAGTTGTTCGACTCGTTTACTTAGATCCTCATAAGAGTTTCTTAAATCCTGATAATTGAAATCGTCGCTCATTGATAAGCTCGTGTCAGAAGCGCGAACTCCGGTTGCAGATGATTCCCTTCGCTTAGGTTCGGGCTTCTGACACCATTCTCCTTCTCATAAAACTTGCTGAAATAATTCCCAGACTGATTAAGGCACAGCCATAAACAAAGACATCGCCATGTCGCGTATAAAAAGTTGCTTCCGTATTCTTTCTGCTGATCGTCCACGTCCGAACCTCGGCCTGAAAGCCGTTGGTTTCGTCTCCGGCCCAGCCGTTCGAGCTGATGTAAGCCGTAATACCAGTGTTCGTGACGCGCACCACGTCGCGATTATTTTCTACTGCGCGAAAGATGGCATTCGACAGGTGTTGGCGCATTACCGCCGTCGGACCAAGATATCCATCGTTCGAAATATTGATCAACACGTCAGCGCCTTCGTGTGCGAACGTGCGCGCAATCGCCGGGTGCGCGGCTTCTATACAAATAAAAACCCCGGCGCGAAACGCGCCGAGGGGCATCAGCGTATACGAATTGCCGGGCTTGAATTCGCCGACGAGACCTCGCACCGAACTCGCGCCCGGTAGCCATCGGGGCAGCGGCACGTACTCGCCAAACGGCATCAGGCGGATTTTATCATACCGCGCCGCAATTCCACCCTCTTCATTTACCAGGATCGCAGAATTCTGATTGCCGCCATCCGCGGCTGGCTCCAACGAATTTAGCAGGACGGCGGTCCGGTTCGTCCGGGCAAAGTTGGCCACGACTTCTCGAAGTTTCGGATCGCGTGTGTAGCTGAAGTTCATCGGCGACTCCGGCCAGACAACCAGACGCGAGCTTGCCTTTGATTGGTGCCCTGCTTCGGTGAGGGCCTTATTGCTCAATGCAAGATGTCGCTCGAGAAGCTGGTCCATCTGCCGGGGGTCACCGTTGAGATCCATCGGCACGTTCGGTTGGACAGCAATCAGCAGGGTCTGAGTCGCCGGGTTAAACATCGGCATAGCCTGATTCTTAGGCGTGAGCAATCTCGCTGAAGTAATGATGACGATGATGACGATTACCAGGCAAGCAATGGGCAGAATGAAACCACGACGGAGCAGTGCGTACGCAACGGCGGCGTTCGCCAGCACCAACAGGAAACTGACGGCGTAGACTCCACCCCAGCGAGCGGACTGAATCAGCGCCGGATGGAACGCCTGCGAGTAACCGAACGCATTCCATAGTTGGCCCGTTACTGAGTAGCGCAGCCATTCGATCGAGATCCAGATTAATGGAGCGACGCAAATAGCCGCAGGGCCGAAGCTTTGGACTAGGCGCGCAAACAGGCTGCAAAAAACCGCCGGGAACAGTGCGACCAGAATGATCGGCATGAGCAGCAGCGGATAAGCCATCCAGGCACTAAAGTTCGCGTAATGAATAATCGGATATGTCAGCCACCAGCAGGTTCCATAAAAGAAGATCGTGCCGTAAAGCCAGCCTAATAAGAAAGCTCGACGAGCCGAGCGGGCCTGGACGATGGCTACGAACAGCGGAACTAATCCCGCCCACGCCAGAAATGAGAGGTTGAAATCTGGAAATGAGAGGATGGTTAAGATCGCTGAAGCAACGGCCAGAGCGGCTTGCGTGGCGCTGGGAAGGGCAGCGCGCCACGAAAACGAGATGGAGGAACGATTGCGATTCGCGATCGCATCGGCTTCAGGCATGGAAAGGAGTCTACCAGTAAGGCCGGGCCAGAAATAACCCTGAGGGGATTCTGGAAGTGAAACCAGGTAGGAATCAAGAATCGAAAAGATTTTTTCTGGAACGCGTTTGTTCGGTACGGAAGAAGACGCTTTGAGTAACCGAAATCACAAAAAGCGGCACCGTCAAAGTGACAAATTACGTCTTTTTGACAGTCATCGTTTGACTCGGAGAGTTGGGTTCGTCAGTTTGACGATTTGTTGGAAGGAGGGGTGGATTAGATCCCTGGTCTCTGGAAGAGAGATTCTCAGGTCGGAATATCTTAGCGGAATTAATAAAGGCTCTAAATGCGGGAGAACCCGGTCATTTCTGACCGGGTTCCATTTCGGGGGGATTAAACTGAAGGATCGCTCGGCGGGCGGCTGGCGCAGCGGCTTGCAGCGCTCAGAGAAGTGATGGCGGCGGGGGCACGTTTGACTGCTTCGTGCTTGCCGTTCCTATGCTCAGCACTTCTCGTGCCAGTGAAAGCGCCAAAGAGCAAAGCAGAGAGACCATGAGCCTCACACCTGTCAGTTGTCATAAATGAAAAGAGCCAAGCGTGGAAGTTCCACGCTCAGCTCTTTGCGCCGTTGGCTCCTTGCCTTTAGCTCTTTGCCCTTTAGGGTCGTCCCATCGTTACCTTTCTTTGCAAGGCCATCGCTTCCTGATTATCGGGATCGATGCTGATGGCGCTGGCGGCGTACTTTCTTGCTTCGCCCATGTCGCCGCGCTCCAGAAAAATTCGGCCCAACAGAATGTGGGCGTCAATCAATCTTGAATCCCAGAAGATTGCTGTTTTCAGGGCCGCGATTGCGGCTTCCTGATCGCCTCTCCGTTGGTTGATACGTCCGCTCAAGAGAAATGCTTCGGCGGTCGTCGGCTCGAGGTTCAAGAGCTTGCGAATTTCAGCCAGGGCTTCATCGTCACGTCCCTGCTGATAATGCTCGCGGGCTTTGTTAAGTGACTCCTGGGCGTTGTTTGCATTGGCCGCCTCGATCGCCTTTACGCGACTGAGATCAGAAATATCAACCTGATTCAGAACGTCGCGCGAACGCAAATTCAAATTCATCACCGCCTGAGATTTCTGCCAATCAGTTTCCCACTTGGCATAACTAGGCAGATAGCGCCGCGCCTGGTTGTCGGCAGCGGTGGCTGCGTCGGTACGATTTGCTCTGGCCTGCGCCTTTGCCAATAAGTAGTAAGCCTGACCGTCTCGCTGATTAGTTGCGATCACCTTCTCCAGCTTGTCCGCTGCCTCGCCGTACTTCTCGTTAAGAAAGAGAGCGTAAGCATAGTTGAAGAGGACAGTTGTATCGTCCGGCGAAGAGTCGGCGGCGCGCGCCAGCAACGTAATAGCTTGCAGCAGTAGACGCGTCCGCTCCTCAGGCTTCTTTTCGTTTCGGGCCGCTTCGACTGAGAAAGCGCCCGCGTTGTTATAAACCGCAACCAACGGCATTACCTTTTCATCAGCCAGAGGTACCAGAGTGGCGAGAGCGTGGGTGACGTCACCAGTTTTCCAATAGGCCAGGCCTGCATAGAACTGCGCTTCGTTGTAATGCGGCTCCTTTTTCTGAACCATCGAGAAATACTCGATCGCTTCCTTCCACTGTGATTGATTGAAATAAAAGAGCCCCAGTTCGAAAGCCGCCTGGGAATAAACCGCGCCACCGTTCACGTCGCCATAGAGTTTGAGCGCGTTCTTGAAATAGATTGCCCGCGTCGACTCGCGTTGGTCGGTCTGAGACCCCTTCATGTACGCTTCGAATGCCTGGGGTGGAACTTTCGTCGCTTCCTGGACCAGATTGTTCCGCGAGAACGAAAGGGCTTTGTCGCGCTGGAAAAGAATCTGATACGCCAGGTCGCCGTGAACTTTCTGAAGATCTTTGACGTTGTCGGCAAAATCGTATTGGCGAGGAGCCCACGAGCCGTCAAAGATATCTCCAGCCAGCCGTCCTTCGTTCACGCGAATCACCCGCGCCTGGCCAATGATCGTGGCTGCTGGGCTGTCGCCCGGTTTCGATTTATCGTCACCAGGCGCCGGCGGCGCCGGCGTGACGTTATAAGTTCCAAAAACAATCATCGACGCTCTCAGTTCGCGCGCAATCTTGATGGCCGTTGCTCGAGAAGGAATGACCGTCAGGGGCAGTCGCAAACGTTGATACGCTACCGCGCGTTCGTCGCTGCTCACCACGATCAAGCCAGGCTTGCTCAAGAGGACCGAAAGCGAGTCGGCAAAACTTTCGCCGATCCAGTTGTACTCCGGATGGTCGGAGGTGTTTTCGAATGGCATCACGAGTACGATTTCGGCTGACGGAAGCGTTTGCGCCGAAGCTTCTGGTGCAACAATCTGTAAGATCGAGATAAATGCCAGCGCGGTTAAAACAGCAGGGAATTTCTTTCGAATCATCAAAAAATCCTTTATTTCTTTAGTAAGTTTCGGGCCGGAAACTTCGATGCGACTATGATAGCAGCGGTTGGTCGTGAGCGCACAGTGGCACAGACTTCAGTCTGTGAACTTCCCACAACACTCACAGACTGAAGTCTGCGCCACTTAAGGAGTTGCGTCTGTGATTACCAACTGATTGTCGATGACCGCGACGCCTTTGACCGATCGAATCGTTTTCTCAACCCGCTGTTTTACTTCGGCTGATCTGACTGAGCCAACGATTGTCACTTTGCCATTTTCGACGAGGGTGCTGACATCCAGTTTCGAGAGACTCGCATCTGCTGCGAGGGCACTCTCGATGTGTGCCTGAATACTCGCGTCATCGGGGACTTCCATGGTCTCGCCGCCAGGAGTAGATGGCGATACCTGGGTCGAGGGGGTTTGGCTGGAGAGTGGCGTCGCGGTGGTCGAAGGTTTTGGGGAGGGGCTCACACCTGGACCAGAGGGAACAGTTTGTTGGGGAGCAATGCTCGCGTTCATTGGATCGAACGGACGGCTGGTAAGAAACAGTGCCAGGAAGGTCGCCAGCGCTGCGGCGCCGATGACACTGACAGCTACCCAAACTTCCGGCGTGCGACCGCTGCCTCCCCGACGAGGCGCAGGCCGTCCCCGTTGGGGCGAGGTCTGAACTGTAAATCGACTTTTGGATGGTCTTCCCTGGTTTGCCATTAAACCTGAATCAATCCCTGGCGTTTGAGCCTTAACTGCGCCGGCCATCGTATCACTAACTGACTGAACTCGCCGTCAGGGATTTCTTTGGTGTCCTGCGCAAGACCACCGCACCATCCCGTTCTGAGAGTGGACGCGTTTGATTAGATGCGGCCAATTTGCAGTCGATTTCGGAGGATATTTTAGAAATGCAACGCTTATCAAAAATGATTTTCGCTATCGCTTTAGGTTGCCTCGTTGCGGCCACGGGATTTGCGCAGAGACTGGAACAGACAACCACTGCACGCGATCGCCAATCGGTTAACATCACTGTCTATAATTCAAATCTCGGTCTGGTCAGAGAGACGCGCAGGCTAACACTGCCCGCCGGCAGAATCGGTTTGAGGTTCGCCGATGTGACCGCTCAAATTCGGCCGGAGACGGTTCATCTGGCTTCATTGACGGCACCGGCCAGCCTGAGAATTCTCGAGCAGAATTATCAGTATGATTTGCTCAACCCGGCCAAGTTGCTCGACAAGTTTGTGGGCCGGGAAATTACGCTCGTGCTGCGTCGCTATCAGAACAACACCGAGAGTTTTGAACCGGTGCAGGCAACTTTACTTTCGAACAATGGTGGTCAGGTTTGGCGGATCAACGGGCAGATCGTAATCAACCCGTCAAACATTGCCGAGATGCGTTTTCCTGATCTGCCCAAGAACCTGGTCGCGGTCCCGACGTTGATTTGGGATGTCGAGAACCGCGAGACTGCGGCGCAAAACATTGAAGCCAGTTACCTGACTGCCGGAATGAATTGGCGCTCGGACTATGTGCTGCTGGTAAACGCGGACGACACCAAAGGCGATTTGCAGGGTTGGGTGACCTTAACGAATGGCAGCGGCGCTTCGTTCGACGATGCGCGGTTGCAACTGGTCGCCGGCGATGTCAATCGGGTATCGGACGAGCGCAACTATGCACTTGCCGGCGCGATGGCCAGGAAAGACGCGGCCAGCGAATCCGACTTTAAGGAGCAGGGCTTTTTCGAATATCACCTGTACACGTTGCAGCGCCCGACGACGATCAATAACAACGAGACGAAGCAGGTCTCGCTGCTGGAAGCTGCCGGCTTTGATGTGAAGAAAGAGTTCGTGCTCAACGGGCAGCGTTACTACTACACCGGCTACAACAATCCCGGGGCGGCCATCAGGGAAAAGGTCGGGGTCTTTATTCAGTTCCGAAACTCGCAACTGAATAAGCTGGGGATGCCTTTGCCCGCCGGAACGATCCGTTTGTACAAGAATGACGATAAAGGGGGCCAGCAGTTCATCGGCGAAAATAAGATCGATCACACGCCCAAGGATGAAGATGTGCGGGTGAAAGTCGGCGACGCCTTCGACATCGTCGCGGAACGGAAGCAGGTCGACTATAAAGTCATTGTGTCCGGCCATCTGTTTGAATACGCGTACGAGATTAAGATTCGCAATCACAAGGAAGGGCCAATTACGGTCGTGGTGAACGAGCCGATTGGTGGTGATTGGGAAATCGTGGCGTCAACGTTTGAAGCCCGGAAGACGGCGGCGTTCGCCGCTCAGTTCAACGTACCGGTGGCGAAAGATGGCGAAGCGACCTTGAGTTATCGGGTGAGAGTGAAGTACTGACCTGGTCCTCAAATCAAGACACTGGTGGCGCAGGTTGCTAACTTGCGCCACGTTTGTTATATGCCGGTGAATGAAAACATCCTTCCGGTTCTTCGCCGTTTTACTTGGGATCTTTTTGGGCGGAAGCCTGAGCGTCGCCCAGGTAGCAAAGCAAAGTAACACCAATCTAGAGTCCCGCGTCCGCGCTGAGATCGATCCATTCAAGGGTAAAGTCTTTCTCTTTGCCCAAAACCTCGACACCGGCCAGACCTATTCCTTAAACGGCGACGAGCGTGTCCGCACGGCGAGCACAATCAAGATCGCGGTAATGATCGAAGTCTTCGCGCGGGTGGCTGACGGACGCGCGAAATGGACTGATGAGCTCGTCTTAACGAAAGCCGCGCGCTACGGCGGATCCGGAATCCTGCCGGAACTCAGCGATGGGTTGCGACTGACGTTGCGTGATTGTGTCCGATTGATGATGACGTTGAGCGACAACACCGCGACGAACATGATCCTCGATTATCTCTCGACGGACGCGGTGAACGAGCGGATGGAATTGCTTGGATTCAAGCACACCCGAATCATGCGTCGCGTCGGCAGTGGTGGTGAAAGCAAAGCCGGAAAGGAGCCTGACAACAAGCGTTTTGGGCTGGGCGCAACTACCCCTCACGAGATGGTTGAGATCATGGCAAAACTCGAGAGCGGCGAGATCGTCAACAAGGAAGCCTCAAAAGAGATGATCGCCCTGATGAAACGCGAGCAGGCACGCTATGCAATCGGCCGCAGCATTCCGGATGTGCCGATGGCCAGCAAGTACGGCGCGCTTGATGCCTTGCGAAGTTGCGTGGCGATTCTCTACACGAAGCAGGGCAAGATCGCGATGGCCATCACAGTTGATGACATGCCGCAACCTTTCTGGTCAATAGACAATGCGGCTTACCTTCTGATGTCTCGTCTGTCGCTGATCCTCGTCGACGGTCTTCAGTCGGCAAGAGGTCATTGACTGATGACAAGATTCCTCGCACTAGTATCCGAAAATCTGAATGAGTTGACGGTTTTTTGGATCATAGTGACGATCGGAACCTCACGACCTTCCCAAAAATCTACCAGTTTTGAAAAAGCCCTTAAGGCTGGCGACTTGGAACAACAAATGCCTTAAGCAAAACTCCCATTTATTTGTTGATATCGACGTTCCTTGTCCTTATTTTGTTCGACTCGCAGTTGAATGCTATTGGGCTTGATGGAACTCCAGGTCAATATTCCGCAATCCGCTGGCTGTCTCTGCCCGACGTTTGTAGTCAACCACACACAATCAAATTGGAGGGATCGATGAACACAAAGAGCCTTCTCGGTGTTAGGGGTGCTTTCCTTTCGCTCGGCATTTTATTAGTAGTAAGCCTGAGCAGTCTTTCTGTCTTTGGCCAAGGTGGGACATCCACTGTACTCGGTACCGTGTCCGATCCGCAGGGAAAAGTTGTTGCGGGCGCAACGGTGACGCTCATCGACATGAACAAGAATACCTCGCGCACTATCACGAGCGAAGAAAACGGCTCCTACCGATTTGAGTTAATTCCGGTTGGCGATTACCGGCTGCAGGTAGAAGCAAAGGGCTTTAAGAAGTCGGTGATCTCAAACATCCATGCCGCCGTCGCTGATTCCAATCAGGTCGATGTAAAGCTGGAAGTTGGAAACGTCTCCGAAACGGTGACAGTCTCGGTCATGGCCGGCGAGGCCCTGGTTAACAAGGAAGATGCAACTTTGGGCAACGTCTTTGTTAATCAGCAAATTACCCAGTTGCCTTTGTTGGGCCGCAGTGTTCCGAGTCTATTGACCTTGCAACCGGGCGTTACAAGAGACGGTTCAGTTACCGGGGCGCGCGCCGACCAATCCAATATCACGCTCGACGGCGTTGATATCAATGAGCAGCAGACAAATTCGATCGGAGCAGTTACCGACAATGCCACTAGTTCCCAGTTGCCAACGGGGAATACGGTCCTGCGGCTTAATGCCGAGGCGATCCAGGAGTTTCGTGTTGTCACCACAAATCCCAACGCCTCGCAGGGTCGTTCGGCCGGCGCACAGGTCGAGGTTGTCACTAAAGGCGGCACGAACGACATTCACGGAGCCGCGTTCTGGTTCCATCGTCCCACGCGTTTGTCTGCCAATGATTTCTTCAACAATCGGATCGGCTTGAAGCGTCCTACGCTGATTCGTAACAACTACGGCGGGGCAGTGGGTGGCCCGATTATTAAGAACCGGGCATTTTTCTTCTATAGCTACGAGGCCGATCGAAGAGTAACGCAGACGGGCGTGTCGCGAACCGTTCCCATGGCGAGCCTCGGGCAGGGGCTGGTCCGCTACACGAATCCCTCAGGCACGCTTACTTCGATTAATGCCGCCCAGATGTTGACGATCTTTCCGCAGCTGAACGGAGAGAACGCTGCGGCGGTCTCAGCGCTGGCATCGGCAGCGTCCAAGTATCCTGCGAATGATTGCTCGCTTGGTGATCGGTGCGTAAACACTGGCGGCTTTCGCTTTAACGCGGCCACGCCGGTCCAATTGAATTCGCACGTTGCGAGATTCGACGTCAACCTCAACCAACGCCAGCAATTGTTCGCACGCGCCAACGTCATTTATGACAAAACGGTGCAGGCGCCGAATTTCCCCGACACTCCCTCACCCGGTGTTTGGTCACACCCCACGGGCCTGGCCATTGGTCATAACTGGACCATAAACAACACCCTGGTCAATCACTTTGTGTACGGCTTCACTCGAGAAGCCTTCACCCAGCAGGGTGATTCGAACGCGAACAACATCTCGTTCCGATTCGTTTTCTCCCCGCTGCTGTTTACCCGTGACGTTATCCGGATCACGCCTGTACACAACATCGTCGATGACTTGTCCTGGATCAAGGGCAACCATACCCTGCAAATGGGTGGAAACATCCGCCTAATCAACAACCAACGCACCAGCTTTGCCAACGCCTTTGACAGCGCCATTACGAACCCATCGTTCTATGCCGGCGCCGGAACTACGATTTCGAATGCAATTACGGCGTTTTCACCCGCAGCCTCTGGTCAGGCGTCAATTATTCAGAATGCTGCCACGGCATTGTTGGGTCGCTATTCTCAATACACTTCGAACTTCACCTTCGCTCAGAACGGGACATTGGAAGCCGCGGGCACGCCCAGTGTTCGTAATCTCGGTACTGAGGAATACGATGGCTATGTGCAGGACAGCTGGAAGATGAAATCGAACTTAACGATGACCTTTGGTCTGCGTTACAGCCTGAGCCGCCCGGTCTATGAAAAGAATGGTTTCGAGGTCAAGCCGAATATTCCGCTGTCTGAATATTTCCGGCGCAGAGTTGAACTTGCGAAATCAGGCGTCGATTACACAGACGCCCTGACGATGCAGTTATCCGGACCCGCTAACAATGCTTCCTCGCTCTATAAGTGGGACAGAAATAACTTTCAGCCGCGCTTCAGCCTTGCCTGGTCGCCTCGTTTTCAGAATGGCTTTCTGCGAAAGATTTTTGCCAACGGCGGGGACGGAGGTACCTCGGTCGTACGCGGCGGTTTTGTGGTTCTTAATGATGCCTACGGCGAGCAAATCGCCGTTAGTTTCGATTTGAATAATTCATTGGGATTCACTTCGAACACTACGATTGCTGCAAATACCTACAATACGACTACGAGGCCGGCGCCCTTGTTCACCGGCTACAGTCAGGGCGTGCGAACGCTTCCCGGAATCACCCTGCCCGGTAATTTGACCTTTCCGCAGCAGAAGCCCCTCGATTTTGCGCGACGTATCGAATCGTCGTTTGACGAGAATCTGAGAGCTCCCGTTGAGTACAGCTGGAACCTTACCTTCGAGCGCTCTTTGCCGCACGGATTCGTGCTCACCACGGCTTATGTTGGCAGAGCGGCGCGCAATCTTTTGGCGACTCGCGATGTAATGGCGCTCAACAATCTCGTCGATCCCTCTACGGGCGTCGATTGGTACACGGCCGCGGGAAGGCTCGAACAATTTCGCGCCGCGGGAACGCCAGTGGCTTCGGTGGCGGCGATTCCCTATTTTGAAAATGTTTTCCCAGGGCTGTTGGCTCAATACCGGGCGTATTACACGGACATCTTCGGAGCCGCAACGGCGAATTCAGTTTTCGCCGGCGCTACTAACTCCACTCAGGCCATTTACGCCAGCGCGCGAAATTTCAATAACAATGACTGGACGACCATTCAGGATGATCTGGAGTTTGCAACCGATCGGCCGTTGTTCTATCAAGAGCAGTACGGCGCGCTTTCTGCCTGGGGAAGCATTGCGAAATCGAATTATAACGCTGGCATTTTCCAGCTTCGTCAACGATTGGGAACCAGTTTGATCTGGGATCTTAACTACACCCTCTCGCATTCGCTTGACGATGCTTCAGGTTTGCAGACCAGCGGCTCGTTTGGCGGCGCTTTTATCCTGAACCCAATCCTTCAGAGTCTGAGCTATGCGAATTCCGATTTTGACTTTCGCCACGTGGTCAACGCCAATGCGATTTGGCAAATGCCTTTCGGACGCGGCCGCCGATTCGGTGGCAGCGTAAGTCGTTTGGCGGACATGGCAATCGGCGGTTGGCAAATGACCGGGATCGTGCGGTGGAACAGTGGTGGTCCGGCGGGCGCTCCCTTTGATGACGCGCGTTGGGCGACCAACTGGAACGTACAAAGTAACGGTGTTCGCACCCGCCCCATCGAGACGAGCCCGTGTCGCGGCAATGGCACCGTCTCAGCCAAGCTGTTTTGCGATACCCGGAATGCTTATCAAAGCTGGCGCAACGCCAGACCCGGCGAGGCCGGCGATCGCAACGTGCTGCGCAATGTCGGCTACTTCTCGTTGGACATGGGACTGTCAAAATCCTTCAAGTTCAGCGAGAGCATAAACCTGCAACTCAGGTTTGAAGCTTTCAACATTACCAATACGCAGCGGATGGGAGCGTTTGACACCAGCCGCACCGGGTTTGGTCTGACGGTAAATCCGGGGAGCGCAACCCCGCCTGCTAATTGGACCAACTATACAGCCATTCAGGGAGCTCCGAGACAGATGCAATTCGGCGCCCGCCTGGTGTTCTAGCATCCGTTCTGCATTTGCTTTCGCGGGCTGGAGAAATTGTGAGCCAGCCCGCGATTCTTTTTTCGGTCGCCCAATCTTGTCTAATCGATCTCAGAGCGATTACATTACCCGGGCTCCCTCAAGTTCAATTACGGAGGCTTTCATGATTTATCCAGCCAAAGCCTATCAAGGTTACTCAACGCTCAGGCTAATGGTCTTCGCGTTCTTGCCAGCTGTTTTTCTGCTTGTGCTTAGCTTTACGATGCCTTGCTTTTCACAGCGGGGCAGCGGCACCATGACGGTGGTGACCCCGGGCTCGGGGCGAAATATTCTCTACGGTGACTTAAGAGTTGATGAGAGCAAGGCCGGCGCGGATAAGCCGGTGATTTATACGGTGATCCTATACATGGCGGGAGGAACTCTGATTGGACGCGAGACGATCTCGAACGGGCAACGATATCGCTTCAATGATCTCGCCGACGGCGACTATGACCTCGCGGTCGAGCTGGATAATCGCGAAGTTACTCGGTCGCGCGTTCGACTCTACTCGCAGCCAAATGTGGGAAAGACCGACACGCGACACGATGTCGAACTGGCGTTTCGCCCGATCGGGGTGGCCGTCACAAATAAGGCGGCAACCGTTTCGGCAGGAGAGATGTATCGCAGGCCGAGCGCCAACCAAAAGCTGTTCGACCTGGGCCAAAAGGCGACAAATGAGAAGAGGTACGACCAGGCGATCACGGTTTTGCGCCAACTGGTGGAAAACGATCCAAAAGACTTCCAAGCGTGGAGTGAGTTGGGGACAGCTTATCTGCTAAAGGAAAGCTACGATGATGCGGATAGGTCTTATCTCGCCGCGATTGAAGCGCGCCCTGAGTTTTTCCTTGGCAATCTAAACCTCGGGCGCCTCTACTTGAGTGAAAAGAAATTCGATAAAGCCGTCGAGACGCTTAACCACGCAGTGCAAATCAAACCCGAGTCGGCTGAGGCCAATCATTTGCTGGGCGAGGCTTATCTGCAAGTTAAGAAAGGCTCACTGGCAGTCCGGTATCTGAACGAAGCCATCCGGCTGGATCCGAAAGCAAAAGCCGACCTGCACCTGCGATTGGCCTTGCTCTATAACGCTGCCGGCATAAAGGACAAAGCCGCCACTGAGTACGAATCATTTCTGCAAAAGCGACCCGACTATCCGGACCGAAAAAAGCTGGAAAAATACATCGCCGATAACAAGAAGCCCTGACTCGCAACCCGTGACCTCCCGGAGAGGCTTCTTCATATCGACATCACCTGGGCGAAATTTGAAGGAACCTCGTCAGATTTACATTCGTTCAGTTCAGAGGGTTCAGAGATTAGTCCGCGCTCCAGGAGCAACAAATGAAGAAAGTTCTGCTAGTCGTAGTCTTGATTGTGGCAGCCGCCGTACTCGGTCTGTGGCGTTCAAACGGAGGGGTTCGCGCCGGGTTAAACCGGGTGGTCAACGCCGGGAGTGCCAATGACTCGCCCGGCGTGACGAACGACGAAACGCGGAAGACTTTTGAGCTGAAGCCAGGCGCCCGCGTCGAGGTTCAGGGCATCAATGGCTTCGTCGAAGTCCAAACGTCTGATACAAAGACCGCCGAGGTGTACGTCCGGCGCACTGGCGACGACGCGAATTCGCTTAGCCGTCGCGAATTGATCATTGAAGAGACGGGCGAAGGAATCATCGTGCGCAGCAAGCGGAAACACACGGGTCTCTGGGATCATCTCTTTGGAAAAGATCCCAAAGAGGAAGTAACGATCAAAGCGCCTCGCCAGATCGCTCTCTCGATCAGAGGGGTTAACGGCCGGGTGTCGAGCGGCGACATCGAAGGATCTCTGGAGATGAAGGGGATCAACGGCAAGGTCGAAGTTGGTCTGGTAAACGAATACGTTCAGGTTGGCGGTATCAACGGATCGATTTCGCTCGGTTTAAGACGGCTGGACGAGCGCGGCGCGCGCCTCAGCGGGATCAATGGCGGAGTCGAGTTGAAACTGGCGAGCGGACTAAATGCTGACCTGAGCGCCAAAGGAATGAACGGCAACGTGCGCTCGGAAATTTCCGACGTCACCGTCAACAAGGACGATCATTGGACGCGCTATTCAGCCAGGATTGGTGATGGCGGTGCGTCCATCGAGCTCAGTGGCATCAATGGGAACGTGCGTCTCACCCGCGCTGCAGGCGGCACTCAATCCACGGCCTCTGCCGATCAGAAACCGGCGTCAGATGAGCCGAAAACTCCGGTTAGCCAGAAATTGCCGGACACTCAGAGATTGGAAAAGGCGGAGGCCGGCCTTAAGGCGATTAAGTCGACTCAATAATTTGGGTCATTCAATCCTGTAAAACCAAAAGGCCGGCAAATCTGCCGGCCTTTTTACATTGCAGGACTTCCCGGGGCTATCGAGAAAAGTGGTGCACCCAGGAGGACTCGAACCTCCGGCCTTCTGATTCGAAGTCAGACGCTCTATCCAACTGAGCTATGGGTGCACATAAAAATTAGGCGATCTTGGGTCTTTGTACTTTGGTCTTTGGCTTTGATTCTCAGGACGCATCTTTGAATCGAGGTCAAAGTACTAAGATCAAAGGCCAAAGATCAAGTCTCTCACTTCGAGGGTGGCGTCGCTCCACCCTGAAATTCCCGGCGAATGAATTTGATCAAGTCGTTTATTTCTTCGGGCTTTAGCTTGTCGGCAAAAGCCGGCATGCCGTCGCCACCCTTGTTAATCTGCTTTACGAATTCAGCGTCGGTATGACGCAGCGCGTGGCCCTCTCGCAGTGACGGCACTTTCAGTTTCGACCCGTCCTGCAACTTAACCGGGCCGCCGGCACCGTTTTGTGCATGACATTCTTTGCATTCTTTTCCATAGATCGTTTTTACCGTGGCGAACGGGTCGGGCGTCGCTTGGCTCGTGGCGCTATTGTTGTTCGGGCTCGTATTGACAGCCGTGTTCGTCGGTTCATTTGTGCATGCAGCCACGAATAAAAAACCGGCGGCGGCAACGAGTGCGATTGCGTAACGCATAGTCATCAAAGTCTCCGTAATGGCCGTGACGATTCGCAAAACTTCCGGAGTATACCACGGTGATCAGTAACCCTACGTGCGTTTGCCAACAGGCAAAGACAACAGGCAGAATAGGTCTGCGCTTAACTCAAGCATTCTCGCGCAATCAATTAGACGAGCTAAGTTTCGGTTTGGATCGGAAAAGTTTTATGACCACCGAAGGCGATCAAAATAATAATTCGACTCGCGGATCGCTGCGGCTCGCTCCCAACGTCGAGGAGTTGGAAGAGCACAAGCGGAAGCTCCCGCGTCAGTTCGTCAATTTCACTTTCTATCGAGCTCGTCCCGATTGGCGTCTGCTGAATGACGCCGAGAAGTCCGACTGCAAACGTAGCTTCATTTCCACGGTCGACGATTTTCGGGAGTCGCTTCTGATCCACAGCTATTCGACTGTCGGCCTGCGGACCAGCGCCGACTTTATGATCTGGCGGATCGGCGCTGACCTCGATCCAATGCAGGCTATGACCGCGCGTCTGAATCAAACCGAAATGGCCAAGTACGTTGAGCCGGCGCACTCGCTGCTGTCGATGACCAAGCGCTCGATGTACATCGAAAAGAATTGCTCAGACCATACCGAAGATCGTTCGCACATCATCCCGGGAGAGACGGAATACCTTTTTGTCTGCCCGCTCTTGCGGACGCGTGAATGGTATTCGCGGCCGCAGGATCAGCGACAGGAGATGATGGAAGAGAATCTTCGCATCGGATCAAAGTATCGCTCGGTGAAGCTGCACACGACTTACTCATTCGGGCTCGACGATCAGGAGTTTGTCGTTGTTTTCGAGACTGACAAGCCTGCCGATTTCCTCGATCTCTTCCAGGAGTTGCGGGAAACGAAAGCGAGTTGTTTCACTTTGCGCGACACCCCAACGTTCACTTGCCGCAAGCGCAGCCTGGCTGAATGCCTCGACGCGTTGGGCTGAGCCGCCTGCCACCACCCCTGCCAACAAGATCCGTGCAACTCAAAAAATATTTTGGACCGATTGCGGCAGTCGGGTTAATCCTGATTGGGACAGTGATCGAGCTGCGTCTGCAGGGACGTCTATGGGCTTGTACCTGTTCAAAATTTCTGGTGACGAAAGAGGCGTGGAGTTCAGAGACCTCGCAACTTTTTGTCGATCCTTACAGTCTGACGCACGTGGCCCACGGCATGATGTTCGCGGGGCTGCTGGTGCTGCTAATACCCAGGGTTTCCCCGAAATGGCGCTTTGTCATAGCCATCGCGTGCGAGTCCGTTTGGGAAATCATTGAAAACACGAACGCCGTCATCGAGCGTTATCGCGTGGCCACCGCATCGCTCGGCTATCAGGGTGACTCGATCGTAAATTCATTGGGCGACATCTTCTGCTGTGCGGTCGGGTTCCTGATCGCCCGGAAGTTGGGTTGGAAATGGTCGATCATTGTATTCCTCACCGTTGAAGTTGTTCTGCTCATCTGGATACGCGATAGTTTGTTGCTGGAAATCATCATGCTGGTCCGTCCGATCAATGCGATTAAGGCCTGGCAGATGGGTCATTGAGCAATCCAGACACGGCGACAAGGCGATGCGGGCGGCAGAGCCGCAACCAAACGCGTTAAGCTCCGGAGGAGCAGAATGTTTATAGCTACACGATCACACACGAATCCAAGCTCCGTAGGAGCGAAACGAGGTCTCGATTAACATTGCGCTCCTAGGGAGCTTTGAGCCTCGTCGGCCGCGTGGTCTATAAACATTTCATCCCTACGGGATGACGTGTCAAAGAAGACATTGTTAGAAACGCGAGATCCTTCAGACTTGTGGCACGGAGCACAATGGGCCATACGCAAGAGCAAAATGTGAAGCGCAAGTTTGCAGCGGTTTCGCTTGCCGCAGTTCTCGCTCTCTTGTGCGGTGCATCTCAGTTACGAAACGCGCAATCACCACTCTCCGCGTTTCCCCGTCTCCCCGTCCCCGCGTCAGACATTGAATACCTCTGGTACGAAACAGAGAACATGCGCGGCCTCACCAAAAATTCGCGTCACGAGCCGATCCTCAATCCTTCTTATCTCGAGATTCCTGCAGCAAAAGCGCCGGGTTGGGGAATCAGCGGGCCGGGCGTGTCGGCTGAATGGTCGCAAGGCGGTGAGAGTGAATGGAATTCAGTGGCCGCAAGTGCCGATGAAACTCGCGCCAGTATTTCGCAGGACGTCGAGGTTCCGCGCAGCGGCGAGTACAAGGTTTGGGTGCGCTACGCGGATTTCGCGAAGCGGAAGGAATCCTTTGTCGTGAGCATCTCGCAGGCCGAGCGCGAGATTTTCCGTCAGGAATTTGGCGAACAGGACATCATCGATTCGCACGACGAAACCAAAATGTATTGGGGCTGGGCGTTTGCCTGGGCCAGCGCTCAGGCAACGCTGACGAAGGGCGTGGCAAAAGTCTCGATTCAGATTGCCAAAGCTGCCGAAGCCCGCCGTCAGGTTGATTGTTTTTTGCTGACGAACGATCTCGCTTTCACACCGGAAGGCAGGCGCAAACCGGATTTTGCGGCGATGCGTTATTTGCGCGAATGGTCAGCGAACCGCCCGGCACTTACGCCGTTCCTCGAGTCCGGTGCTAAGGACACTCCTTCCAGTTGGCGCCGGCCAAAAGTTGCGGGACACGACTTTCTGATTCCGTGGAACATCAACAAAGAGTTCTGGCAGCGATACGACAAGCCGGCGTCTGAACGGTCGCTATATCCTTTCAATGCTGAGCCGGTTGACGAATTCATTAAAGCCTATGCGGGTAAGCGCGAAGTTCCCATTTTCGATTCGAAGCTGATCGCGCCCGTTGTTTACATCAACGATCTGCCTGAGCTCCTGAAAGAAGGAAGTGGGTTTCGTCGCTACCTGGCCGAGACCAAATCGCCGTTTGCGGTCTTGATCAATTATGGCGCGGCCAACTTTGCGTCGGACGCCGAAGCGCAGGCAGCCTGGAAACTTTTGAACGGCGAGTTGCGCGGTCAGTTTCTTGGTTGGATTTCCGGAGAGAGCATCGGGTTTGTTTGGGATGATGCGCCTAAGTATCTAAAAATTTCTCCAGAGATGAGCCGGG
>Ga0207428_10001493_pt1 | contig 24439 bp, 16 predicted proteins | sample RhiMethybrSRZTD1_FD_187600 | JGI IMG/M metagenome (GOLD analysis project Ga0207428, IMG submission 187600) | Populus rhizosphere microbial communities from Tennessee, USA - Rhizosphere MetaG P. TD hybrid SRZTD1 (SPAdes) (version 3) | ecosystem: Host-associated > Plants > Roots > Rhizosphere >...
ATGGTTCTGGCTCCGCGGCGCGGTGCTCCTCGCCTGGACCGACGTGGCGTTCTGGTCGATCCTCGCCGCTCTGGTCGTCTGGAATGCGCTCCACGAGACGCGGCACGGCCGCGCGCGGCGGCTGCCCGGACGCGAAGTGCCCCTCCGGGAGCGGGCCATGACCGCCTTCAAGGTGGCGGCCACGTTCGCCACGATCTGCCTGCTGTGGTCCTTGTGGACGTCCGACTCCTTCGGCGCCTGGTTCGCCCTGTGGGGCGCGCTCATCTCCTCTCCTTGGTCGTCGCTGCGCGCGTCGCTGCCGGCGCTCACCGTGGCGGCAATGGTCATGGCGGTGGTCGGGGCGAGCGGCTTGCCCGTGAACGGGCGCGTGTCGGCGACTCGTCGCGGAGCGAGACTGCCGTGGCGGACGCTCGCGACGGTGGCGACGCTCGCGATCCTGTTCCTGGGGGGGATCCAGAGCGTCTACGTCAAGCTGGGGCCGTCGGCAGCGACCGTCATCAACTCGCTGCGCTCGGGGCAGCTCAGTCGCACCGACATGGCGCTCCTCGAGCGCGGGTACTACGAAGACCTCGTCCGGGTGGATCGGTTCAACAGCCAGCTCTGGGAAGTCTACATGAACAAGCCCGCGAACTGGCTCGACGTCCAGGGACTGGGACTCGAGCGGTTCACGGGGGACTTCCGGCAAAAAGAGCTCGTGCCGTCCATGGGCGTGCAGACGCGGTTCGGCCCGATCCACACCAACCGCTGGGGGATGCGCGACCGCGAGTACGACCGTGTGCCGGCTCCCGGCACCTACCGCGTCGCGCTACTGGGCGCGTCCACCGTGATGGGCTGGGGGGTGGCGGACAGCGAGGTGTTCGAGGCTGTCGTGGAGAAGCGGCTCAACGAGACGCGACCCGCGGCGGGGATCGCGCGCTACGAGATCCTGAACTTCGCGGTGTCCGGCTACGAGCCTCTGCAGCAGCTGGCGGTGCTGGACAAGGTCTGGGACTTCCACCCCAGCGCCATGATCCACGTGGCCGCGGGACGCGAGCTGCTGGGGATCGCCCAGAACCTCGAGACCTCGCTGCGCCGCGGCGTGCCCATCCCCTACCCGTACCTTCAGGAGGTGGCGCGCCGCGCCGGCATCGGCACGAGCACGGACGAGACCACGGCCTTACGGAAGCTCCAGCCTCTCCGGGGCGAGATCACGACCTGGCTCTACGGTGAGATGGTCAAGGCATGCCGGGAGCGCGGCGTGGTGCCCATCCTGGTGTTCCTGCCCCATATCTATCCCGGCATCTGGGAGCAGGAAGCGACCGAGGTGATGGATCGGGCTCGCGACGCGGGCTTCGTGGTCCTGGACCTCAAGCATGTCTACGGCAAGATGGACGGCGTCGCCCTCCGCCTGGCGGAGTGGGACGCGCACCCCAACGTGAAGGGCCATCAGATGATCGCGAACGGCCTGTACGACGCCATCGTCCGGCATGCGGGAGAGATCCTGGCCACTCGGGAGACGCGGAGATGAACCACATCGTGGACGCGGTGCGCACCTTCATCCTGGACGAGTTCCTCCCCGGCGAGGATCCGAGCCAGCTCACCGAGACGACGCCGCTCATCACCGGCGGGATTCTCGACTCGCTCGCCACCATCAAGCTCGTGACCTTCCTGGAGGAGCGCTTCAAGATCTCGGTCCAGGCCCACGAGGCCGACGCGGACCACATGGACACCCTGGCGGACATCGCCAAGCTCGTCGTGTCCAAGCAGTAGGAGGGTTCATGGTCTTCACGCCGCTCCACGACGTCCTCGGGGCCGGCGCGCGGCGCGATCCCGAAGCGGTCGCCGTCGAGGAGCCGCGACGCGGTGACCCCGTCCCCGGACGGATCAGCTACGGCGAGCTCGTGCGGCTGTCCGATCGTGTCCGCGACCGTCTCCTCGCGCGCGGCGTGCGGCCGGGGGACCGGGTCGGCATGTACCTCCGGAAGTCCATCGACGGGGTCGCCACGCTCTTCGGCATCCTCAAGGCGGGCGCGGCCTACGTGCCCGTGGATGCCACGGCCCCGCCGCAGCGGAACGCCTACATTCTCGACAATTGCTCGGTGGCGCTGGTCGTGGTGGAGCGGCGCTTCGAGGAGCGCCTGCGCGCGGAGCTCCAGGCGCTCGGCCGGGTTCCGCCGCTGCTCGTCATGGACGACGCGGGCGCCGGGCTCGGGCTCCGGAGCGCGCTCGACCGGGAGGACCAGGCCGACCCCGCCCCGGCGGCGACGACCGCCCGGCGCGCGCCCGGAGACCTCGCCTATATCCTCTACACGTCGGGATCGACCGGGAAGCCCAAGGGCGTCATGCTCTCGCACGAGAATGCGGTGAGCTTCGTCGACTGGTGCTCGGGCACCTTCGCGGTGACCGCGGCGGACCGATGCTCGTCGCATGCGCCGTTTCACTTCGATCTCTCCATCCTCGATATCTATCTGCCGCTCAAGCACGGCGCGACCCTGGTCCTCATCGGCGAGGAGCTGGGCAAGGATCCCGAGGCGCTCGCCCAGCTGATCGCGGAGCAGCGCCTGACCGTCTGGTACTCGGCGCCCTCCATCCTGACGCTCCTGCTCCAGTACGGCGGCATCGAGGGCCTCGATCTCTCCGCGCTGCGCCTGGTCCTCTTCGCCGGCGAGGTGTTCGCCGTGAAGCACCTGCGAGCGCTCCAGCGGATCCTGCCGAAGCCGCGCTATTTCAACCTCTACGGCCCGACCGAGACCAATGTCTGCACCTTCCACGAGGTGGTTGGGCCCGTGCCCGAGGACCGCACCGAGCCCTATCCCATCGGCCGGGCGTGCTCGCATCTGGCGACTCGGGTCTTCGACGAGGGGACGGCGATCACACCCCCTGGCGAGGAGGGCGAGCTCTGCGTGTCCGGGGCCGGGGTGATGCAGGGCTACTGGAATCTCCCCGAGCAGACGCAGCGTGTGTTCGTGACCGATGCCGGTGGAACCCGCTGGTATCGCACGGGCGACGTCGTGGTGGAGGGCGCCGATGGCGACTACCTCTTCCGGGGCCGCCGCGATCGCATGGTCAAGCGGCGGGGCTACCGGGTCGAGCTCGGCGAGATCGAGTCGGCGCTTTACCGCCATCCCCGCGTGCTGGAGGCGGCGGTGGTCGCCCTGCCGGATCCGGAGTCCGGCGTGCGGATCAAGGCCTTCCTCACCTGCCGGGGCGGCGCTCGCCCCTCGCTCATCGAGCTGAAGGGCTTCTGCGCCAAGAACCTGCCTCTCTACATGATCCCGGACCTGTTCGTCGTCTCGGACACGCTGCCCAAGACCTCCACCGACAAGATCGACTACCAGCGGCTCAAGGAGCTGCCCTGATGGACTTCTCGCTCTCGCCGGATCAGCTCGCGCTGCGCGAGAACATCATCCGCTTCGCGCGACAGGTGCTGAACGAAGGCGCCCTCCAGCGGGATCGGGAGCAGACCTTTCCGCGGGATCTCTGGCAGCGGTGCGGCGAGATCGGTCTCCCCGGCCTCCCCGTGCCGGAGGACTACGGAGGCAGTGGCCTCGACCCCCTCTCGACGGCGATCGCCCTCGAGGCGCTGGGCTATGGCTGCCACGACGGCGGGCTCGTCTTCTCCATCTGCGCCCACCTTCTCTCCTGCGTGGTTCCCCTGTGGAGCTTCGGTACCGAGGCCCAGAAGCGCCGCTATCTCCCCGGCCTCTGCGGCGGCGTGCTGGTCGGCGTCCACGCGATGACCGAGCCTACCTCGGGCTCGGATGCCTTCGCGCTCAAGACCAGCGCGAAGCCCGATGGCGACGGCTTCCGGATCCAGGGCGTCAAGACCTTCATCTCCAACGGCCCGGTGGCCGACCTGGTGATCGTGTTCGCCCTCACCGACGCCACGAAGGGCTATCACGGCGGGGTCACCGCCTTCCTCGTCGAGACCACCGCGCCGGGATTCGCGGTCACCCAGCGCTTCGAGAAGATGGGCCTGCGCAGCTCACCGCTGGGCGAGCTGAGCTTCGACGGCGTGCGCGTGGGGCCCGAGAGCGTCCTGGGCGGCGTCGGCGGGGGCTCCGGCGTCTTCACCCATGCGATGGACTGGGAGCGTGTCTGCCTCTTTGCCAGCCACGTGGGCGCTATGGACCGGCTGCTCGAGAAGTCCATCAAGCACGCCCGGACCCGCCCGCAGTTCGGTCAGGCCATCGGCAAGTTCCAGGCGGTGTCGCACCGGATTGTCGACATGAAGGTGCAGGTCGAAGCGGCCCGCCTCCTCACCTACCGGGCGGCCTCCCGCCTGGGCAAGACCCGGGCGGTCTCGATGGACGCCGCCATGGCCAAGCTCTTCGTGAGCGAGTCGCTCGTCCAGGCAGCCCTGAGCGCCGTGCAAGTGCACGGCGGATATGGCTTCATGACCGAGTTCGAGGTGGAGCGAGCGCTCCGGGACGCCGTCGGCAGCACGCTCTATTCGGGTACGTCGGAGATGCAGCGCAATATCATCGCCCGGTGGCTGGGGCTCTAAAGTGGGCAGGAATATTGGCCTTTCCGGGACCCGCCCGTACGGGGTTCTGTCGGCAGTTTTTCCACTTTTCAGCACGCGCTTTTCCCCTGCTGCATAATTTATTGATATCGCAAGGATTTTAATCTGGCACGTCCACTGCACTAACCCTCTGCAACGATGCAAGTCGTAAAAGCACTCACCCAGTCCCAGAGGAGGGGAGCAGTGATGACGCAAAAGCAGGGATGGAAGTTTGCGGCAGCCGCCGCGGTGGCGCTGGGGCTGGCGTTCAGCCCAGTGGCTGCCATGGCGTTGGACCTGCACTTCACGCAGGTGGGCGGGTTCACCCTTGGCACCGCGACCGAGACGAACACGGGCTCGGGCGGCGTTGAGTTCTTCGGGCCGACCGGATTCAACAACACGTACGAGCAGGTCGGTTGGGGTTGCGGTAGTGCGAGCTCGACTGTCCCGCAGGGCTACTGCTCGGCGGACACGAACACGGTCGTCCCGACCAGCCCCGTCACGGGCAACCCTCCCACGATCGGTCAGCCGACTGACTTCCCGCAGAACTTCCGCAGCGCCCTGGACGTCGACGTGTTCAGCGGCACGATCACGGTGGGCGGCCCCGCCGTGGCCATCTCGAGCCTTCAGCACTACAACCGCACCATCGGGCAGACGGCGGATTCCCTGACCCAGGTCACCATCGACACCCTGCTGACGCTCGATACCGAGCCGCCCACGGGGAGCGGGTCCAGCGACCCCGGCTCGGTGACGATCGGGTTCAATGAGACGCTGAACTTCCCGGATTCGGGTACCTGCCTGCCGGGCACGGGCGGCACGCCCTGCGCCGATATCTTCTCCTTCGAGGCTGTCGATCTGGCTGACGTGATCTTCACGGTCGACGGCAAGCAGTACAAGGCCACGTTCTTCCTGGACTTCCCGGACCTCACGTTCGATGAGAGGACCGGCCAGTTCGTGTTCAACGGCGCGACCCCGTGCATCGACGAGACGCACGTGTGCACCGCTGAGAACGCGATCAGCGAGGCGCGGGTCCTGATGCAGATCACCGCGGTGACCGTGCCCGCTCCCGCGACCCTGCTGCTCCTGGGCTTCGGCCTGAGCGGTCTCGGCGTGGCCGGCTGGCTTCGCCGCAAGTAGTCGACTCGAGCTTCAGTAGCACACGCGCCCCCGCGGGAAACCGCGGGGGCGTCGTTGTGTCTCGAGACGAAGCGCCGAGGTAGGGCCCTCAGCGCATCAGGTAGGCGTGCTTACGCTCGTAGGTCGTCGGATACGGGTAGTCGGCCAGCGCATGGAGGCTCACCTCATGCCCGCTGCCTTCCGGCACCGCGGACGCGAGGGCGGCGCCAACGCGGTCCCGGAGCTCGCCCGTGGCGGCGAATCCCCCGCGGAGCTGCACTTCGAGGCGTAGACCCGCCCCAGCTTGCGACACACGAAAGAAGCCCGTGATCGCCCGTGCCGCGGCCGCATCCTGGAACAGGGCCTCCTTGACCGTCTCCACACCGACGTGCCGCCCCCCGACCTCTAGCCCGTCCCGCCGCCCGAATATCGCCACGCAAGGCAGGCGGAGCGCCGGCGCGCCGAGCTCGGGCGCATGTTCCGCCAGCACGGATTCGAGCTTCCGGAAGGGCACGATTCGTGCGAGGTCGCCCGTCCGGTAGCGGAAGTGCGGCATGGGGAGATCCGGCGCCGCGAGCGAGACGGCCAGGTCGCCGACGGGCCAGCCCGTCACGGGAATCTCTTCTATGAAGCTCCGCATGGGGTAGAAGACGAAGAAGTGCGGAGTGTGGGGCACGTCGGGCCCCAGTAGCGCCCGGCGGAAGGCCGGGTCCCGATACGCCCGCCTGATGATGCGAATGGTCTCGGGAATCTCGTGGAAGAGGTTCAGCCCGAGCTCGGCCGCCCCCATGGTGGATGCGACGAAGGTGTCGGCGGGATTGTCGGGGTCTCTGATGTCGAGCAGCCCCGACACGTAGGTCCGCCAGCTCTCCACGAAACCCTCGCCTCCCGCCACCAGCGTGGTGCGGAAGCGCTTCCAGTCCACCCCCTGCTCGACGCCCTCCTCGAGCAGCTTCTTCGCGAACGGGGGCTGGCTGATCAGGACGAGCTGCTCGAAGTATGGCGCGCACGCCTTGATCATTGCCAGGGCCACGTCCGCGTTCACGCCGGTGTTCGCGACCGCCATGCTCGTCGGCACCTGGAGTCCCATCGGATAGGTGTTGACGAGCAGGGTCCGGCGCTTGGAGAAGCCGAGCGTGTACTCGAAGGCGAGGTCCGCCCCCTTGGCCGCGAGCTGAAAGCCCTCGGCGGTGTCGCCGCTGAACGCGAAGTTGCCGGAATGCCCCGACGTCGGGACGAAGGACTTGATGGCGTCGAGCGTGCCGCCCCGGAAGAGCTGGTGGAGCGGATACGCGCCGAAGATGCCCTTGTCGATCAGGGGGACGTTGTTCCGGAACGCCTCGATATCGACGATGGCGGCGGGGTCGACGCCGCGGCTGCGCAGGAGCTCGCCGTAAGCCGGAACTTCGGCGGCCGCGCTCTGAAAGGCGGCGAGGAGCGAGCCCTCTCCCATCTGCTCGAGCGTCTCGGGCTCGGCGGAGCGGAGGAAGTCGAGGAGGGCGGGGATTTCGGGGAGGCTCAACTCTGCGACGGCGCGAAGAATCGAAATACGTCAGGCCGGCTGTTCATCACGAACTCCTCCAACTGCCTGATGCTCGCGTAGTAGGGAATGACCTCGCCGTAGTAGCTCATCGGCTCGCCGACCTGGTGGAGACCCAGCCCGAACTTCGTCAGCATCCGCTGAAGCCCTGCTTCCATCGCCGCGACCCAGTACTCGAGCCCCATGTTGACGCTCTCCACGTACATCTCCTTGAAGAGCCCGAACAGGATGAGGGGGTACTGGCTGCGTCGATAAGTCGCTTCGGCCTGCGCCTCCGCGTCCTTCGGGGGCCCACCCAGCTCCTGGCCGTACAGACCGTCGTTGGCACGGCGCCGGTAGCTCCTCGCCAGGATCAGGCGCGAGATCTCGGCCGTCTTGTCGCGCGGGAGCTTGCGATAGTCCGCCGAGAGGTGCTCCGCGTGAAGCTCGAGGGGGAAACCCAGCGAAGAATCGCGCACGAGGCGCAGGGTGGCCACCATTTCCTGCCGCTCATTCGTCGCGGCGAAGTGAACGGAATAGGGGTCGAACTCGTCGGTTTCCCGCTGCGAGGGGTACCGGGAGGCGTCGAGATACTTGCATTCGACGCAGTAGACCGAATACCGGAGCTGCTGGACCGAATCCCAGAGCCCGTCGACCGCCTCGAGGCGCTTGAAATCGAAGTACCGCCGGGGATGCACGACCTGCTCGGGCGCAGGATCTGCGCCCCCTTGGATCGGCTGTGGGATCCGACCAGGGGTGTGGGTCATCGCGGCTCGATGGTAAACCGCTAAGTCTTTTCGGCGCAAGGCGATTTCTCCGACACCAATCGACGGTGCCGCCGCGAGGTGTGACCGAGATGCGACATCGGCAAATCATTTTGAATAGGGTATTGCTGATGCCACAGTGGTCGCCGACACCGCAATCCCTATTTCGATACAGATGCCGAGCCCGCTCGGTGGGAGGTCTCAACGCATGCGAGTCGTCATCGGAACCTTGCTCGCGCTTGGTCTCTCGGTATCGGCCGCCGCCTCGCCGGCGGCCGCGACGCAATGGTCCGAGATCCCCAATACGAGCTTGAGGAATGCGAAGAAAGCCGACGGCACGCTGCTCGTGCCGCGCGCGCTGTCCGGCGGCGGATTGACGGAGACGCCGACCGCGATCGTCAATGCCTGGAACAGCGCGGCGCTCGACCTTCACTCCGGCCAGCTGCTCCTCGTCCGGCACGGGGGGCATGCCGACACCGCGCACAACGGGGTGCTGGCGCTCAACCTGTCGACCTTCAAGTGGTCTTTGCTTCGCGACACATCGCGGAGATATGCCCCGATCCCGTCTCCCGACGGCACCGTGTACGGGCCGACGTACCTCGACGGCTCGCCCGCCTCGGTGCACACGTACGACTGTGAAGAATATCTGCCGAATGTTCAGCGCGTGTACTCCGGCGGCGGCATCTTCTGGTCGCCGGCGGGTCAGTCCGTGCCCCAGGTGGTCTTCTGGTGGAACCCCGCCACCAAGGAGTACGAGCGCCGGCAAGTGCGCCCGGGCGGCTACGGGTGCACGTCGGTGTGGAACCCCGTGACGAGCCGGCTGATCATGCGCATCTCGACGCAATGGATTCAGTACAACCCCGCGACCGACACCTACCAGACGTTGAGTAGCGCCCCCGGTGGAGACTCGGCCGCGGGCTCCACCCTGTTTCTCGACTCCGCCGGCGGCAAGGTCTACCGGATCGAGAAGCGGACCGCGGGCACAACTCCCAGTATCCGCATGCTCGATCTCCACAATCTCGCGGCGAAGGAGCAGACGCTTCTCACCGAGGGTGACACCGGCATCGAGATGCTCAGCGGCGTCGGTGGCGCGTTCGTCGGCGGACGCATCGCCGCGTATGGCAAGACCGCGGACGGCACGCGGGGCGCGCTCTACTCCCTGATCCCCGGCAACTGCGGCCGTACGGGCCAGGGCAAGTGCCGGTGGACGCGCCTCGACTTCGGGAGTCCGATCCCTCCCCTTCCCGACCACCGCGGCATGTGGAAGCGCGCCTTCGTCTACCAGGGCAAATTCTTCGTGCTGCCCTCGGCCGGGGACAATCTCTGGGGCGTGCCCCTGCCCTGGACGGTGGTGGCAGGCACACCGCTGCCGACGACCGTGACGCCGACCCCGACGCCGGTGTCCAATCCCCTCCCGAGTCCGACCCCGACGCCCACGCCGACGCCAACCGGCTCCGGCACCACGACCACCCCAACGCCGACGCCAACCGGCTCCGGCACCACGACGACGCCAACGCCCACGCCGACTCCCAGCCCGACGCCGACGCCCTCCCCGGTTCCGACTGGCACGCCCTACACGACCACGATGCAGGTCCCCGGCAGCGATCTGTCCGCGCGCTGGAACGCCTATCCGCTCTGGGCCTCCGGTGCGGGGCCGATGGCCAAGGGTGGCAAGCACGCGCGGCTCGTGTGGGACACGCGACGTCATCGCCTCGTCCTCACGGGGGGTGATCGTGATGGGTCCGACGCGGGGAATCCCAGCGTCTGGTCGTTCACGCCGGGTAGTGGCGCCACCCGCCTCTCGGCGATGTGCCGGCCGTATCCCGACTACCTCCCGTCGTTCCCCGACAACGTCACCTGGGTGTACGACACCGTGCGCGACCGGATGATCGTCATGCCCGGCTTCTTCTTCGACCTGTCCCGCGCCCAGACCGTGTGCGGGCGCAGCGACGACCACATCCTCAAGATCACGCTCCCCAGCGGGGAGGTCCGCAAGAACGCGGGTATCTTCAATCCGACGACCAACGCGTGGACGCCTCCCACGTGGCCGTTCCCGTCGGAGCTCGGCTATGGTGGCGACGTCCAGGCCAACTGGGGCGTCTACGATTCTCAGAAGGACAAGGTGGTCCGCTTCTTCTGGGATGGGGCATGGGGCAACAACCTTCAGATCTTGCAGCTGGCCAGCAATAGCTGGACTCGGTTCAAGCTCGGCTCCAACGTGACCGACGGCTCGCGGATCCGGAACACCTACGCCACGAACAGCCAGCCCGCCATCGACGTGCAGGGCCGCTCGATTTACGCGGTCGCGCCGTCCACCATCAACGGGGCTCTCGAGGGGCGCCTGCTCAAGGTCAACGTCGACACGGGCGCGGCGCAGCGTCTGCCCCTGCCGACAGGGTATGTCTGGCCGATCATCGCGGACGCGGGGGCGACCGAGCAGCTCCTGGTCTTCGATCCGATCCGTCGCCTCCTCATCCATCCGGCCATTCCGAGCCTGGCCGGCGACGTCGGCGCCGTCTACGTGTGCTACGTGGACAAGGGCTGCCCCTGGGTCAAGGTGCCACTTCCCGGATCCGGCGCCCCCCCGCTCAAGGGGAACGTCGCGGGGGTGGACGTCGATCACGGCGCCCTCGTCTTGATCGGCGGGCATGCGGTGACCAAGCCGGACGGGACCCGCACCGCCACGCCGACGCACTACTGGACGCTGACCCTCACCCGACAGTGAGGGTCAGGGCGCCGAGGGGCTAGCGAGTCAGAGGCGCGACGACGATTCGGTCGCCCTCGCGAACGTTGCCCAGGATCTCGACGTTCTCGTCATCGCGGGCGGCGAGCCGCAACACGCGCGGCTCGCCGCCGTCGACTCGGACGGTGACCTCCCGGGCGCCCAGCGGCACCAGACGCTTCGGCAGGACCAGCACCTTGTTTCGGTTCGCGACGAGGATGCGGACGTCGACGGTCATGCCGAGCTTGAGCTCGTCCGCGCCCTCCAGGACCTCGATCTTGGTCTCCAGGACCTTCATGTCCTGGATCTTCGCGGGATCATCGGGCTTGACCTTGCGCTTGCCCACGGCTTGGCCGATCTCGTAGACCTGCCCCGGGAAGGTACGGCCGGGATAGGCGTCCGCGGTGATGTCAACCTTCTGGCCGATGGACAGCTTCCCGACATCGGTCTCGTCGACCTCCGCTTTGATGATGGTCTTCTGAAGGTCGCCCAGCACCATGAGCGGCATGCTGATGTCGACGGCCTCGCCCGGCTCGACGAGCTTCCGGGTCACCTTGCCGTCCATGGTCGACTCGACCATCGTGGACCCGAGCGACGCGCGGGCCACGCCCAGCTCGGCCTGGGCCTGCTGGACGTTGCTCTCCGCGCGGCGGAGCTCCGCCTCGGCCTCCTGCACGTGCGCCCAGGCCGCGGCCACGGTCTCCGCCTTGGGCCCCGCCAAGAGGAGGTTCAAGCTCTCCTGCGCGGCCTTGACTCGTGAGCGCCACACTTCGGCGTTGCTGACCTCGGCGTCGTACTGGGAGCGGGCAATGTAGCCGCTGTCGAGCAGGCGCTTCATGCGGGCCCGCTCCACCTCGGACAGCTGCTGCTTCTCCTTCGCCTCGGCGAGCTCGGCGCGGGCCCGCTCGATCTCCTGGGGGCGCGCCCCGCTCTTGGTCTCCATCCAGCGGGCGCGCGCGCTCTCCAGCGCCCGGGCCGCGCGGCGGACGTCGGCCTGCGCGGTGCGGATGCGCGCCTCGGACATCTGGACGCTGGCGACCGGCTCAGCGTCGTCGAAGCGGATCACCACCTGCCCCCGCTTCACCAGATCGCCTTCCTTGACGAGCACCTCCCGGATACGGCCGGGAATCTTGTTGGCGAGGGTCACCTCGGTGAAGGGCTCCACGCGCCCGATCGCCGCGACCGTCTGGCGGATGCTGCCCACCCGCACCGCCACCGACCGGCCGGAGCTTCCCTTCCCCCACCCGCTATAGCCGTAGGCGGCCACGCCCACCACGAGCACCGCCAGCGCCGCCGCGAGGATCACCCGCCGGGGCCCGCCCATCAGGCCACCAGCCTTCCGTCCTCGATGCGGACGCTCCGGTCGATGTAGGGCATGACGCGGTGGTCGTGGGTCACGATGATCACGGTGCGGCCATCCGATCGCGTCACCGAGTGAAGAAGCTTCATCACCTGTTCTCCGTTCTTCGCGTCCAGGTTCGCGGTGGGCTCGTCGGCGAGAATCAGGGGCGGATCGCCGGCGAGGGCGCGGGCGATCGACACGCGCTGCCGCTCTCCGCCCGACATGTCACGGGGGAGGAAGTCGGCGCGCTTGCCCAGCCCCACGAGCTCGAGGAGGCGGAGGGACTCGGCGCGGCGGGCCCGCCGGTCGAGGCCCTTCATCTGCAGCACCACCTCGACGTTCTCGGCGGCGGACAGCGCGGCGAAGAGATTGAAGCTCTGGAAGATGAACCCGACGTAGCGCCGCCGCACCCAAGGGAGCTCAGCCTCGTCGAGCTCCGAGACGCACTCTCCGTGGATCGTGACCGTGCCCGAAGTCGGGCGCAGCATGCAACCGAACATCGAGAGCAGCGTGGTCTTGCCGCTCCCGGACGGCCCCATGATGGCCACCACCTCGCCCGCCTTGGTGCTCATCGTGACCTCCTGCACCGCGGGGACCTGGAAGGCGCCCTCCTGATAGATCTTGGTGACCTGCGCCGCCTCGAGGGTCGTCGTCACGACCGGAACACCACGAGGGGATCGACGCTGAGCGCCTTGCGTACGGACACCACCGACGCGGCCGCGCACATCGCGACCGTGAGCACGAGCACGGCGAGCATGAGACTGAACGGGATCACCAGCACCATGCCGGTCGCGCCAAGCACCTGCACGGAGGCGAGGGTGATGGCCAGGCCGATGCCATAGCCGATGGCGGCGTTGATCAGCGCCTGCTTGATGATGATCCCGTACACGTCGCGGTTAGTGGCGCCGATGGCTTTGAGGGTGCCGAACTCGCGGAGGTGCTCGATGGTGGCGCTATAGATCGTCTGGCTGACGATGACCACGCCCACGATGATGGCCATGAGCACGGTGAGCCCGAAGCCCACCCCGATGCCGGTCTCCCAGGTCCAGTACAGCCGGGTCTTCCACGAATATTCACCCCGCGTGTAGACGTCCACGTCGCGGATCTGGCGGAGGCGCGCCGCCACGTCGCGGGCGTCCTGTCCATCGGCCACGCGCGCCACGATGAACACGGTGCGATCGCGCGAGAACGGGTCGAGGTCCTGCGCCGCGCGATACGACGTGAAGATGTAGGGCGCGGTGGTGAACCCGCGCACGCCCCGGCTGATTCCCACCACCCGGACTCGCTGCTCGTTGATCTCGACCTGCTGCCCCACGTGGAGCGTGCCCAGCTTCGGGAACGCGGACTCGTCCACGATGATGGCCTTGCCGGCCTTCACCGCCTGGAGGTCGCCGGCGACGAGCTGCCAGGGCCCTCCGACCCCGGTCTCGGGGTTGAAGCCCACCAGCTCGATGTTCTCCTGACCCCCGTCCTGCCGGCGCATGTTGGCCCATCCGAGCAGGAGATGGTCCGCCCAGGCGACGCCAGGCGTCTGCCGGACCTTGTTCAGCTTCCGCTCGTTGAAGGGGACCGGGAAGTCGAAGTTCGCGGAGTTCTTGGATGTGACCCAGATGTCCGCCTGGGTGTTGTCGATGATGATCGAGGCGTTCTCCATGAAGCCGAGGTAGATGCCGAACTGGGAGAAGATGAGGACGACGGAGAAAGTGACCCCGATCACGGTGATGAGGAACCGTGTGCGGTCGTGAAACAGGTTCTTGCGGGCGATGTCGACCATCGGGCACCCGAAGGCGCGAGAGTGCGCTCAGTATACTCAAGCCCTTGGAAAAACTGGAGAAAAAACCGGGGAGCTAGCCGCCCAGCTCCTTGATGAGCTCCGGAATCTTCTCGGATTGCGCGAGCTTGGGGTCGATCTGGGCAGCCCGCCGGAGACTGGACACCGCGTCGCCCTTCTTGCCCAGCTTGGCGTAGGTGAGCCCCAGGTGGTACTTCACCTGGCCGTTGGAGGGCGCCTGCTGCTCCGCGAAGGACAGAGCCTTCTCGGCCTCCGCGTAAGCGCCGCGGTGGTACTGGACCCAGCCCAGCGTGTCGGCCACTTCCGGCGATCTGGGCGCGAGCTGCGCGGCCTTGGTGGCCAGCGGCAGGGCCTGGTCGGGCTGCTTCTTGGAGTCGACCAGAAGCCACGCAAGATTGTTCAGCGTGATGACGTCGTTGTCGTTCTTGGCGAGGGCCTTGCGATACTGCTCGATCGCGCGGTCCACCTGGCCCTGCGCCGCCAGCGCCTGGCCGAGACCCCGTTGGGCCGCCTGGATATTGCCGCCGAGCGCGACCGCGTCCGTGAACGCCGCTTCCGCGCCCTTGACGTTGCCCTGGGCGAGGAGCACCTGCCCGCGCAGCGTCAGCGGCACCGGGCTCTTCGGGACGCTCTTCTCGAGCTCCTGGGTCAATCTCAGCGCATCGTTGAGCCGCCCCATGTCCGCGTAGATGATGCCGAGCTCGAGCTTCACGTCCGCGAGCGCGGGGTTGATCCGGAGCGCCGCCTCGTAGAAGGGCAGCGCCTCTTCCCGACGCCCCTGGCTCCGGAGGTACCGCGCGAGGGCGACGTTCGCCTCCAGGCTGCTCGGATTGGTGCGGAGGGCGGCGCGAAGATGCGGCACCGCATCATCCACGCGCTTCTGTTGGAAGCGCAGGTCGGCCATCAGGAGATTGCCCCCGACGTGCCCCGGGGCCATCTCGAGCAGCGTCTTGAGCTCGGTCTCGCCCTCCTTCAGCTGCCCGCCGGCCAGGAGGGCGCGCCCGAGCGCCTCGCGGTACACGACGTTCTTGGGATCGCGCTGAACGAGGCCGCGGAGATCCTGGACGCGCTTCGCGAGAACCTGCGGGTCCCGCTTGCCTCCTTCGAGCAGCGCCAGCTCGCGCTGAGCGGGCTCGAGGCTCGGATTGAGCTTGAGCGCCTGGCGATAACCCGCTTGCGCCTCCGGCACCCGGCCCATCAACGCGTGGGCGCGCGCGAGGAGGAGCTGGACGCCGGCGTCCTTGGGGTTGACCCGGGCGGCCTCGGTCAGGTCCTGGAGTCCGGCCGCCCCATCGCGCTTGGCAAGATACGCCTGCGCCCGCATCACCCGCGCGGCGTTGAATTCCGGGTAGCGGCGCAGCAGCTCGGTCATGTCGGCGATGATGGCGTCGTACTCACCGGTTTGCTGTCGGAGGCTGGCCAGGGCCAGGACGAGGTTCGGCTGCGCCGGATTGGACTTCGCCGCGGCCGCAATCGGGCCGATCGCTTGATCGTAGCGGCCCAGCCGCTCCGCCACGCTTCCCAGGAGCAGCAGTGCGGAGAGGTGGCTCGGATTCACCTTGACCACCGCCTGGAGATGGCCGAGCGCCTCCTCGTCCTTCTGCTGACGCAGGGCGACGCGGGCGAGCCCCATGCGCGCGTCCGTCGACTTCGGATCGAGGTCGAGCTGCTTCTGGAAGGCGCTCCGCGCTTTTTCGAGCTGATTGTCGGTGGCGTAGGTCTCGGCGAGCAAACCGTGGAGGCCAGGCACGGCCGGCTCGGCCTTGACTGCCCCCTCCAGGAACTGCACGGCCTCGCGTGTCCGCTTCTGCCGGACGAGGGCCACGGCCTTGGTGCGCGCCGCGACGACGGACGTGGGATCGGTGCGCGCGGCGGCATCGAACTCGGCGAGCGCGCCCTCGAGATCCTGCTCGGAGGCCTTGAGACGGCCCAGCATGATGCGCGCGGGCACGCTGCCTTGATCCATCTGCCCGGCCTTGGTGAACAATTCCTGCGCCGCTTTGGGATCACCCTGCTGCGCCTTGATCTGGCCCATCAGGAGCACCGGCTGGGCCGACTGGGGCGCAAGGGACGCCGCTTTACTCGCCGCCCGGTACGCCTCGTCGAGGCGGCCCAGCAGGATGAGCGCGCGGCCGCGCTCGAGCTGAAAGATGGGGGACTGGTCGAGACGCTTGGCGTCCGCATCCAGGAGCGCGAGCGCGTCCTTCGGGCGACCGACGCGGCTATAGGCCTGTGCCATGCGGAAATTGACAGCGGGCTCGTCCGGATCTCGCTTGCGCAGATCCTCGAGATGGGCGATCGCCTGCTGTGGCGATCCGGCCGCGAGATACGCGCTGGCGAGGAGAAGCCGCGCGCTGCCGAACTGCGGCAGCTGGGCCACCACCGGGGAGAGCACCGCGATCGCCTCGTTGGGGCGGTTGTCGCGCAGGTAGTAGTTCCCCAGCGCGACCAGCACCCCCACGCTGCGCGCGCGCGCGTCCACTCCCTCGAGGATCTTGATGGCCTCCTTGACATTGCCCTGTGACGCGGTGGCGGCGGCGAGCCCCAGGCGCACGCGCGGATCCTGCGGAGCGAGCGCCAGCGCTTCGCTGTAGTGCTGCTTGGCCTCGGCGAACTTCTTCTCCCGGAGCTCGAGCGCGGCCAGGCCGGCGAGGCTGCGCCGGTCCTTGGGATTGGTGGCCAGGGCCGCACGATACGCCTGCTCGGCTTCGGGGACCTTGCCCAGCCGCACGAGCGCCTCGGCGCGGACCGGGGGAAGATCCGGCGGCAATGTCCCTTCCCCCTTGGTCGCCTCGTCGGCCAGCGCGAGCGCCTCCTCCGGCTTGCCCTGCCCCAGCCGGGCGATGGCGCGGAGGTAGGTGCCCATGGCGCTCCGGGGGGACTTGGCGAGGATGCGCTGGCTTTGCGCCTCGACGTCCTTCCACTGTCCGAGCTCGGCCTGCGCGCGCCCGAGCTCGATGGCGATGTCCGTGTTGTCGGGCGCGAGCTTCTGAGCGCGCGACAGCTCGCGCACGGTGTCGGCATACCACGCTTTCGAGGCGTACGCGCGCCCGAGGGCGCGGAGCGCAGGCACGTAATCCTTGTCGATCTGGAGCGCGTTACGGAGCTCGATGATCGCTTCGTTGGCCTTGCCGTCCTTGAGAAACGACTCGGCACGATCGACCGCCTTTTGCTTCCTCGCCTCCGGGCTTTGGGTGCAGGCGCCGGCTCCTGCCATCACGAGCGCGAGCACGCCGATGGCGAGAAGCTTCGCGGGAAGCGAGGCGCGACGGGTCACGCGAGGGCTCGCGTTGATACGTGGAGGCACAAGGCAGACTCTAACATGAGATAGGGCCTCAGTGACCGGGCGCGCCCCCCGCGATCTCCGTGATTCTACGCAAATCTTGCGTCCTCGTCCGGTTCCGGCGATGATCGGCGGGGCCTCGCAGCCGGCCGAGAGGCCGTGACCACCACGTGACCACACGAGCGCCATGCCCACGAAGATCAACCTGGTCATGGGTGGAGGAGGGGTCCGCCTCTCCGCCTATGTGGGTGCCCTCGCGGCCTTCCGGGACATGGGGGTGCGCATCGGCTCGGTCGCGGGGGCTTCCGCCGGCAGCATCGTCGGGGCCCTGGTCGCGGCGGGCTGGCCGGTGGACCGGATCTACGCCAAGCTCCTGGAGACAGACTTCGCCCAGTTCAAGGACATCTCCATCAAGGGCCTCCTCCTCGAGGGCGGCATCTATGCCGGCAACACCTTCGAGCGCTGGGTCGACCAGCAGGTCAAGGGGGCGTGCTTTGCCGATCTTCCCCACGATCTCTTCGTGACCGCGGTGGACCTGATCGGCCATCAGCCGGTGTTCTTCTCACGCGGGACCACGCCGCAGATGGCGGTGAGCCGCGCGGTGCGGTTCTCAATGGCCATCCCCTGGGTCTGGCGGCCGCTCCGATGGGAGAAGCGCCTGCTCGCCGACGGGCAGCTGCTGCCGTGGATCCCGACGGGGCTCGAGAGGATGGAGGCGAGCCCCGGATCGAAGGGCGCCGCCCGAACCGTGATGCTGCGCCTCATGGCGCGCAAGGCCAAGGAGATCCCGGACAAGCGGGTGCTGTGGCCCTGGGACTTCGCGAAGATCCTGGTCGACACCATGCTCACCGCGCTCGAGAACCAGCGAGTGCCGGGCCCCCTCTGGCGGAACACGATCCTGATCCAGGCCGACCGCGTCCACGCTCTTCAGCTCGGTCTGAGCCGCGCCGACAAGGAGTATCTCTTCCAGTGCGGCTATGACCAAGCGACGCGGTACTTCCACAAGGGCGCCGCGGAAGGCGCGGCTCCCCCGCCCGCTTAGCCCTTCGTCGCGTCCCGCCGCCGGTAAACGCCGAGCAGACAGGCCTCGGGGTGACCGAGGCCGAGGCGATGCAGGCCCGTCCGGAGCGTCAGCTCGAGGCGAAGGAGCGTTCGGAAGTTACTGAACGTCCGGCAGTCGTCCAGCCGGAGAAACAGCGCCTCGTCGAACCCCGCCCTACCCATCAGCACCGCCAGCCGGGCCCGTGAGTTCATCCGGAAGCGCGTGGGAAAGGTGTCCTTCCGCTCGACGTTCCAGATCAGGCGCTTCATGCCGTGGTGGAGGGCAAACGGCACCACGCGCGTGAGGATCGGCACGGGAGACTTCGCGTCGACGGTGTAGATTATCGCCAGCCCGCCGGGACGAAGACAGCGGGCCAGCGCAGCCGCGAAGGCGTCCGGCGCGTCGACATGCTCGGCGACCATGCGGGCGGTGACGAGATCGAAGCGGCGGTCCCCCGGATCGTAGGCTTCCAGCGGCGCGCGCACGCGCTCGTGCACGAAGGGATTCTCTTCGATGGTGGCGTCGGGGTCGAGGCCCACGAGCCGCCGACAGCGCGCGGCGAGCTGGCGCGCCAGCACCGGATTGCTGGGAAAGACATTGCGACCGCACCCGACGTCGAGCCATGCCGTCTCGGGGCTCACGAGACCGTCGACGATCGCCTCGTAGTGGTCGTCGGGGTTGAAGTAGTTCGCGCGGAGGCGCATGGCGGGGCCCCAGCCGGTGGACGCGGGGGACCCGTACTTGAGGGTGAAAAGCTTCAGGAGCGCGGCGTCGGAGGGGGGACGAATCGGCGCAGCCCCACCACGCTCCATTCTCGGCTCCTCGGAGATTGATGCGAGGCGGGGGGCGGGAAGACCCCGCCCCGCCTCGCGCTCGGAAGTGGTGGACGATGCTGGACTTGAACCAGCGACCCCCGGCATGTGAGGCCGGTGCTCTGCCAACTGAGCTAATCGTCCGTGCGTTGGAAACTTAACGACTTGCGCGAGGTGTGTCAAGCCGGAGGCCCGCCGGAAGGACCGCTCGGCTCGCCACGCTGTGAACAGGGGCGATACCGTGGCTATATAGGTGGTAGTGAGTCACCGGTCCGAGAGGTGCGGTATCGTGATGTCCATGCATACGCGCCGCGTCATCGCGTAGGCGCTCCGGAGCCGACCGTGCTGTTCAACTCATGGGACTTCGTGGTCTTTTTCCTCGTCGTGTACGTGGTCTACCTGCTCCTGCCCGCGTACCGGCAGCAGAATTTGCTCCTGCTCGCGGCGAGCTACTACTTCTATTCCGCTTGGGACTGGCGGTTCCTGTTCCTGCTCCTGTCGTCCACCGTGCTCGACTACGTGTGCGCGCTGCGCATCGATACGAGCGACTCCCCGCGAATCCGCAAGGTCTTTCTCGTCGCGAGCATCACGGGGAATTTGACCCTGCTGGGCTTCTTCAAGTACTTCAACTTCTTTCTCGACTCTCTTCGCACGCTGCTCACGCCGCTGGGGCTTTCCGTCGAGAGCCTGCACCTGCACATCATCCTGCCCGTCGGCATTTCGTTCTATACGTTTCAGGAGATGTCCTACACGATCGACGTGTATCGGCGCGAGATCCCCGCGACCCGCCGCTTCCTTGACTTCGCGCTCTTCGTCGCCTTCTTCCCCCACATGGTGGCCGGGCCGATCATGCGGGCGTCCTCGCTCCTCGTGCAGTTCTTCCGCCCGCGGACCATCACGCGGGAATTCGTGATCACGGGGGTCTGGCTCATCTTCTGGGGGCTCTGGAAGAAGATCGTCATCGCCGACAACATGGCCCTGCTCGCGGATCCCGTCTTCGCCGACTCGGCGCGGGTGACGTGGGCCCAGGCGTATCTGGGCGTCGTGGCCTTCGCCTTCCAGATCTATGCGGACTTTTCGGCCTACTCCGACATCGCGCGCGGAGTCGCTCGGCTTCTCGGCATCGACCTCATGCAGAACTTCGACCTGCCCTACTTTGCCCGCAACCCCAGCGATTTCTGGCGCCGCTGGCACATCAGCCTCTCGACGTGGCTCCGGGACTACCTCTACATCCCGCTCGGGGGCAATCGCGGCACGCCGGCGCGCACCTCCACGAATCTCATGCTCACCATGCTGCTGGGGGGCCTCTGGCATGGAGCGGCCTGGAACTATGTCTGGTGGGGTGCCTATCACGGAGGCCTGCTCATCGGCCACCGCTGGATCGCCCTCGCTCCGTCTCCCGCGAAGGCGCGGGGCTGGACGCGCGTGGGCGCGATGGCGCTGATGTTCCAGTTCACGCTCTTCGGCTGGCTGCTGTTCCGCTGCACGCGGCGGGTGCGGGTGGACGGCATCCTGCGCGATGACAGCCGGGCGCAGATCGTCGAGATGCTGACCGCCTTCCGCAACGGCTGGGGCTTCGACACGCGAGCGCTCGTCGTCCTCCTCACCATCCTGGCCTTCGCGCTCCCGCTCATCGTGATGCAGGTGTTCCAGTACCGGACGGGCGATCCCCTGTGCGTGCTGCGGGTTCCGATGCCGGCGCGCGCCGCGATCGTGGCCGGCCTCAGCGTGATGTGGCTCTTGTGGGGCATCCAGGCGGGCGATGCCTTCATCTATTTCCAGTTCTGACGTGACTCCACACCCTGGTCTCGCGCGGGCGCGGGAGGTCCTCGGCCACCTCGGGACGGGCTGGCGCCTGGTACTCCTCGCCCTCGTGCTGACGCTGGCGCTGGGCGAAGCTTACCTGCGGCTGCCGGTCGTGCTGCCCCGTCTCGAGTTCGAGCCGGACCGCGAGCTCGATGCGCGGGTGGCTCCGAGCCAGCGGGGCTTTCTCTGGTTGGCTAACATGTCGATGCGAACCCCGCCCATCACCGTGAACCGGGAGGGCCATCGTGGAGCGGAGGACAACTGGACCCGGCCGGTGATTCTGGTCGTGGGCGACTCCGAGTGGTTCGGAGCGGGCGTCGAGGACGAGGAGGTCTGGCCCCGTGTGCTGGAGCGACGACTCAACTCCCCACCGCGGCGACCGCCGGTCCACGTGGTGAATGCGTCGCAGCCCGGATACGGGCCCTATCATCAGTCGGTCGTCATCGACCGCCTCCTGGCGCACCATCCGGTCGATGTCCTGGTCGTGCGGGTGTCCATCGCGCAATGGAGCTTCCGGCCGGTGCCGGAGGCGGAGCGCGACGCCCGGATGGCCGCGGCCGAACGGCGCGCCGCGCTCCGTCGCTGGACGCGGTTGCTCCCCTTCTTGGCCAACAAAGCCGAGGCGCAGCTGCCGTCAATCCGGGCGGCGTTCGTTCCCGCCGCCCTCCGCCGGCATAGGGGTGGGGACGACGACCTGCCGGAGCGGATGGGGCCAATCATGGCCGCCGAGGCGGCACCCTCGTGGCGCCGCATCATCGAGCGGGCCGAGACCGGCGGGACGACCGTGCTCTTCGTCATCCATGAGCCGATTCCCGGGCCTTCGGCGGTGGTCCTGGAGAACGCGCTGCGAGCGTTGACGGCGGGACATCCCGATGCGCACGTCACACGCCTCGGCCCCGACGCCTTCGGTCTCGACCCGGCCGCGCCCGTGCTGGAGCTTCGCCGCGAGCTGCGGGCTCGCCTGACCGTCGGCCGTGATCCCCATGCGAACGCGCGCCAACATCAGCTCATCGCGCAGGCCGTCGCGGGCGCGCTCAGCGCCCTGGACGTCCCCGCGTTGCGCTGACCGGCTACGCTCCGACGCCGATTCGCCGGCCCACGCGCTTCAAGCGGCCCCTCACCCGCCCGGTGAAGTCCCGGGCCGCGATCTCCACCTGCTGGGCGAGCGAGTGCTCGGGCCAGAAGTTCACCATCACCGACGCGTCCTGATTGACCACGAAGTGCGACCATCGCGCCGGCAGGTAGAGCAGCTCACCCGCCACCAACGTGACCTCCACGCTTCGGGCGCGCGCGAAGAGCGGAAAGGCGTCGAGGTCGGGGTGTCGCGGATCGGGCACGCCGCTCCACGACGGCGCGAGACCGCGCGCGTACAGCCATTTGATCTGGCTGGGCGGGAAGAGGAGCAGACGCTTCGTGCCCACGTACTGGCAGATGAGATTGTCGCGGCTGTCGTAATGCAGGGGGGTCATCGAGCCTTGGGGACCGATCCAGAGACGCGGGAATTCGAAGGACTTGCCCCGGAACGGCTCGGGATACCGGAAGCCCAGCGCGGCGAACGCACTCTTGGAGAGCGGCGTGTTGCCCGAATAGGGCGGCAATGATGCGGTCCCGCCGTCCGCCTCGGTGGCGGCCGCGCGGGGGCGGATGATCGTGTCGACGTACTCACCCAGTGTCATCCGCTCACGCACGCGCTTGCTGGGATGGAGATAGTCTCCGCCGCGCACGCTCACCTCGATGGCGGCCCCGCCTCCCGCGAGGATCTCCTCGAGCGTCTTCGGCGCACCGTGAAACACCCGGCTTCCGACCAGCACGACGGGCGCGCCCTGCGACACGAAGTACTGATGGAACACATCCGCGTCCGGGTCCACCACCCGCGGAATCTGCGACATGGGCGGAAGCCTCGAGAATGCTCGGCGATTCATGTCTCGATCCTCCTCGATGACGGCGCCGCCGGACACGCTCGCGCGCGGCGTCGGCTCATTGTCGCACCATCACTGGGAGTCCGTCACCGCGTCCGATTGCCTTTGCGCGGGCGCATCCGTACACTGCATTTGCGAGCTTCCCATGCGCCTGAACTGTCCCATCCTTTCCTGGCGCTCCCTGCCGTCGATCGACGGCCTCGTCCGGTGAAGCTGGCGCTATGTCTCGGCCGGGGCGCGGCGGACGGCGCCGCCGTCGTGCGCCGCATGCTCGCCGCGCAGCGACTGCGCGACCACCAAGAACCAAAGGTCGTGGTGATGGACTCCGGCGTCATCGGGTGGCTGGCGATCGTCCCCCCGATCACTCGCGTTCGCCTCGTCCACGAAGAGCCCTCGGGGAACCTGTTGATCGTGACCGGGGTGCCGGTGAGTATGGGCGAACCCCTCGAGCACGTGCTCGCGTCCGTGGCCGCGGGTGATCATCGCCGGGCCGCCACCGTCCTGCCCACTCTCGACGGCGCCTTCGCCGCCGTCCACTGGGATGCTCGAGCCCGCAAGCTCGTCGTGGTAACCGATTTTCTCGGCATGCAGCCCCTCTTCCACGTCGAGTCCGATGGCGCGTTGATCCTCGCCACCGAACTCAGAGGCGCAGCCGCCGCCCATGAGGGCCGCCTCGCGATGGATCCCCTGGGATGGTCCATGTTCGCCGCGCTGGGACACTTCGCAGAAGACGCCACCTCGCTGGCCGGCGTCCGGCGGCTGCCCGAGGCGGCGGTGATCGTGTACGACACGGAGACGAGCCGTCGCGAGCAGTCGAGGTACTGGCGGTGGCCGGATGCCCGGCCCGGCCTGACCGTCGACACAGTAGACACCGGGGGCCTCGTGGAGGCGTTCCAGCGCCATGAGCGCGCCTACGCCGTCCACGGGGCGGACGCGACGGTACTCCTCAGCGGTGGCTTCGACTCACGACTCATCGCCGCCACGCTCGCGGGCGAGGGCCTTCGGCCCCCCGGCATCGTGCTGTCCCACGCCGACGAGCATGACGATGCCGACGGCTATCTGGCGATGCGCGTGGCGCGGTCGCTCGGGCTCCCCTACACCGTGGTGCCTCCCCTTCCCGACTTCTACTCGTCCGCCGCGTACGTCGACTATCTCATCATGAACGAGGTCGCCACCACGAGCTTCGGGCTGTTCATCGCCCAGGTCGCGTCGAGCATCAAGGGACGCACGGAGGCGGTGTGGGAGGGCGTAGCGTCCAACTACACGCTGCGGACGCCGCATCAGGAGGGCGGCGGCTTCGAGCCCTTCTTCCGCACGCAGACCGCGGCGCTTGCGCCCGACCTGTGGCGCGCGCTCCGCGCGGTGTTCGCGCGAGGCATCGTCGACGACATGGACGCCGGGCTCCGCGCGTGCATGCGACGTACACGCGAGGCGTACCCGGACGATGCCTTCGGCGTGGCCGAGTTCGTGGCCCGAAGCCGCATGCGCCGGCGTACCGGACCGAATCCCCTCAAGGTCTACGCCAACGACCTGCTGCCGCTCACGCCCGGTCTGTCGAAGGAATTCTGGGAGATGACCGCGGGCTTGCCCTTCGAGGTCAAGGCGGAAGGCCGGCTCACCCTCGAGCTGTTCCGTCGACACTTTCCCCCGCTTGCGCGGATCCCGTTCTGCTCGGACGGGCGGCTCTACCCAGGTTCGCCGGGCGTCGATCCGCGGTTCGCCCTCTTGCAGCTCCGCGCGCGGCTGATGGATCACTACTACGTCGCGGCCGTGGCACGTCGGCTCGGTCTGCGGCCGGCCACCGCGGGCGGTCCGCCTTTGCTCCTCGAGCGTGTGCTC
>Ga0207428_10001494_pt1 | contig 24439 bp, 24 predicted proteins | sample RhiMethybrSRZTD1_FD_187600 | JGI IMG/M metagenome (GOLD analysis project Ga0207428, IMG submission 187600) | Populus rhizosphere microbial communities from Tennessee, USA - Rhizosphere MetaG P. TD hybrid SRZTD1 (SPAdes) (version 3) | ecosystem: Host-associated > Plants > Roots > Rhizosphere >...
CGGCCGGGCGACGGCGCGGATGAGGAGGAGGCCCGCTCGGAGCTCGAGGACCTCCCGGGCGTTGTCGGTGTGACGATCAACACGCTTACGAGCTCGTTCGACATCGCCTTCGATTCGACGATCGTCTCGGACGATGAGCTCGCCGCAGCCCTGCAATTGCACGGGTACGAACTCGTCAGCTGGCAGGAGGTGATTCACGCTGCCCAGCAGCGGATCTGGTTGCTCGAACAGATTCAGGCCCTCGCTCCACGCGCCGAGCTCGAACTCGCGGACCGCGGGACCTACGCGGATGGTGTCACGAAGGGCTCGGTCGACGCCTACATCCGAGCGGCCAGGGCGTTCGGTCTCGTGACGGACGCCGAGATCATCCAGCTGATACCGGCTCGCTTCTTGATGGGGCCCGATTAACGAAGCCGGAGCCGAAAACGAAGGCCGGCTAGGCGCAGCCCTCGACGTAACGAACCTGCTCATCGAATCCCGAACGAAACGACGTCACGCTGCGTCGATTGGTCTCGAAGATGATCAAGAACCCATCCTCCGGTTCGGGATCGAAGATGAGGTAGCTGCCGCGATCGCCCAGATACGGATGGGGCTCGCGTTCGAGCTCATCGCCGTAGGCGTCTTCGACTGCCGAGATGGGATCCCCCACTCCTATCCCTGTATCCGCTTGGATCGCCGAGTCGCTCCCTACGTCGATCCGCACCAGCTCTCGTCGGCTGAACATCAGGAAAAGGTCTCGGGGGCCGCCGACCAGCTGCCCGTACCGACACTGAGGGGAAAAGTCCGACGAGACATCCACCTCCATCCCGGTCGCACGCTCGACATCGTCGACGTGCATTCCGATCGTCATCGATCCCAGCCCGTCGATACGAAGCTCATCTGCTTCGGTCACCGGCGTAGGGACCGCCGCGGTCGTCGTCGGTGAGGCCTCCGGATGTTCGATCGGCCCAGAGGTCGATTCGTCCTGAGTGTCCGACAAGAGCATCAGGCCGCCGACGACGACGCCGCCGAGGACGAACCCGACCAACAACACGACGATCTTGTTCACACCGCTCCTCCCGCAAGCGGGATGATACAAATCCACCCTCGCCGAAGTCCTCGAGCGCCGTCGCCGACAGGCAGCGAGGGATCGGATTCGAGCGGGAGGATCCCGTCGGTATGAGGCTTCTGGGTCCGGGCCTCGAGCGTCGGCGTAGCGATCATCGGAACCATCGTAGTGTTGGCACCGCACGAGTTGGGGCGCACGGCGCTAGCATCCGCGGAAGACGGGTCGCGGCAGGAGGTGACCGATGGACGCGCAGGAGACGATGCGCCTCATGTTCGACACGATGGATGCGTTCGATCGGAGGGACTTCGACAGGCTTGGGGAGATTTACGCCGAGGAGGCGGTCTGGAAGAACGCCGACCCGGCCGGGCCGGACTGCGAGAATCGCGACGACATCTTCGACATGTTCCGCGGCCGCATGGAGTCAGGCATGAGGGTCACGTTCGACGAACTTCGCTCGAATCCGACCCACGTGCTGGTAGCCGTACGAGCGCCCGACTTCGACTCCGCCTTCAGCGTGTTCACCTTCGAAGGGCGTCGGATCGTGCATGTGGCCGACTACAGCTCGATGGAGGCCGCTGAGGCCGCCATGAAGGTCATCACCTAGGCGTTCTTTCGAGCATGGTTCTCCTTCGATGGACTGATGTCGCAGCAGCCTCAGACCCTTGTCCACGCGATGGCTGATTCCCCCGTCGGTCTGTGCGAGTCGACCGCCCAACTGTTCGGGGACGATCTGGAGCGAGTGTTCTTCGGGCCGCCTCGGTGAAACTGGAGGAGATCGTCTCGACGTCCGCGGCGATCGGACAGACCCGGTCGCGCAAGGCGAAGACCGAGTTACTCGCCTCGTGCCTGCGACGTCTGCAGCCGAGGGAGCTGCCGATCGCGGTTGCGTACCTGTCCGGCAGGTTGCCGCAGGGGACGATCGGTGTCGGATGGGCCTCGCTTCGCGAACGGCCGCCGGCGGCGGCCGGATCGACGCTCGGACTGATCGATGTCGACGCCGCGCTCGAACGGATCCGGCTCGCGGTCGGCGCGGGCAGCCAGGAGGCCCGCAAGAGGGAGCTCTCGGCCCTGCTGGCCGCCGCGACCGACACCGAACAAGAGTTCCTGTCCCGCCTGCTGATCGGCGAGCTGCGGCAGGGTGCTCTGGAGGGGAGCGTGGTCGAGGGCGTGGCCGCCGCGGCGGGCGTTCCGGCCGCGCACGTGCGCCGCGCGCTCATGCTCGAGGGCGACCTGGGCACGGTGGCCGCCGCGGCCATCGCCGAGGGCGAGACCGGCCTCCGCCGATTCAGCCTGACCGTCCTCCGGCCCGTCTACCCCATGCTGGCGCAGACGGCGGCCGACACGGCGGACGCCCTCGCTCGGATCCATCCCGCGGACGTCGAGTGGAAGCTCGACGGGGTCCGGCTGCAGGTCCACGTCCTGCGGGGGGAGGTCCGGGTGTTCGCGCGCACGCTGGCCGACGTCACCGATCGTGTGCCCGAGGTCGTCGAAGCGATGTCCGGCCTGCCGTTCGAGGCGGCGATGCTCGATGGCGAGGCGATCGCGCTTCGGCCCGACGGCCGGCCGCAACCGTTCCAGGTCACCGGGAGCCGTTTCGCCAGCCGGACCGACGTCGATGGACAGCGGCGGTCGACCTCGCTCTCCCCAGTCTTCTTCGATCTCCTGCATCTGGACGGCGAGGACCTCATCGACCGCCCCGCACGCGAGCGTCTGGAGATCATGGACCGTCACCTCCCCGGTGGACTGCGGGTTCCGCGGACGGTCGCCGGGGATGCCGGGACCGCCGAGCGGTTCCTGGACGACGCCCTCGGGCACGGCCATGAGGGCGTGATGGTCAAGGCGCTCGACGCTCCCTACGAGGCAGGCCGGCGCGGTGCCGGTTGGCTCAAGGTCAAGCGTGCACATACGCTCGATCTGGTCGTCCTGGCCGCGGAGTGGGGCCACGGGCGCCGCCGGGGATGGCTCAGCAACCTGCACCTCGGCGCCCGCGATCCGAACGGCGGATTCGTCATGCTCGGCAAGACCTTCAAGGGGATGACCGACGAGATGCTTGCCTGGCAGACCGAGCGACTCCTCGAGCTGGAGACCTCGCGGGAGGGCATCGTCGTCCACGTTCGGCCCGAGCTGGTCGTCGAGGTGGCGTTCGACGGCCTGCAGGCGAGCCCACGCTACCCCGCGGGAATGGCGCTTCGGTTCGCGCGTATCAAGGGGTATCGGCACGACAAGCGCCCGGTGGATGCGGACGCGATCGACACCGTTCGGGCGATCTTCGCGGGCGCGTCATCGGCGTGAGACGCGGAACGACCGGTCGTATGCGTCCGGGAGGGGAGGCGGCCGGGGGGGTGTGGGAGCCGCAATTGCGCCAAGCTCCCGCTCCTACAACCCCCCGGCGTCGGGCGCGGTGCCGATGGGGGGATCGAACCGCGCCGAGCTCGGTCTATGCGGCACTTGCCGCGAACCCGCGGCAGCCGCAATCGGAGTACAGACACTGCCGATCGTCGTGGTCTCCGTGCACGAACTCCGAGTGCTCACAGACCCGACAGAGGATCCGAGTCGACTCGCTCCGGCCGGCCTGTTCGTCGAACGCCTGCATGCAACGACCGTAAGCCACCTGGGGGAAACCGCCATCGGCCGAAGGGCCAAACGTCGTTCGGTCGAAAGTCGACTCTCCTTCGACTCTCCCGTGTCTCAGTCGGGGAGCACCGGTCTCAGTCCGGGAGCAGGGGAACCGACAGCCCCCGGTCGCGGCCGAGCAGCACGGCCCGGGTGATCGCCGCCGAGCCGAAGCGGTCCCGAACGTGGTCGAGTGTCTCGTCGACGGCGGGCGTCCCTCCGCGCTCGAACGGCAGGGCGAGCTGGATCGCCCGGTCGTCGCTCAGGTTGCCGAACGTGATCCCGATCAGGGTGATTCCCTGACGATCGATCATCGGGAGGGCCGAGGCGAGCAGCCCTCTCGCCACGGCGAGGATCGTGGGGGTGTGTGCGGTCGCCTGCGACAGCGTGTGCGAACGCGTCGCCCGCGAGAAGTCGTCGAACCGCAGCCGGAGCGTGACCGTGCGGCACACGCGGTGAGCCTTCCGCAGCCTGTGCGCGAGCCGGTCGACCAGCGCGATGAGGTCGGTGTCGAGCCGGTCGGATGATCGCGGCCCGCGGCCGAGCGCCCGCTGGGTGCCGATCGATCGGCGGCGACGGCCGACCTGGACCGGCCGGGGATCCCGGTTGTGGGCGAGGGCGTGGAGATGACGGCCCGTCGCACGGCCGAGCATGCGAACGAGCGCCGATTCGCCGAGCGCCGCGACCTGCGCCACGGTCTCGACGGACCGTTCGCGGAGCTTGGTCGCGGTGACCGGTCCGACGCCCCAGAGGCGTTCGACCGGGAGCGGATGCAGGAACGCCAGCTCGCCGTCGGTGGGGACCACCAGCAGTCCATCGGGCTTGGCGACGCCGCTCGCGACCTTGGCGAGGAACTTCGTCCGGGCCACGCCCACGGTGACGGGCAGCCCCACCTTCTCGAGGACCTCGCGCCGGAGCCTGACGGCGATCTCGGTGGGCGTGCCCGAGATCCGCCGCAGCCCTCCGACGTCGAGGAAGGCCTCGTCGATCGAGAGGCCCTCGACGAACGGCGTCGTGTCGTCGAACACCTCGAAGAGCGCCTTGCTGGCGTCGCTGTAGGCGTCCATGCGAGGGCGAACGACGACGGCGTGCGGGCAGAGCCTTCGAGCGAGGGCGCCACCCATCGGCGTTCGGACGCCGAACGCCTTCGCCTCGTAGCTCGCCGCGAGCACGACGCCGGCACCGACGATGACCGGGCGGCCTCGCAGGGAGGGGTCGTCCCGCTGTTCGACAGAGGCGTAGAAGGAGTCGACGTCCGCGTGCAGGATCGTCGCCTGATCGGGCACGTTCGGATGCTCGCATCCCGTGGTGACGCTCCGGTAGCCTCCGCGCAAGCGGCTGGATCAACCCCGCGCTCGCGGTGGTCAAGGGGAGGACGTGACGAGGAGGGCGACGTGGAGCAACGGGTCAGCCTGATCACGCTCGGGGTTCGAGACCTCGAGCGGGCACGAAGCTTCTACGTGGGGCTCGGGTGGTCGGCCCACGACGACGACAACGACGACGTCGTGTTCTTCCAGGCGGGCGGCATGGTAGTGGCGCTGTGGGATCGGGGGAGCCTGGCGGCGGACAGCGCGGTGAACGACGCGGGCGGTTGGGGCGGGGTCACGCTCGCCTACAACGTCCGAGCGCCCGAGGAGGTCGACGAGGTGATCGAGGAGGCGCGCGCGGCCGGCGCCCGGATCGGACGGGAGCCGGGAGAGACGTTCTGGGGCGGCTACTCGGGCGTCTTCGTGGATCCCGAGGGTCACCCTTGGGAGGTCGCGCACAATCCGGGCTGGACCGTGAACGCCGACGGCACGATCACGCTCTGAGCTCGGGAGCGGTGGGGCCCCGCGGAGCTCGAACCCGCGGGACCCCGCCGAACGCCTACTCCCGCATCCCTCGGCCGGTCTCGAGCAGCGTCTTGAGGTCGCTGAAGACCTCGCTCCACCCGCCGCCGGCGCCGTCGCTCTCCATCTCGCCGCCGACGAACAGCGCGAGACGCGGGGCGCCTTCGAGATCGTGGGTCACCGTGAGCTTGCTGACGCCGGGGCCCGTCTCGGCGATCTCGTACGTGAGGCGCGTGAAACCCTCAGCCACGGACCGCGGGTCCATGAGCATGCGCCAGGTCTGGACCAGTCTGCGCGGCGGGTCCGACTCGACGACCTCGCCGTCGACGATGACGTCGGGTGTCGGGGCACCGCCCATCTCGGCGCGCGCCCGCTTCATGTCGTCGCTCGCGAACACGCGGTAGGCGCCACCCGGACGCAGGTCGTACTCGACTCGCCCGCCGTACCCGTAGCGTTCGCTCCACTCCGGCTTCGTGATCGCGTCCCAGATCGCTTCGGGCGTCGCCTTGATGTAGACGCGGTAGACCTGGGTGGTCACGGCCGTCTCCGTTCCGGTCGTCATGCCATCTCCTCCTCCAGCTCGGTCTTGAGCTCCGCGAGCGCCGACACCTGGCGCTCCCGGTACTTGTCGATCCACCGGTCGTGGATCAGCCGGATCGGCACCGGGTTGAGGAAGTGCAGCTTCTCCCGGCCCGATCGGCGGGTGACCACGAGGCCCGCGTCTTCGAGGACGCGCAGATGCTTCATGACTCCGAACCGCGTCATGTCCAACTCCGACTCGAGCTCCGAGAGCGTGCGGCCGTCACGCTCGAAGAGCCGGTCGAGCAGGAACCGTCGCGTCGGGTCCGCCAGCGCCTTGAACACCCGGTCGTCGTCGGTCACGTCGAGCACGATAGGTGACTAAATGGTCACCTGTCAAGCCCGGGCAACGCCGTGGTACAACCCGCGGTGATCGGAACGGAGGGGGGAGGGCCGATGTCGAGCCGGAAACCGAAGGCGCCGGGGGTCGTGACCTTCGCTGCCGTGCTGTTCACGATCGCCGGCTTCTTCCACGGGATCGAGGGTCTCGGGGCGATCTTCAAGAAGGAGTACTTCAACGAGGCCGCCCTCCTCTACTCGAACCTCCAGGTCTGGGGCTGGGCGTCGCTGATCCTGGGGATCCTGCAGATCTCGGCCGCCTACCTGATCATCGGGCGCGCGAGCGCGGGGCGGACGCTCGGCATCGTCGTCGCCTCGATCTCCGCGATCGTCACCTTCTTCTCGATCGAGGCTCATCCGCTGGGCGGGGTCGTGCTGATCGGCGTCGATATCCTGATCATCTACGGCCTTACCGTGCACGGGGACGCGTTCGTCCCCGGCGGGATCGACGACGGCCCGGTGGCGCCTCCGCCCGAGATGTCGGGGCGACCGTTCGCCTGATCGGAGTGGCCGTCGAGCCCCTTCGGTACGGCCGGGTGGCCTACAGAGGTTGCTCCATGTTGGGGCTTGCGCCGGAGCGACTTGCAGGTGCATAGTGCGCCCTGGACGTCCGAGCTACGGGCTCGGCCGATGGACGGCGGCGCGACGCGGGCACGCGCCGCCGTCTCCTTTCTCTGACCCCAGCCAACGCGCGAGCGACGCCGGAGACCCGGCGTGCGGGTGCTAGGCTTCCCGGCCCCGGGCGCGTAGCTCAGCGGGAGAGCGCTCGCCTCACACGCGAGAGGTCGCAGGTTCAAAACCTGCCGCGCCCACGGTTCTCAGCCCGTTCACATCGACTCGTCGTGGGTTCGGTAACGTCATCGGAACCACGTGCCCGAGGGGGAAGAGCGAATGTCCGCGACCAACGAGATGGCGCCGCCCGACGCCCGCACGACCGTCGCGGCTCGCGCCGTCGGTCTCAGCAAGGTCTACGGGGAAGGCGATGCTGCCGTCCGAGCACTCGACGGCGTGTCGGTGGACTTCGAACGTGCGCGCTATACGGCGATCATGGGGCCCTCGGGGTCGGGGAAGTCGACGTTGCTCCACTGTATGGCCGGCCTCGACACGCCGACCTCCGGCCAGGTGTTCATCGGGGACGTCGACCTCACGATGCTGTCGGAGAAGGCTCTCACGCTGCTGCGGCGCAGGAGCATCGGATTCGTCTTCCAGGCGTACAACCTGGTCCCGACGCTCACCGCCGCCGAGAACATCACGCTCCCGCTGGACATCGCGGGTGAGAAGCCGGACCGCGCTTGGTTCGACCAGGTGGTCGACACCGTGGGGATCCGCGACCGGCTCAGCCACCGGCCGGCCGAGCTCTCGGGCGGCCAGCAGCAGCGGGTCGCCGGCGCCCGGGCCCTGGTCAGCCGGCCCGAGATCGTGTTCGCCGACGAGCCGACGGGCAACCTGGACTCGAGGTCGGGCAACGAGATCCTCGGGTTCCTCCGCAGCGCAGTGAACGAGCACGGGCAGACCATCGTGATGGTGACGCACGACGCTTCGGCCGCCAGCTTCGCCGACCGGATCGTGTTCCTGGGCGACGGGAGGGTCGTCGACGAGATGCTCGAACCCACCACACGGCGCATCCTCGATCGACTGAAGTCACTGGAGGGCTGAGCGTGTTCCGCGCGGCGATCCGCAGCCTGCTCGCGCGCAAGGTCCGGCTCATCCTCACGGGTTTCGCGGTCGTGCTGGGGGTTGGGTTCATGGCGGGCACCTTCGTCCTGACGGACACGATGACCCGCGCGTTCAACGACCTGGTCGACACGGGGTACGCGCCTATCGACGTGCTCGTCCGCAGCTCGAACGCCTTCACCGCGCAGACGAGCAGCCTGGAGGAACGCGACCCGATGCCCCAATCGGTGCTCCAGGACGTCGAGGCCGTCCCGGGCGTCGCGAAGGCCAACGGGGACGTCATCGGCTACGCGCAGATCGTCGATCCGAAGACCGGGAAGGCGATCGGCACCTTCGGCCCGCCGACCGCCGCATCGGCCTGGTACCAGGGGAACGGCTTCAGGCTGAAACCGGGAGGCTCTCCGCCCCGGGGTCCGGACCAGACCGTCATCGACGCGGCCACGGCCAAGACGCACGACATCGCCGTGGGCGACCGCGTCGAGATCCTGTTCGAGGGCCCCCCGCGCGAGTTCGAGGTGGTGGGTCTGGCGGGCTTCGGCGAGGGCGACAGCCTGTTCGGCGCGACGTGGGCGATGTTCGACCTGAGGACGGCCCAGGACGTGCTCGGCAAGCAGGGGAAGCTCGACACGATCTCGGTGGTCGCCGAACCGGGCGTCTCGGCCGTCGAGCTCCAGCGATCGATCTCCGAGGTCCTGCCCAAGGGTGTGCAGGCCGTGACGCAGGCGACCGTGGTGTCCGAGGCCCAGGACCAGATCAGCACCGGGCTCGGCTTCCTTCGAACGGCGTTCCTGGTCTTCGCCTTCGTCTCGCTGTTCGTCGGCGCGTTCATCATCTTCAACACGTTCGCCATCATCCTGGCGCAGCGGACGCGCGAGTTGGCGCTGTTCCGAGCGCTCGGCGCCAGCGGCCGACAGGTGATGACGTCGGTCCTCGTGGAGGCCTTCGTGATCGGAGTGGTCTCCTCCGCCATCGGCGTCCTCGCCGGCATCGGGATCGCGATCCTCCTGAAGGGGGCGCTGAACGCGACGGGGTTCGAGATCCCGGCGTCGGGAACGGTGATCCTCGCCAGGACGATCGTCGTCTCGCTCGTCGTTGGGACGCTCGTCACGATGATCGCCGCGTTCGTCCCGGCCCGTCGAGCGGCTCGCGTGGCGCCGATCGAGGCGCTCCGTGAGGCACAGGATCGGCCGGGGCGTTCGCTCCGGTTCCGGATCATCGCCGGGTTCGTCGTGTTGGCGCTCGGCATCGCGCCGCTCCTGTATGGGCTGTTCGGCACCCCCTCGAACGGGCTGCAGCTCGTGGGACTGGGTGTCGCGCTCACGTTCGTCGGGGTCGCGATGCTCACGCCGCTGATCGCACGGCCGGTGGCGGCCACGATCGGCCTCCCCGTCCGCCTCACGGGGATGCCGGGCAAGCTCGGTCGCGAGAACTCGATGCGGAACCCGCGCCGAACCGCCGCCACGGCCTCGGCGCTCATGATCGGCCTCGGGCTGGTGGTGTTCGTCGCCGTGTTCGGCGCCTCCGCCAAGGCGTCCACGACCGCAGTCTTGGAGCGCACGCTCAAAGCCGACTTCATCTTGATCTCGCCCACGCTGACCGGCTTCAGCACCTCCGCCGCCGAGGATGCGCGCGCGGTGCCCGGCGTCGACACGGTCTCGCAGGTCCGCCAGGCCGAGGCGAAGATCGAGGGTGGAACCGCGTTCGTGACCGGGCTGGAACCGGGGACGTTCCCGGTCGTCTCGGAGGTCGACGCCGTCCAGGGCGGGCTCGAGGACCTGGCGAACCCGAACTCGATCGCCGTCTTCGACGACACGGCTGCAGAGAACGACTGGACCGTGGGGGACTCGATCCCCGTGGAGTTCCCGGCCACCGGCTCGACACGCCTCAGGGTGGTCGCGCTCTACTCGGAGAACGGCCTGATCGGCGACTACGCCGTCTCCCTCGACACGTACGACGTGAACGTCGCCAACGTGCTCGATACGTTCGTGCTGATCAAGGCCGACAAGGGCGCCGACGTGGCCGCCGTGCAGGCGGATCTCGAGAAGGCCCTGTCTGCATATCCGAACATCGAGGTGGACGACCAGGCCGGGTTCCGCGACCGCTACGCGACGCTGATCAGCCAGGTGCTGAACCTGATCTCCGCGCTGCTCCTGTTCGCGGTGATCATCGCGTTGTTCGGCGTGATGAACACGCTGTACCTGTCGATCTACGAGCGGACGCGCGAGCTCGGCCTGCTGCGGGCGGTGGGACTGACGCGCAGGCAGACCCGCTCGATGGTCCGCTGGGAGGCCGTGATCATCTCGGTGATGGGGGCCCTGTTCGGCGTGGTGATCGGGATCGCGTTCGGCTGGGCGCTGCAGCAGGCGCTCGAGCCCGAGGGCTTCAGCGAGCTCGGCATCCCCGGCGGCCAGCTCACGATCTACGTGCTGCTGGCCGCGATCCTGGGCGTGCTCTTCGCGGTCTTCCCCGCCCGCCGCGCGGCCAAGCTGAACGTGCTCCAGGCCATCTCGTACGAGTAGCGGAAGGGCTCGGGCGCAGGCCCGGCCCGGGGCGACGGATATCATGACCGTCCCATGCCCACGATCGAGCTCGCCGGCGGCACCACCACCGAGCTCCCCGAGGGCGAGCCGCTGGGCTCGGTGCTGCCGCCCGAGGCGATCGCGGCCCGCGTGGACGGCGAGCTCGTCGACCTTTCTTACGTGCCCGCGACCGACGGGAAGGCGGAGCCGGTCCTGCCCGGAGACCCCGACGGGCTCCACGTCCTGCGTCACTCGGCTGCGCACGTGCTGGCGCAGGCGGTGTGCGACCTGTGGCCCGGCACCCACTACGCGATCGGCCCGCCCATCGAGGACGGCTTCTACTACGACCTCGAGCTCCCGGGGCAGGTCTCGGAGAGCGACCTCGCCAAGATCGAGGACCGGATGCGCGAGATCGTCGCGGCCGACCAGCCGTTCGTGCGCGAGGAGATCCCGCGCGCGCAGGCCCTCGAACGCTTCGCCGACCAGCCGTACAAGCGCGAGATCATCGAGTCGCTCGAGGAGGGGGAGGTCCCGGGCGGCGACACGGTCACGGTCTACCGCAACGACGGCTGGGCGGACCTGTGCCTGGGTCCCCACGTCCCGTCGACCGGGCGGCTGACCGCGTTCAAGCTGATGAAGGTCGCCGGCGCGTACTGGCGCGGCGACGAGGCGCGGCCGATGCTCACGCGGATCTACGGGACCGCCTGGGGCACCGAGGGCGACCTCGACGACTACCTCCACCGGCTCGAGGAGGCCGAGAAGCGCGACCATCGCCGCCTCGGGCGCGAGCTCGACCTGTTCTCCTTCCCCGAGGAGCTCGGGCCGGGCCTCGCCGTCTGGCATCCGAAGGGCGGGATCTTCCGCAAGCAGCTCGAGGACTACGTCCGCGACCTGCACCTCGCGCGCGGCTACGACCCCGTCGTGACGCCCAACCTCGCGCGCCGCGAGCTGTGGGACACCTCGGGGCACACCGAGAAGTACGCGGACCTGATGTACCCGGAGATGCGGCACGAGGGCGACCCCGCCTACTTCGTCAAGCCGATGAACTGCCCCCTCCACGTGCTCGTGTACAAGTCGCAGATCCGGTCGTACCGCGAGCTGCCGATCCGGCTCTCGGAGCTGGGGGGCGTCTACCGGTACGAGCGGCTCGGCGTCGTGCACGGGCTCCTGCGGGCGCGCGGGTTCACCCAGGACGACTCGCACATCATCTGCCGCGAGGACCAGCTGGTCGACGAGATCCTCGGCGTGTTCGAGCTCACGCTCGAGATCCATCGCACCTTCGGGTTCACCGAGCCGGTGGTCACGCTCTCCACGCTGCCGGGCGAATCGATCGTGACGCCCGAGATGGCGGAGCGGGCGACCGGCGCCCTGCGCGACGCGCTCGAGCGCAGCGGGCTCGAGTTCCAGGTCGCCGAGGGCGAGGGATCGTTCTACGGGCCCAAGGTGGACTTCCACTTCCGGGACGCGATCGGCCGCCTGTGGCAGCTCACCACCGTGCAGTGCGACTTCGGCCTGCCCGAACGGTTCCAGATGGAGTATGTCGGCGAGGACAACCAGCGGCACCGTCCGGTGATGGTCCATCGCGCGATCCTCGGGTCGATCGAGCGATTCAGCGCCGTGCTGATCGAGCACTACGCCGGCGCGTTCCCCCTCTGGCTCGCGCCCGAGCAGGTGCGCCTGGTGCCGGTCGCCGACCGTCACCTCGAGCATGCGCGGGAGCTCGCCTCGCTCCTGCGGGCGGTCGGGCTGCGTCCCGCCGTGGACGAGAGCGGGGAGACCGTCGGCAAGAAGGTCCGCGCCGCGCAGCTCGCAAAGGCCCCCTACGTGCTCGTGATCGGCGACAAGGAGATCGAGTCGGGCGAGCTCACCGTGCGCGATCGGGAGGGCGTCGAGACCAAGGGCGTGCCGTTCGACGACTTCGCGGCCGCGCTCGTCGACGAGGCGGCCTCCAAGCGCCTGTCCCAGTCGCGGTTCGGCGGCTGAGGCGAGGTCGCCGGGGGACGGCGTGGACCGGATCTGGTCGCCTTGGCGGATGGCGTACATCCAGGCCGCCAAGCAGCAGGACGACGACGCGGGCTGCATCTTCTGCGACCTCCCGGCCGAGGGCGACGACGAGCGGACTGGCATCCTCGTGCGCGGCGAGCTCGCATTCGTGATCCTGAACTCGTACCCGTACAACCCGGGACATCTGATGGTCGCCCCCTTCCGACACGTCGGCGACCTTGTCGAGCTCGAGGCCGCGGAGTTCGCGGAGGTCGACACGCTGCTCGTGCGCGCGATCCGCGCGCTCCAGGCGGAGACGGAGCCGCACGGCTTCAACCTCGGGATGAACCTCGGGCGGGTGGCCGGAGCCGGCATCCCGGATCACGTGCACTGGCACGTCGTGCCCCGCTGGAACGGGGACACGAACTTCATGCCGGTCGTCGGCGAGACCCGCGTCCTGCCCGAGCTGCTCGAGGAGACGTACGCGCGGCTCCGCCCGCGCTTCGAGGAGTGAGTGCGACGGGCGTACGTTCGAGGTTCGTCGAGACCGAGGGGGCCCGGCTCTACGTCGAGGAAGCCGGGGACGGCCAGGCGGTCGTGTTCCTGCATCCGGGGCTGTGGGATTGCAGGACGTGGGACCCGCAGTTCGAGCTGTTCGCGGACCGATATCACGTGGTCCGGTTCGACGCTCGCGGGTACGGCCGATCCACGCGACCCGAGCCCGGGGTCGCCTACTCCCACGTCCGAGATCTCCTCGCGGTGCTCGACGACTCCGGGATCGATCGGGCGACGCTGGTGGGCTGCTCGATGGGAGGCACGAACGAGGTCGACTTCGCGCTCGAGCATCCGGATCGCGTCCTCGCGCTCGTGCTCGTCGCCGCGGGCGTCGACGGCTTCGAGGGAACGCCCGAGCAGGAGTCCGCGTGGGAGGCCTGGTACGCCGAGCGCGAGCCGTCGATCGACCTGGCGATCGATGCGGGTGACCTCGAGCTCGCGCAGGACCTACGGCTGCAGACGATGTGGGCCACGCTCGGCACCGAGGACGAGGCGGGGCGGAGGATCCGCGAGATCGCGTTCGACAACCTGCACGAGCTCACGATGGACGAGAGCGCCCGCGAGCGGCTGGCCCCACCGGCGTTCGAGCGTCTCGGTGAGATCGCCGTCCCCACGCTCGTCCTGCCCGCGGATCACGATCCGCCCGAGATGGACCCGATGTGCACGGCGATGGCGGCCGCGATCCCGAATGCCCGTCTGGTCCGTATCCCGAACACCGATCACGTGATCAACCTGCGCCGACCCGAGGAGTTCAATGACGTCGTCCTCGGGTTCCTCGGCGAGGTGCTCTGACAGGTCCGCCCTACTTCCGCGCCTCTTCCTTCTCCTGCTGCGCCGCGGCGATGATCTTGTCGGCGAGGTGGGACGGCACCTCCTCGTAGTGGGAGAAGTGCATCGTGAAGGCCGCCCGCCCGCCGGTCATCGAACGCAGGTCGATCGAGTAGCGCGCGACCTCCGCCTGCGGAACGAGCGCCTTGACGCGTTGCTTGCCGGCGCCCGCCGATTCGACGCCCTGGATCTTGGCGCGCTTGGCGTTGAGGTCACCCATGATGTCGCCCGTGTGGGATTCGGGAACGACGACATCGACCTCGACGATCGGCTCGAGCAGAACCACCCCCGCCGCGGCGGCCGCCTCCTTCAACGCGAGCGCACCCGCGAGCTGGAAGGCCATGTCGGACGAGTCCACGCTGTGGAACTTGCCGTCGACGAGCGTGCATCGGATGTCGACCATGGGGTTCCCACTGATGACGCCCGACTGCATCGTCTTGACCACGCCCTTCTCGACGGAGCCGATGAACGTGTTCGGGATCGCCCCTCCGAAGATCTTGTCGACGAACTCGAATCCCTCGCCGCGGGGGAGAGGCTCGATCTCGATGTTGCAGATCGCGTACTGACCGTGGCCACCGGTCTGCTTGACGTGTCGTCCGACGCCCTTGCCCGGCCCCCGGACGGTCTCGCGGTACGCGATCTTCGCGGGAGACGTGCTCACCTCGACTCCGAACTTGCGCTTCATCCGTTCGATCTGGACGTCGAGGTGGGCCTCGCCCATCCCGTACATCACCGTCTCGTGGGTCTCGTCCGAGCGCTCGATCCGGAGCGTCGGATCCTCCTCCCGCAGGCGTGACAGGGCGGTCGACAGCTTGTCCTCGTCGCCCTTGGTCTTCGGCGTGATCGCGAACGCGAGCAGCGGCTCCGGCATCTCGATCGGCCGCAGCGTTACCGGGTCGTCCTTGGTAGCGAACGTGTCCCCGGTCGTCGTATGCGCGAGCTTCGCGACGGCCGCGATGTCGCCCGCCGGCACCTCGGAAAGGGTCTCGTGTTCCTTGCCCCGCAGGGAAAACAGCTGGCCGATCCGGTCCTCGGTGCCCTTCGTCGCGTTGAACACCGTCGAGTCCGGACGCATCGTGCCCGAGAACACCCGGAACATCGTGATGTGGCCGACGTACGGGTCGGACACCGTCTTGAACACGTATGCCGTGAGCGGCTGGCCCGGGTCGCAGGCCCGCTCCTTCTCCTCGCCCGCCTTGGTGATCACCGTGAGCGGACCGCGGTCGATCGGGGAGGGGAACTCGTCGGCGACGAACTGGAGCACGCGATCGACGCCGAGAGGCCGCGCCGCCGCCGCGCAGAGGACCGGCGCGATCCTCGCCTCCGCGAAACCCCGCTTGACCCCGTGGACGACCTCGTCCTCGGAGAGCTCGCCCTCCTCCAGGTACTTCTCGATCAACGCATCGTCGGACTCGGCGACCGCCTCCATCAGCTTCTCTCGGAAGGGGTCGGCCTTGCCCGAAATGTCGTCGGGCCACTCGCCCTCGGTCGCATTCGGCCCGCTGCCGTAGCGGTACGCCTTGCGCCCCAACAGGTCGGCGACGCCCTCGAAGTCGTGTTCCTCTCCGAGCGGAAGCTCGAGGGGTGCGACCTGCGTGCCGAAGGACTGCACGAGCTGCTCCAGGGTGCGCTCGAACGACGCGCGTTCGCGGTCGAGCTTGTTGATCAGGATCGCGCGAGGCAGGCCGGCCTCGACCGCCAGCTCCCACGCCACCTCGGTCTGGACCTCGACGCCGTCCACGGCCGAGACGACCAGCAAGACCGCGTCGACGGCCCGGATCGCCGTCCGAACGTCGCCGATGAAGTCGGCGTAACCGGGGCCGTCCAGGACGTTGATCTTCAGGCCGTTCCACTCGATCGGCGCCATCCCGAGCGAGACGCTGATGCCCTTCTTGATCTCCTCCGGCTCGAAGTCGCTGACGGTGTTGCCGTCCTCGACGGTCCCCATCCTCGTGGTGGCGCCGGAGGTGAAGAGCATCGCCTCGAGCAGCGTGGTCTTGCCCGCGCCGCCGTGCCCGAGGAGCAGGACGTTGCGGATGTCGCCGGCTTCGTACGTCTTCAAGGGGCCCCCGATCGGACGGATGGGAAACGGGACCGGGATTCTAGCGCGGGCGTCGCCAGTGGTTCCGGCTCGGGTCCTGCTCGTTCTCTGGCGGTCCTCTGGGCGCCCCGAGCACCGGTGATACCCTCGCGCGGGTGGTGGAGGTGAGCGTTCCAGCGCAGGTGGGCGAGCGTGCGGTGGTGCCGCTCCTGTGCATCGCCGCGGGCGTCGCGATCGGCGTCGCCACCTGGCTCCTGCTGGGCGGAGAGACCGAGGCGGCGGGGTTCGCCGCGCTCGCCGCGGGTGCCGCCCTCGTCGCCGGCGGTGTCCTCCTGCGCCCGGACGACCGTCTGGGGCGGGTGGCGCTCTCGTTCGGCGACCGCCTGTTCGACGGGTGTGTCCTGGGCGCGCTCGCGTGGGTGTCCCGGACCGAGGACGAGTGGCTCGCGGCCGGCGCGCTGCTCGCTCTCGCGACGGGCTTCCTCGCCTCCTATATCCGTGCCCGCGGGGGCTCGCTCGGGTACGGGATCGAGGAAGGCGTGATCACGCCGGCCCTCCGGTACGGGCTGATCGCCGCGGGCCTGATCGGCGGCTGGCGGTGGACGCCGTGGGCCGTGGCGATCCTGATGCTGCTCGCCTCCGCCGTGCGGGCGAGCCAGGTCGTGAAGGAGGAGCGCCTGTGAGCCCGCGCCCGCGCTTCGGATGAACTCCCCAGAGGAAGAGCGAGAGACCGAACCCGAGACCAGGCGGGAGACGCTCGGGTACTGGGGGTACCGCAGCGCCGAGTGGCTCGCCATGTCCCTGCCAGAGCGAACCGGCCGCCGCGTGTTCGAGACGCTCGGGCGGATAGCCCATCGGCGGCTGAACGGGGTCCGGGCGACCGTTGCCGCCAACCAGGCGCGCGTACTCGGCGCCGAGCCCAGCGACGCACGCGTCGACCACGCGACCAGGGAGGCGTTCGAGCTGTATGCGCGGTTCTGGTTCGACGCGTTCAGGATCCGAACGATGCCCGAGGAGGAGTTCAACGAGCGCATCGTGGTGATCGGCGTCGAGAACATCGACCGTGCCCTCGAGGCCGGCAAGGGATGCGTCTGCGCGCTGCCGCACATGGGCAACTGGGACGCGGCGGGCCATTGGTTCGGCGCCAACGGCTACCGGATCGCGGCGGTCGCCGAGGAACTCAGGCCGCCCCGCCTCTACGAGCTGTTCCTGCGCCACCGGGAGGAGCTCGGCATGCGGATCGTCGGGCTCACCAAGGAGGGACACGTCGGGCAGCAGCTCAAGCAGCTCCTGTCCGAGAACTGGATGGTGGCGCTCGTCGCCGACCGTGACCTCACGGGGCGAGGGACCGAGGTCGAGATGTTCGGCGCCCCCCGGCGAGTGCCGGCCGGACCGGCGCTCCTGTCGCTCAGCTCGGGTGCGCCTCTGGTCGTCTGCCCCGTCTACACGCGCGACGACGGGTGGGAGGTTCGGATCGAGGAGCCGCTCGAAATCGAACGCACCGGGGTGATCCGGGAAGACGTCGCCGCGCTCTCCCGACTGATGGCCGAACGCTTCGAGCGGGCGATCGCCGCCAAGCCCACGGACTGGCACATGTTCCAGCCGGCATGGGACGGGTCCGCCTCGGCGGCCGCCGCATCCGTGACGCCGGTCGAGCCTCGGTGAGGATCCTCCTGATCTGCCCGTACGACTGGGAGGCGCCCGGCGGCGTGCAGATCCACGTGCGTCAGCTCGCCGCCGAGCTCCGCGGCCGGGGGCACCAAACGTCGATCCTCGCGCCCGGTTCGCGACGGTCGGAAGATGCCGGGGTCCGGATCGTCGGACGGCCGGTCCGCGTGCCGTACCGCGGAACGGTCGCCCCGATCTCGTTCTCGCCGGGGTCGTGGCGGCGGATCCGTTCCGCCATGCGCCCGTTCGATCCAGACGTGATCCATGCGCACGAGCCGCTCACGCCGAGCACCTCGATGCTCGCGGTCCTGGCCGCGAGCGCTCCCGTCGTCGCGACGTTCCACGCAGCGCTCGACCGCTCGAGGCTGATGGAGCTCGCCGCGCCGGCTCTGCGTCAGGTGAGCGGGCGGATCGATGCCGCGGTGGCGGTCTCCGACGCGGCCGCGTCGTTCGTGCGTCGCGTGGTTCGCGTCCCCCTGGAGATCGTCCCGAACGGCGTCGACGTCCGAGCGTTCGCGCACCCGGGCCGGCTCGTCGAGGGGCTCCCGGCCGGCCCGAAGATCCTGTGGGTGAACCGGCTGGATCCGCAGAAGGGGTTCGAGATCATGCTGCGGGCATTCGAGCGGCTCGCCCCGGAGGTCGTGGGTGCCCACCTGCTCGTCGCGGGGGACGGGCGCGATCGCGCATTGCTGCGCTCGCTCCCGGCGGATCTCCGGAGCCGGATCCTGCGCCTGGGGACCGTCCCCCACGGGGATCTACCGAGGTACCACGCCGCCGCGGACGTGTTCGTCTCGCCCGCGACCGGGCAGGAGAGCTTCGGGATCGTCCTGGTCGAGGCGATGGCGGCCGGTGTGCCCGTGGTCGCCTCGGACATCGCGGGGTACCGAGAGGTGGTCCGCGACGGCGTCGATGGTCTCCTGGTCCCGCCGGGGGACCCGAACGCTCTGGCCGCCGCGATCCGGCGCGTCCTGTCCGAACCCGAGCTGGCCGCCACGCTGAGGGCCGCGGGGCGTGCGCGGGCAAAGGCCTTCTCGTGGCAGGTCGTCGCGCCGCGCGTGGAGGCCGTCTACCACCGGGTCCTCGTCACTGCGCGCTAGGATGCCGCCGTGCCCACCTGGCTGTGGATCGTGGTCGCCCTGGTCGCCCTGCTGCTGCTCGGTGGCGTCTGGATCTACAACCGTCTCGTCAAGCTGCGCGCCCGCGTGAACAACGGGTGGTCCCAGATCGACGTGCAGCTGCGGCGCCGCTACGACCTGATCCCGAACCTGGTGACGACGGTCCAGGGATACGCCACGCACGAGCGCGAGCTGTTCGAGCACGTCACCGAGGCCAGGTCGCAAGCGATCGAGGCGAACGCGGTCCCGGACCAGGCGCAGGCCGAGAACCAGATCACGCGGGGGGTCCGCCAGCTCTTCGCGGTCGCGGAGAACTACCCCGACCTGAAGGCCAATCAGAACTTCCTGGCCCTGCAGGAGGAGCTGACCGGGACCGAATCGAAGATCGCGTTCGCGCGGCAGTTCTACAACGACCAGGTCGCGCTGTTGAACACGCTGATCGGCTCGTTCCCCTCGAACGTCGTCGCAAAGGCGTTCGGGTTCGGACCGCGGGAGTTCTTCGACATCGAGGATCCGGTCCGCGAGCCGTCCCAGGTCGAGTTCCCCGGATAGTCCGTGTACGAGCAGATCGCGTCGAACAAGCGCAAGACCGTCCTGCTCATCGTCGGCGCGATCGTGCTGCTGGGCGCGGTCGGGTACGCCCTCGGGCTCTGGGCCGGGAGCGGCGTCTACGGGCTGGTCGGCGCCGTGGCGCTCGCGATCGTCCTGTCGCTCGGCTCGTTCTTCGGCGGGGACCGACTCGTGCTTGCGTCGACGCGCGCGCGAGAGGTCACGCCGCAGGAGCAGGCGCGCCTGCACAACATCGTCGAGGGGCTGTCGATCGCCGCCGGGATCCCCAAGCCGAGGGTCTACGTGATCCCCGAACAGGCGCCGAACGCGTTCGCGACCGGCCGCAACCCCGAGCACTCCTCGGTCGCCGTCACCGAGGGGCTGCTCGCCACGATGAACCGAGTCGAGCTCGAGGGCGTGATCGGGCACGAGCTCTCCCACGTCGTCGACCGCGACATCCTCGTGGGGACGATCGTGGCGACGCTCGTCGGCGCCGCGGTGCTGATCAGCGAGTTCTTCCTGCGGTCGTGGTGGTGGGGTGGGTTCCGGGGCCGGCGCGGCGGGGACAGCGGCGGCGGGGGAGCCGAGGCGATCGTGTTCGCGATCGGGCTCGTCCTGCTCGTGCTCGCGCCCATCATCGGACAGATCATTCGCTTTGCGGTGTCGCGGCAGCGCGAGTTCCTGGCCGACGCGCAGGGCGCGTTGCTGACCCGGTACCCGCCGGGCCTCGCGAGCGCGCTCCGCAAGATCGGCGCGGCGTCGGGGATCCCGATGCATTCGGCCAACAACGCGACGGCGCACCTGTGGCTGAACCAGCCTTCGCGGATCCAGGGCGAGGGCACGGGCCCGCTCGAGAAGCTGTTCAACACGCACCCGCCGATCGAGGAGCGGATCCGCCGGCTCGAGGAGATGTAACGATCCCGACGAGATCGGTCCGGGTCGTTGAGACCCCTCCGATCGCCGGGTAGCATCTGCCCCCGCTGTCACGTCCGGCTCCTCGTACGGGACCCGGCGACATCCCCCATATCGCCCGCGAACCCCCGGGAGTTCCGAATGTCCGCACGCCATCGCACGAACTCGCCCCGAACCCGCCGAACGCTCACCCGCCGCGGCAAGCTCGTGGCCGCCGCGGCGACCGTCGCCGTCATCGCGGGCGGCGCGCTCGGCTATTTCACGCTGTTCCCGCAGCAGGCCCCCGCGTTCGTGCGCGACACGTTGACGAGCGTCGGTCTGGCGGGCCCGGAGGCGGGCGCGCCGGATGCCACGTGTCCCCTGACCGGCGAGCCCGTTCCCGGGAGCGAGGTCCCGGACCGCCCGGCGCTCGCGGTCAAGATCGAGAACGCCCCCGAGGCGCGACCGCAGGCCGCGCTGAACGACGCCGACGTGGTCGTCGAGGAACCGGTCGAGGGCGGGTACACGAGGTTCATCGCCGTGTTCCAATGCGGCGACTCGGATCGTGTCGGGCCGGTGCGCAGCGGCCGCACGACGGACCCTGACTACCTCCGCCAGCTCGGGCCCGCCGTGTTCGGGTACGCGGGCGGGCGCAACGTCGTGAAACAAGAGGTGCCCAAGGTCGGGCTCGTCGACGTGAACTACATCGTGGCGGCCGGCGCGTACACCCGTGACGAGTCCCGGGCCGCACCGCACAACCTCTACACGACGACCGACGCGCTCTGGCGGGCCGGGCGATCGAAGGACGGGGCACCCGAGCCGCTGTTCGCGTACTCGGAGACGTGGGACGGTGCCGCGAAGCGGATCCGATCCGCGCACCTGCCGTACTCGGGCGTCTCCGACGTCTACTGGCACTGGAACGGCGCGAAGGGCGCGTGGTTGCGTTCGCACGGCGACGTGCCGCACGTGCTCGAGGGCAACGAGCGCGTCTCGGCCACCAACGTCGTGATCCAGGTCGTCTCGGTGACCGACAGCGACTTCCTGGACTCCGCGGGCAATCCCTCGCCCGAGGTCGACCTGACCGGTTCGGGCAAGGCGTACGTCCTACGGGACGGCGAGGTGATCCGCGGCCGGTGGGAGCGTGAGTCGCTCCACGACGTGACCACGTTCGTCGCCAAGGACGGGACCGAGATCGCGCTCGCGCCCGGACGCACGTGGGTCGAGCTGCTCCCCAGCTGGGTAGCGGTGGAGCTCGATCGGCGCTGACCCGGCTCGTCGGTTCGACCGGGTCGTGCCCGGCGGTACACTCAGTGGCGTCGGATCCGAGCACGACCCGTCTCGAAGGAGGACACCCGGGGTGGAGCGCGAGACCGGCACCTTCCGAGTGAAGTCCGGCCTGGCCGAGATGCTCAAGGGCGGCGTCATCATGGACGTCACCACCGCCGATCAGGCCAAGATCGCCGAGGACGCCGGCGCCTGCGCCGTGATGGCGCTCGAGCGCGTCCCCGCGGACATCCGCGCCGAGGGCGGGGTCGCGCGCATGGCCGACGCCACCAAGGTCGAGGAGATCATGAACGCGGTCTCGGTGCCGGTGATGGCGAAGGCCCGCATCGGTCACTTCGTCGAGGCGCAGATCCTCCAGGCCCTGGGCGTCGACTACGTGGACGAGTCCGAGGTGCTCACGCCGGCCGACGAGGAGCACCACATCGACAAGTGGGCCTTCACGGTCCCGTTCGTGTGCGGCGCCCGGAACCTGGGCGAAGCCCTTCGGCGGATCGCCGAGGGTGCGGCGATGATCCGCACCAAGGGCGAGGCGGGTACCGGCAACGTGGTCGAGGCGGTGCGCCACCAGCGGACGATGCTCCGCGAGATCGGGTGGCTCCAGAGCCTGCGTCCCGAGCAGCTCGTCGCGGCCGCCAAGGATCTCGGGGCGCCGGTCGACCTCGTCCGGATGGTCTCCGAGACCGGGAAGCTCCCGGTCGTGAACTTCGCCGCCGGGGGCCTCGCGACGCCGGCGGATGCCGCGCTGATGATGCAGCTCGGCGTCGATGGCGTGTTCGTCGGCTCCGGGATCTTCAAGTCGGAGGACCCGGCCCCCAGGGCTCGCGCGATCGTCGAGGCCACGACGCACTTCCAGGACCCCGACGCGCTTGCGAAGGTCTCGCGCGGCCTCGGCGAGCCGATGCCCGGGCTCGACATCAAGGAGCTCGGCGAGGAGGGTCTGCTCCAGACCCGCGGGTGGTGAGCCGCCCGTGAAGTCCGGGGTCCTCGCACTCCAAGGAGACTTCCGCGAGCACGCCCGCGTGTTCGGCGACCTCGGGGCGTCCCCGGTCGAGGTCCGTACCCCCGACGACCTGGCGCGGGTCGACGTGCTCGCGATCCCCGGAGGGGAGTCCACGACGATCTCCAAGCTCGCGCGCAGCTCCGGCCTGGTCGAGCCCATCATCGAGCGCGCCAACGCCGGGATGCCGATCCTCGGGACGTGTGCGGGCATGATCGTGATGGCGCGACGGGTCGAGGGTCTCGAGCCCCTGCTCTCGCTGGTCGACCTCGCGGTGCGCAGGAACGCCTACGGTCGCCAGGTCGACTCGTTCGAGGCCGACCTCGACGTCGAGGGCGTCCCGCACCCCGTCCGGGGGGTCTTCATCCGCGCCCCGATCGTCGACGAGGTCGGCGAGGGGGTTCGGGTGCTCGCCGAGCACGAGGGGCGACCGGTCGTCCTGGAGCAGGGGAACCTGGTCGTGGCATCCTTCCATCCCGAGCTCGTGGGCGAGAACGGTCTGCACGGCTACGTCCTGGGGAAGGTGTGACGTGTCGGGTCATTCGAAGTGGGCGACGATCAAGCGAAGGAAGGGCGCCGCCGACGCCAAGCGGAGCAACCAGTTCGCGAAGCTGCTTCGCGCCGTGGAGGTGGCGGCCCGGGAGGGCGGCAGCGGGGATGTCAAGGCGAACATGACGCTCGCCTCGGCCGTCGACAAGGCCCGAAGCTTCTCGGTGCCTGTCGACAACATCGAGCGCGCGATCAAACGCGGGAGCGGGGACCTCGAGGGCGCCGCCCGCTATGAAGAGGTCACGTACGAGGGCTACGGCCCCGGCGGCGTCGCCGTGTTCGTCGAGACGCTGACCGACAACCGCAACCGCACGACCCAGGACATCCGACACGCGTTCACGCGCAGCGGCGGGAACCTGGGGGAGAATGGCAGCACGGCGTGGATGTTCGCGCGCAAGGGCTCGATCCAGGTCGAGAAGGACGAGGCCCCGGACGAGGAGAAGCTGCTCGAGATCGCCCTCGAGGCGGGCGCCGAGGACCTGAACGACTCCGAGAGCACCTGGGAGATCACCAGCGACCCGGTCTCGTTCACCGCGGTCCGCGACGCGATCGTGGCGGCCGGGATCCCGATGTTGTCGGCCGAGCTCACGATGCTGCCCCAGTCCACGGTCCCGGTCGAGGGCGGTCAGGCCAAGCAGGTGCTGGCACTGCTCGAGGCGCTCGAGGAGCTCGACGACGTCCAGAACGTGTACGCGAACTTCGACATCCCCGAATCGGTGATGGCCGAGCTCGGCTAGACGGGTCGCGTCGTAGGCTCGTCCGATGACGACACCCGAGCGCCCCGCCGGCGAGGGCACGATGCGCGAGCGGATGCTGGCCGGGGAGCTCTACCTGGCCGACGACCCGGTGCTCGCCGAAGAACAGGCACGGGCGTCGAGGCTCGTCGACCGCTTCAACCACACCGGCGTCGACGACGGCGCCGAGCGTCATGGTCTCCTCCTCGAGCTCCTGGGGCAGTTCGGCGAGGGGTCGGAGATCAAGCCGCCCCTGCGATGCGACTACGGGTACAGGATCCGGGTCGGGGCGCGGACGTTCGTGAACTACGGGCTCGTCGCGCTCGACGTGGCGTCGATCGCGATCGGCGACGACGTGCAGATCGGTCCCAACGTGCAGCTCCTGACTCCGACGCACCCCGTCGACCCCGACGCCAGACGGGCCAAATGGGAGGCCGCCGAACCGATCGCGATCGAAGCAAACGTCTGGCTGGGCGGTGGGGTCATCGTGCTCCCGGGCGTCACGATCGGGGAGAACACCGTGGTCGGCGCCGGATCGATCGTGACGAAGGATCTGCCCCCGAACGTGGTGGCGGCCGGCAACCCCGCCCGTGTCGTTCGGTCGATCTGAAACGTTCGCGTGATGCCGCGGTCGAGACACCGAC
>Ga0207428_10001495_pt1 | contig 24437 bp, 27 predicted proteins | sample RhiMethybrSRZTD1_FD_187600 | JGI IMG/M metagenome (GOLD analysis project Ga0207428, IMG submission 187600) | Populus rhizosphere microbial communities from Tennessee, USA - Rhizosphere MetaG P. TD hybrid SRZTD1 (SPAdes) (version 3) | ecosystem: Host-associated > Plants > Roots > Rhizosphere >...
TACAAAGGGGTGGGGGAGGATTAGCTCTTTGGAGACCTGCTCATCCGCTGCGTGTTTTTCCGGCCCGTGCGAACGGACACCGCGAAGATGCTCGCGAGCTCCTGCGCCTCCTTCAGCAGGGCGTTGTCGCTCGCGATTCCGCTGTCGCGTAGGTCTTCGAGCCATCGACGCACTCATCCGCTTCCTCGAAGACTGTCCCGAGCTTCGCTTGGAACTCGGCCCGCGATCGCCCTCGCCTGGCCGCGCGATAGTTCGGCCGAACGGAGGCACACATGGTGGAGAGCACAGCCCGTGCCGGACCAATTTTGCGCCCGTTTTCGCAAGCGACAATTCAGCTGGTTGTACTTTCCGCCAAGTTCCAAAGTTAAGTACTTTCACTTTTCCACTTTTCACTTTTCCACCTCGCTCCGCAGCCGATGCTCGAGGATCTGCGACGACGAGAACCGTTCGAGTTGGAGGTAGTGCTGGGCCGCCGACAGCAGCGCGGCCTCGGGGGTGAGGCCGATGATCTCGCTCTCGAGCACGGCAACGCCGTACCGCTCGGCCTCCCGGCGCACCGCATCGAACACCCGATGGATAGGTGTGCGCTCGTGGTTCGTGAGGTTCATCGACACCTGGACGATGCCGCGATCGTCGAGCGCGATGCCCAGTGCCTTGACGTAGCGAAATCCACCGCTGCTGTGGCGGACGGCGGCGGCGATCTTCTTGGCGACGTCGAGCCGGTCGGTCGCGAGGTTGACGTTGTAGGCGATGAGCGGCATCCGCGCACCGATGACGGTGGCGCCCGCGGTCGGATGAGGGCGGGCCGGGCCGAAGTCGGGTGCCCACTCGGGCGTGCCGAGCTTTTCGGCGAGCCCTTCGAACTCACCGCGGCGGATGTCCTCGAGCCCGCGGCGGGAAGGTTTCTTGGCGGCCTCTTCGTACAAGAAAACAGGTAGCTCGAAGCGCGTCGCCACTTCGGAGGCGACGTCAGTGGCCAGTGTGATGCACTCGGCCATCGTCGCGCCCTGGATCGGCACGAACGGCACGACGTCCACGGCGCCGAGTCGCGGGTGCTCGCCGTGGTGCGTGCGCAGATCGATGCGGCGAACGGCTTCGGCGAAGAGAGCGAGCACCGCCGCCTTGAGCGGCACGCTGTCGCCGGCCATTGTCACGACCGATCGGTTGTGCGCCGGATCGGACGATGAATCAAGTACGCGAACGCCCGCCACCGCTCGAATCGCATCGATGATCGCCTGCACCACCTCAGGGCGCCGCCCTTCGCTCACGTTGGGCACGCATTCGATGATCGCCACGTCCTCAGCTTGTACCACAGTGACTGAGACCTCGACCCACGCCTTTGTTTCGTTGACCGGTGCGCGAAATTGCCCGATAATCGAGCGGACGCAGCGCGCGTGAGCCTTGCGTCTGTGGTCGGATGTCCGAACCGCTTCGCACTGATCCGTCAGATCTCCGCGCTCGCTCCTCCGGCGGACTCGATGGGCCGTTAAGTGAGGCCGATCGCGCCGCCCGCATCGAGGAGCTGTTGCTGTCTGGCCTCGATCAGTACTTCGTTGGTCATTACGAACAAGCCATCAACATCTGGACCCGAGTCGCCTTCCTCGAACGGGGGCATGGCCGCGCTCGTGCGTACATCGAGCGTGCGCGCGATGCACTCGCCGAGAAGCAGCGCCAGTCCGAAGAGCTGCTGCATAGCGGCATTGCCGCTTATCACGCCGGCGATCTCGAGAAGGCGCGCGATCTGTTGACCCGCGCCGTCGATCAGGGAGGCCCGAACGAAACCGCGCTGCTGTTCCTGCAGCGCATCAGCCGCGCCAGCATCGCCGTAGAACCAGCGCGTCCGGAGCGTCCGTCACGGCGCCGGCGACGTACGGTCCGCGATGCCGACGTGCCCTCGCGTTCGGGATGGGTTCTGTCGATGGCCGCGGCGATCGCCGCCTCCGCAGTCATCATCCTTGGCGCGCTCGCCGTCCGGTCCTGGCTCGTCGAGTTGCCCGTCGCGGGTCGCGTCAGCGAGGTGAAGGCTGGCGAGCCCTTGCCCCTCGTCCGTGGTTCGGAGATGCGGCTGGCGCGTGCGCGCGAGCTCAACGCCCGCGGCCTTCCCCATGACGCGTTACGGCTGCTGGCACAGGTCGACGTCGCCGACCCGCTGCGAGACGAGGCAAATCGATTGACAGCTGATATCCAACGCGGGCTCCTCGGCATGGCTCCGCAGGATTCGACCGCTGCATCCGCGTTCGTCGCGACTCCGGCGGACAAGGCGGTCGGGGAGACGGCGCGATGAAATGTCCGAAGTGCAGCTATCTGGGGTTCGAGACCGGCGATCGGTGCAAGAACTGCGGCTACGACTTTTCGCTGCTGGCTGCGCCGGCCGCATCGGCCCCCGATCTCACAATGCGTGCTCCAGAGCCGGCGCAGACGGTGCCCGAGCTCTGGCTCGACCGCATGGATAGCCGCGGCGTCGACGTCTCGATTCGGGCCGCGATTGATCCGGTGGTCGCTCCGGTCGCCACGGCCGTGGTCACACCGCCACCCGCGTCGCAGCCACGCGACTCGTCGTATCCGTTGTTCTCCCCGGCAAGGGAGGTCGACGATGAGCCGTTGATCAAGCTGCCCGCGGCACCACGGCCGCCGCTCGCCGTTCGCCGGACACCGGAGATTCCCCGCCTGCGACCACCGTCGAAGCCGATGGGCGACGAAGCAAACCGGCTGGAGCTCGAGTTCTCAGACGCTCCGGTCATCACACCGTCATCGACGACGCCGGCCGTCCAAGTGCCGCGCGCGTCGCGGGATGGGCTCGTTTCAGGCTTGGGCCGCCGCGCGGCGGCTGCCGTGATCGATCACGGCATTCTCCTGGCGATCGACTTCATCGTCATCTACTCGACGCTCCGCATGTCCGCGCTGACGCTGAGCGACTGGGCACTGTTGCCACCGGTGCCGATCGTCGCGTTCCTCGCGCTGTTGAAGTTGTCGTACTTCGGAGCGTTCACGGCCGCCTGTGGCCAGACGATCGGCAAGATGGCGATGCGGATTCGCGTCGTCGCCGACGATGCACAGCTGGATCCGGCCCGGGCCGCCCGGCGCACGTTGGTGAGCGCGGTGTCGCTGCTCGCTGCCGGCACCGGCTTCATTCCCGTCCTCGTCGATCCCGACCACCGTGCGCTGCACGATCGCGTGGCCGGCACGCGCGTCCTGATGTCGTAGGTCAAGAGCCTGCCTCGCCGAAGTCGAAGGCGCAGTCGGGGTCAATCTGTGTACCACTAGCGGGGATGCGCCGCCTTGGTGTTTTCGTGGCTACCTGTGGGTACATTGGTTATGCGCCAGTCGCACCGGGGACATTCGGTTCGGCAGCGGGGCTTGCCGTGTATGGCCTCGTCCGCATGGCTGGCTCGACCACCGTCGAAATAGCGGCAATCGTGTTGCTCTTCGCGATCGGTGTGTGGAGTGCCAACGAGGCCGAGCGTCACTTCGACAAGATCGATCCGGGGCCGGTCGTCCTCGATGAGGTCGTCGGCATGCTGATCACGCTGGCGTTGCTCCGTGTGAATGTCACCGGCGCGATCGTCGGCTTCTTTCTGTTTCGTGCGCTCGACGTCTTCAAGCCGTGGCCGTCCGGCCGGTTCGAGCGCCTTCCCGGTGGCTTGGGCGTCATGGCTGACGACGGCATGGCCGCAGTCTACGGGAATCTCGCCATGCGGGCGCTGATTGCGCTCGCTCCTGGATGGTTGGTGTGAAGCCGCTGTCGCGCGCCGCCATCATCGCGGTGGGCAGCGAGCTGCTCACGCCGTCGAAGCTCGACACGAATTCGCTTTTCATCACGGACCGCTTGAATGAGCTCGGCGTCGACGTCGCGGTCAAGGCGGTCGTCGGGGACGATCGCGACGAGCTCGTGCACGTGCTCGGCGTCGCTCTCGAGCGCGTCGACCTAGTGGTGCTGAGCGGCGGGCTTGGCCCGACCGACGACGACGTGACGCGCGAGGCGGTCGCGAAGGCGCTCGACCGCCCGCTGGCGGAAGACGAACGGCTCGTCGCGCATCTTCGGGCGCGTTTCGCGGCACGCGGTTTCACCAGGCCGATGCCGGAAAACAACCGCAGACAAGCGATGGTGCCTGCCGGCGCGCGGGTGATCGACAACGGGAACGGCAGCGCGCCAGGACTGTGGATCGATCACGGCGATCGCGTTGTGCTGCTGCTGCCCGGGCCGCCGCGAGAGCTCAAACCAATGCTGACCGACGTCGCGAAGGGCTGGTTGAGCGAGCGAGTGGCGGGGGCGCCGCTCGTACGGCGAGTCCTGCGCGTGGCGGGGCGATTCGAATCGGAAGTCGATCAGGTGTTGGCGCCGCTGTACAAGGAGTGGGCGGGCCGCACACCGTCCGTGGCGGCCACCATCCTCGCGACTCCGGGATCGATCGAAATTCATGTGTCCACGCGAGCGGCGTCGGCTGAGATCGCGCGAGCGGCACTCGAAACGGCGGTCGCGGAAGCGGTCGCGGCCGTTGGTTCCAATGTCTACAGCACCGACGGCCGATTGCTCGAGGAGGTCGTCGGCGAGCTGCTCGTCGAGCGCGGCTTGCGTGTGGGCGTCGCCGAATCGTGCACCGGCGGCCTCATCACTTCGCGTTTGACCGATGTGTCTGGAAGCTCGCGGTATGTGGACGCGTCCATCGTGACGTACAGCAATCAGGCGAAGACCGATCTCCTCGACGTTGACGCGGCTCTCATCGACGAGCATGGCGCCGTCAGCGAGCCGGTGGCAATCGCCATGGCACAGGGAATCCGGCATCGTGCGCCGGCGGACATCGGCATCGGCGTGACCGGAATCGCGGGGCCGACGGGTGGTACGCCTGAAAAGCCGGTCGGCACCGTCGCGGTCGCCGTCGCATCTGCGACGGGCTGCCGCGTGCGCACGTTCCGGTTTTTCGGCGATCGCGGATTAGTGAAATTTCAAGCCTCACAATCCGCGCTCGACATGGTGCGTCGGATGTTGCTGGAGTCGTCCGGCTAAAGCCGGACACTACATCCCGGGCCGGCTGAAGGCGGACACTACATCCGGTTCGGCTAAAGCCGGACACTACATCCGGTTCGGCTAAAGCCGGACACTACAAATGCGGTTGTTCACCGGCATCGAACTCGATCCAGCGGTTCTGCGAGCGGCAGGCGATCTCGTCGACGAGTTGCGCCGGCGCGTCGAACGCGACGCGCCACGGGCTCGCATCGCGTGGGTCACTCCCGAGCGCATGCACGTCACGGTTCGCTTCATCGGTCACCGCGACGACGCGAGCTCGGCGCGGATTCGAGAAGCCCTAGAACCGGCGATTGACGTGGCGCCATTCACGTTGGAGGTGGGCCGCGTCGGTGCCTTCCCGCCGAGCGGGCGTCCGCGCGTGCTGTGGACGGGGCTGGCCGGGGCTCGACACGAACTGGCCAGTGTCGAGCGTGAGGTCACGACGCGGCTGGCAGCCGCAGGCGTTCCTCCTGAAGAACGGCCCTACAGCCCTCATCTCACCTTGGCGCGCGTCAAAGAGTGGAGCGGCCTGAAGACGACGAGTATCTTTCGTGGTCTGGATGACGTGGCGCTGGGCACGACATCCGTCGAGGCGATTACACTGTTCGAGAGCCGTGTCTCGTCAAAGGGACCGACCTACATCCCGCTGTTGAGAACCATGCTGACCGGCACGTCGGGGCAGTCGTGAACTGGGTGATCGCCGTTGTTGCCGCCTATCTGATCGGGTCGATTCCGTTCGCGCTGCTCCTCGCGCGTCGTCACGGGATCGATGTCCGCCGCGTTGGCAGCGGCAATGTCGGCGCGACCAACGTGCTTCGCACAGTCGGCGCCCGCGCGGCGCTCGTGACCGTTCTCCTCGATGTGGCAAAAGGAACAATGGCGGTGGTCGTCGCGCAGCAATTGGCCGACGCGCCGGTGGTGCCCGTGCTGGGTGCGCTGGCAGCGATTGTCGGTCACGTCTGGCCGGTCTGGTTGGGATTCCGTGGTGGAAAAGGTGTTGCGACCGCTGCAGGCGCGTTCGCCGTGCTGGCGCCGGTTGCGTTCAGCGTCGCGGTGGTGGCGTTCGGGTTGACCGTCTGGCTGACGCGATTCGTGTCGCTCGGGTCGCTCGTCGCTGCGCTGGCGCTGGTGGGTGTGCTGCTGGTGACCCGCTCACCGCTCATCCTCACCGCCGGAGCCACGATCGCCGCGCTGGTGATCATCGCCGGTCATCGTGACAACATGGCCCGCCTCATGAAAGGCACGGAACATCGGCTCGGTCAGCGGCCGATCACGTTGTAGGAGTACTCGTCCTTGGTCCTTCGTGCTTGGTTCTTCGTCCGTCCCTGGTCCGTGGTCCGTGCCTGGTCCATCGTCCTTGGTCCATCCTGGTTCTCCGGTCGCGCCCGGGCACAGACGAACGCGGACTCAGGACCACGGACCAAGGACGGACCAAGGACGAAGAACGGACCAAGAACCAAGCACCAAGTACCAAGAACTGTCACGGACTCTGCGAAGGTCTAGGAGGCCCATATTCCGTCCGTCACCGTACTCGGCGCAGGAGGCTGGGGCACCGCGCTTTCGGTTCACCTCGCGCGCGTCGGTCACGTCGTCCGACTCTGGGCGCGCGACCCGGACCTTGCGGTTCAGATCGAATCGCAGCGCACGAACGCGTCGTATCTGCCTGACGTGCCCTTCCCGTCCACGCTTCGCGCGACCGGCGATCTCGCCGACGCGCTGGCCGGAGCGGAACTGGTCATCGCGGCGGTGCCGTCGCACGGCACCCGTGACGTCCTCCGGCTCGCGTCGCCGCACGTGCAGCGCGGCACCATTGTGGTCAGCGCGACCAAAGGGCTCGAGCTCGACACGCTGTTCAGAGTCTCGGAGATCATCGATCAGGAATTGAAAGGCGTGCGCAGCGCCGTGCTGTCGGGCCCGAGCTTCGCCGTCGAGGTCGCGCGTGAGCTTCCGACCGCGGTGTGCATCGCGTCGTCCGACCGCGACGCCGTTGCCGCCGTGCAAGACGACCTCAAGGCGCCGTACTTGCGACTCTATGGGACAGACGACGTGATCGGCGTCGAGTTGGGTGGCGCGCTGAAGAACGTCATCGCGATTGCAGCCGGTGTCGTGGAAGGGCTCGGTCTGGGACACAATGCCTTAGCGGGCCTGATCACGCGTGGTCTGGCTGAGATATCCCGCCTGGCATGTGCCGCCGGCGCCAAGCGTGAGACGCTGGCCGGACTGACGGGGCTGGGTGATCTCGTCCTGACATGTACGGGGACGCTGAGCCGGAACCGGCACGTCGGCATCGAGCTGGCGAGCGGCCGTCCCATTGCCGACGTGCTGCGTGAGATGAAAACCGTGGCCGAGGGCGTCCGAACGACCGAGGCGGCGCTGGCGCTCGCCTCGCGCCACGGCGTCGAGCTGCCGATCGCGAGCCAGGTCGCGGAGGTGCTGGCCGGCCGTAAGGACGCGCGCACGGCACTCGGCGAATTGATGCTGCGCCCGCAACGCGCAGAAGCTGGATAGGACATGGGCTTTCTTGATCGACTTCGCGAGGGCCTCACCCGAACGAAGCAACAGATCGTCAATCGCTTCGAAGAGATCGTTCAGCAGGCCGACACGCAGGAGCAGCGTTCACGGCCGATCGACGTCGACACGATCGAGGCGCTCGAAGAGCTGCTGATCTCGGCAGACGTCGGTATCCCTGCGACCGAGCGCATCGTCACGGCCGTGCGCACCCGCTCGCGTCATGGCGAAAGCCTGCGCGATCTCGTCAAGGACGAGATCCGGAAAGTGTTCGACAGCGCCGATCGTCCGGCGCCGAACGGCCATCGTCCTCACGTCACGTTGATCGTCGGCGTCAATGGCACGGGAAAGACGACGACGATCGGGAAGCTGGCCAACCTGCTCAAGGCGTCGGGCAAGTCGCCGCTCGTGTGTGCCGCCGATACGTTTCGCGCGGCGGCGGTCGAACAGCTCGAGATCTGGGCGACGCGCGCCGGGGTCGATATCGTCCGCGCAAAGGAAGGCTCCGATCCAGCCGCGGTGGTGTTCGATGCCATCCAGTCAGGGAAGGCGCGCGGTCGCGATCCGATTCTCGTCGACACGGCCGGGCGTCTGCACACGCGCGTCAACTTGATGAACGAGCTGGACAAGATCAAACGCGTCGCCGCGCGCGCGGCGGAAGGGGCTCCGCACGAAGTGCTGCTCGTGCTCGACGCGACGGTGGGCCAGAACGGGCTGGAGCAAGCGCGCGAGTTCACCAGCGTGGCCGGCGTGACTGGCATCGTCCTCACCAAGCTCGATGGCACGGCGAAGGGCGGCGTCGCGGTCTCGATCGCGCACGATCTCAAGCTCCCGATTCGATACGTCGGCGTCGGCGAAGGGATCGACGACCTCATCCCGTTCTCTCCGCAGGAATACGTCGACGCTCTCTTTCAAGAAAAGTGGTAGACGATCAGCGGTTCATGCGGCGGGCGCTCGAACACGCGCGCCGCGGCATCGGACGCACGACGCCGAATCCGATCGTCGGTGCTGTTGTGGTCTCAGACGAGGGCGTCGTCGTCGGTCAAGGCGCTCACGAGAAGGCCGGCGAGCCGCATGCCGAAATCCACGCGCTCGACGAAGCCGGCGACGCCGCACGCGACGCAACGCTGTATTGCACCCTCGAGCCGTGCGCGCACACCGGCCGCACGGGTCCGTGCACCGAACGCATCATCGGCGCCGGCATCAAGCGCGTCGTGGCGGCGATGGAAGATCCGTTTCCGCTCGTCAGCGGCCAAGGGTTCGCCCGGCTGCGTGCGCATGGCATCGAGGTCGCCGTTGGCATCGAGCGTGACGCGGCGGTGCGTTTGAACCAGCCGTTCTTGACCGCGTTGCGGGCGGGACGGCCGTTTGTGACGCTCAAGGCCGCCACCAGTCTCGATGGACGAATCGCCGCGCGGCCGGGCAAGCGCACCGCGCTGTCGTCGGAGCTCGCGCTGCGGCACGCGCAATATGTGCGCGCGAGCGTCGATGCCATCGCTGTGGGCTCGGGGACGATCCTCGTCGACGACCCCCTCCTGACTGCGCGGGAGGTCTATCGCGAGCGTCCGCTCGCACGGGTCGTGTTCGACCGCCGGCTGCGCACGCCGGACGCGGCCCGAGTGCTGTCGACCGTCGCGGCGGGACCGGTGATAATAATCACATCCCCGCAGGCGGCGGAGGCGAGAGGCTCGGCTGTGACCGCGCTCGAGGACGCCGGTGCCACCGTGCTTTCAGTTGAAACCCCGACGATTGGCGCCGCGTTGCGCGAGCTGCCGGCACGGGGTATCCAAAGCATCGTCATCGAAGGCGGTGCTGCGGTGCATGCCGCGGCGTGGGACGAAGGGCTCGTGGACTACGTCCAACTCTATGTGACGCCGGTGGGCATTGGTCCGGAGGGAATCCCGTTTCTCGAGGGGCGGGACTTTGCCTCGGTGGCGTTGATCGAGCGGCGGGTGGATCTCCTGGGCCCCGACGTGCTGATCGAAGGCTATGTTCACCGGCCTGATTGAAGCCGTTGGATCGGTGAGCGAGCTGCAGCCGACGGCATCCGGATACCGCCTGCGTGTCCGCGCACCGCTCGCGTCGGCAGTGACGCTCGGTGAGAGCATCGCGGTCAACGGTGTCTGCCTGACGGTCGCGTCGACGGAGAACGGCGAGGTCCACGCGGACATCGGTCCGGAAACGGCGCGGGTGACGACGCTCGGTTCGCTGCAACCCGACCAGCCGGTGAACCTGGAGCGGGCGATGCGTGCCGACGACCGCTTCGGTGGTCACATCGTGCAGGGCCACGTCGACGGCACCGGCACGATCGAGGACCTGCGTCAGGACGGCGAGGCGCACTGGGTGACGATTCGTTTTCCGACCGCGTTGGCGCCCCTGCTCATTCGCAAGGGTTCGATCGCGGTCGACGGCATCAGCCTGACGGTAGCAGGCCTCGACGACCGGCACTTCGACGTGATGATCATCCCGTTCACCTGGGCGCACACGAACCTGCCGTCGGTGCGGACGGGCGATCACGTCAATCTGGAATGCGACGTCGTCGGCAAGTACATCGCACGCATGGCTGAAGTGATGGCGAGGCAATCATGAGCGAGCGGTCGGCCCGAATCAGAATCGCGAAAGGCGCGCGTCGGCGCGGCCCGTTTGCGTCGATCGAACAGGCAGTCTCCCATCTCGCCTCCGGCGGCATGCTCATCGTCGTCGACGACGAGGACCGCGAGAACGAGGGCGACCTGACGATGGCGGCCTCGAAGGTGACGCCGGAGGCCATCAACTTCATGGCGCGCCACGGCCGCGGGTTGATCTGCCTGGCGATGACGCCGGACCGGTTGGACCATCTCGAGATTCCACTCGAGGTGACCGACAACTCGTCGCGGCGCGACACCGCGATGTGTGTGTCGATCGACGCGCGCGACGGGACCACGACGGGGATCTCCGCCGCCGATCGCGCGACCACCGTGCACGTGGCGATCGCGCCGGAGTCGCTGCCGCGCGATTTGACTCGGCCGGGTCACGTGTTCCCGCTGCGCGCCCGCAAAGGCGGTGTGCTGGTGCGCTCGGGGCATACGGAGGCGGCGGTCGATCTGGCGCGCATCGCCGGGCTCGAGCCCGCGGGTGTGATCTGCGAAATCATGAACGACGACGGGACGATGGCGCGCGTGCCAGAGCTGACGAAGTTCGCGCGCAAGCATCACCTCCCGATGATCACGATCGCCGACCTCATTCAGTACCGCATGCGTACGGAGCGGCTCGTCAGGCGCGCCGCGTCGGCGGAGCTGCCGACCGATCACGGCGCGTTCCACATCCACGTCTACGAAAGCCAGCTCGATGGAATGACGCATGCTGCGCTCGTCCGCGGCGACATCGGCGACGGCAAGGACGTCCTCGTGCGCGTGCACTCGAAGTGTCTCACCGGCGATGTGTTCCACTCCGCACGGTGCGATTGCGGAGCGCAGCTCGATGCGGCCATGACCGCCGTCGCCGCGGAAGGGCGCGGCGTGCTGCTGTATCTGAATCAGGAAGGGCGCGGCATCGGCCTGATCAACAAGATTCGCGCCTACGAGCTCCAGGATCAGGGTCTCGACACCGTCGAAGCGAACGAGCGGCTCGGCTTCAAAGCCGATCAGCGCGACTACGGGATCGGCGCGCAGATCCTGAGCGACCTCGGCGTCAAGACGATGCGGCTGCTGACGAACAACCCGCGGAAGTTCGTCGGCCTGCAGGGCTACGGGCTTGCGGTGTCGGAGGCGGTGCCGCTTGAAATCCCCGCGAACGAATCGACCCGCAAATACCTCAAGACAAAGAAGGACAAGCTGGGACACAAGCTGTCCTCTGTCTAGAGAAGTCCTGAACCCTGAACTTTGAACGCTGGCGCGCCGCCAGGAATGAACCGCGCGCAGCTGTGTGGCGTCTTGCCTGGGTGAAGCGAGATGCATGAACGCGCCGACCGACTTCCGGCTGGTCTCGTGACCTTCGACGATGAGCTCGAGCGCGAGTTCGAGGCCCGCCTGGTGGAGTCGTCGACGCTGGCGTTTCGCGTGGCATTCGGCGTGCTGCGTCATCGCGAGGATGCCGAGGACGTGGCGCAGGACGCCTTTGCGAAGGCCTATCGCAGCTTCCATCAGCTGCGCGATCGTGAACGCTTCAGGGCCTGGCTCGTGCGGATGACCTGGCGGATGGCGCTCGATCGCCAGCGGGCGAATCGACGGCGGGCGTCGCGAGAGGCGATCGTCGACACCGATGCCGCGCCGGCAGACACCGTTGATGTGCTGGCGCGGGAGCGCGCGGAGCGGTTGTGGCTGGCGATCGATGCGCTCCCGGAGAAGCTGCGCCTGGTCGTCATCCTCGCGGGAATCGAAGGACACAACATGAAGGAAGTGGCCGCGCTGCTCGGTGTGCCGGAAGGCACGGTGAAGTCGCGGCTGTTCGTGGCGCGGAACGAGTTGAGAGCGCGATTGTCATGGATGGCCACAGAGACGCGTTGAAGGACGACCCGCTCGCGCGCGACATCGAGTCGGCACTGCGCGTCGAGCCGTCGCCGCAATTCGTGGCGAGGGTTCGAGCGCGAGTGGCGCGCGAGCCGCTCGGCGCGACCGGCGTGATGTCGTGGCCGCTCTGGCTCGGCGGTGCTGCAGTCGTGGCCGGCGCGTTGGCGTTGGTCGTGTCTCTCGGCGGGCCGCGCGACATGCGCGTTTCAGACTCGACGCCTTCAACGGCGACGTCGCCACCCGTGCTCGAGGCGAGCAGGGGGCCGAGCATCGCGACCGAGCCGGTTCTGCCGCAACCGCTGGTCGCCGCACCCGTACAGCGAGTGACGAGGCGAGCGGTCGCGCGGATTGGGCCGGAAGAAACGCGAACGAACGACGTGGGGCTGCCGCAGGTGCTGATTGCTGACGACGAGAAGCGCGGGTTCGAGCTTCTTGTCACGGAGTTGCGGGATACCAAACGCGCTGCGGCTGTCGCCGAAGCCACACGTGGTCTGACCACGCCGGGTCCACCGTGGCTCGAGATCGCGCCGGTGATCATCGAGCCGCTTCGAGAGGTCGGCATCGCTCAAGGAGAAGCACAGTGAGAAAGCATCGCGTCACGGTGGCCATCATCGCAGTGCTCCTGGGAAGCCTGGCGGCATTCGCGCAAGACGTGCAACCTCCTGGGCCACCGCCACCCGCACCGGCCGCCCGCAGCCGTGGTCCGGTGATTCCTCTCGAGGTGCAGGTCACGATCTCGAGGTATCAGGGTGACAAGCGAATCAGCGCCGCCCCGTACGTGCTGGCGGTGAACACCAACAGCCCGGAGGCACAGTTGACGATGAACGTCGATGTGGCTGTGCCCAGCGGCCCGGTGCCGGTGGACGACAAGGCTCAGCCGTTTCTGTCGTTCAATTACCGCGCCGTTGGTACGAACATCGTCTGCGGTGCCTCGACTGCCGATGAGGGTCGATACGAGGTCACGATCGGTATCGACGAGACCACCGTGGTGCCGACACCGAATACCGAACCGGGTTCGTCCCAACCACCAGTCACACGAGCGGGAATGCCCGCGTTTCGCAACTTCAAGTCGCGCAATCGGCTGCTGCTGCGAGATGGCCAGACGAGACAGTACACCGCCGCGACCGACCGTATCACCGGAGAGACCGTCAGGGTTGAGGTGAGCCTAAAGCTCGTGAAGTAGGGCGTGGCACCCCGACGGATGCCGCATTCGCAGACAGCTTCCGCGCGAGGACCATGACGTTGAAGCCGAGTCTGCCGTAATTGATCTTGTAGCTCACGTTTACCGTGCGCTCGATCACGTCGCGAACGATGAGCGGGATCCGCCAGCCACGAGCCATCAGGCGGTGCACGATCTTGCGCGCAATCATGACGAGGGGAAAAACCAACAATCCACCGCGATGCGTCCGGGTGACCGTCAGCCGGTCTCCGAAAAGCATCTTGTAGTCGGTAACGGAGTAGTGACGGTGGCGTGGCCGAGGAGTACCGCTCTTTCCCCTCAGGAAGAAGTTCTCCGGATCGAGAAACCCGAACAGACCCTTGTGCGGTGTCGAGAGGATGAGGTAACCATCCGTCCTCATCACGCGAACGATCTCGTCGATTGAATGGCTGTCGTTGCCGACGTGTTCCAGCACGTCGAGCATCAGCACCGCATCGAAGGACGCGGAAGCGAATGGCAGTGCTTCCGCGATGCCAACGACGAAATGCGTTCCGCCGACCTTGCCCTTCGCGGCGCGTACGTCAGTGAAGTTGAGATCGAACCCAACAATCTTCGCAGCCCGGTTTCGCAGATACGCGGTGACGTATCCGTCCGCACAGCCGAGGTCGAGAACGGATCCGACGCGCGGAAGCCAGTTGTAGGCAAGCGCGGCGCGATCCCCAAGTGGCGGCCTCGAGGTCGGTTCCGCGGTTTTCGAGGGCGGTCTCGTCGACATCGATTCAGGTCACGTTTCTGCTGGGGAACACTGGGAGGAGAACGTTGCGACGATAACCTCGCCAAGGAGCGGCGCTGACGTCGCGGATTCTGACGCCCCGACGAACACCCCGTCAATCGAGAGAATTCCTGGTGTCTACTCAGGTGGCGCGGCAGCGGAGGGTGCGGGGAGCCGGTGCTCGACAATGAGCAGATCCTGAACGATGCGCCCGCCAATCAGATGTTCCTGCATGATCCGCACGGTGGTGCCGACACCCGATGCCGCATCAGGGACGTCGCAAGTCGGCACGCGCGGAGGGATGCGGCTCGACCTTCCACAAGAAGCGTCGTAGAGGCGGGTCTTGAGCCCCGTCGATCGATCCGTCACACATACGCATCCGTCGCCGGGTGCGGTCGATAGCATTCCTCGAGCCGAGCGACCTCTTCGTCCGACAACATGATCGATGCCGCAGCGATCGCATCGTCGAGGTGCTGCGGCTTCGTCGCGCCGACGATCGGCGACGTGACCGCCGGCTTCCGCAACAGCCACGCCATGGCGATCTGAGCGGGCGGCACGCCGCGCGCTCGAGCAATCTCGTTGGTGCGCTCGACGACCGGCTTGTCGATGTCCATCGTCTTCACGTACAGCGACGTGCCGAAGGCATCGGTTTTCGCGCGGGCGGTCGGTGGCTCGTCGGTCCAGCCGCGCGCGAGCCGGCCGCGGGCGAGCGGCGACCACGGCGTCGTGCCCACGCCCTCGGCCAGGCAGAGGCGTAACATCTCCCGCTCGTCTTCGCGGTAGAGCAGGTTGTAGTAGTTCTGCATCGAGATGAACGAGGCCCATCCGTTCGCACGCTGAAGACCGAGCGCCTTCATGAACTGCCAGGCGTGCATCGACGAGGCGCCGAGGTACCGGGCCTTGCCCGCGCGAACGACGTCGTTGAGCGCCTCGAGGCTTTCTTCGAGCGGCGTGTCGTAGTCGTAGCGGTGAATGATGTAGAGATCGACGTAGTCGGTTCCCAGCCGGCGCAGGCTCTTGTCGATTTCCGTCATGATGGACTTGCGCGACAGCCCGCGTCCGTTGGGCCCGAGTCGAACCGGGCCCCACACCTTCGTGGCGATCACCACTTCGTCGCGGTGCGCGAAGTCGCGGATCGCGCGTCCCAGCACTTCTTCACTCTCGCCATTCGAGTAGATGTTTGCGGTGTCGAAGAAGTTGATGCCCGCCTCGATGGCGCGCGTGATGTGCGGACGGCTGTCCTGCTCGCTCAGCGTCCAGGCCCACTGCATCACGCCAGGCGTCTTCGCCTGACCGTAGCTCATGCAGCCCAGGCAGATTCGCGACACCTGCAGGCCCGTTCGGCCCAACGGCACGTAGTCCATACGTGCCATTGTAGGTCGCTATAATCCGACCGACCTCATGTCGATCCCTGCGGGACAGAAACTCGGCCCCTACACGATCGTTGCGCCGCTTGGTGCCGGAGGAATGGGCGAGGTCTATCGCGCGCGCGATGGCCGGCTCAATCGCGACGTCGCTATCAAGGTTGTGCCGGCTGGCATCGCCGAAAGCCCCGAAGCGCTGGCGCGCTTCGAGCGTGAATCTCTGGCGATCGCGGCGCTGTCGCATCCCAACATCCTGACCATCTTCGACGTGGGGCACGCCGACGGGCATCCGTACGCGGTCATGGAGCTCCTCGAAGGGGAGACGTTGCGCGCGCGCCTCGCCGATGGGCCCATGCCGGTACGGAAGGCCGTCGAGATCGCTGCGCAGATCGCCCGCGGACTCGCGGCGGCGCACGACAAGCAGATTGCGCATCGCGACCTGAAGCCGGAAAACGTCTTTCTCACGCCGACAGGTGGCGTGAAGATTCTCGACTTCGGCCTCGCTCGCCATACTCCCGATCGAAACGATCTCACGCGGATGGAGGCGCCGACGATGGCGCCGGCGACGACGCCGGGAACGGTCCTGGGCACCGTCGGGTACATGTCGCCCGAGCAGGTGCGCGGCGAGCCAAGCGATCACTGTTCCGACATCTTCGCCCTCGGTTGCGTGCTGTACGAGATGCTGACCGGCCAGCAGCCTTATCGGCGCGATACGGCCGCCGAAACGATGGCCGCGATTCTGCGTGAGGATCCACCCGATCCTGCCGCGCTGAACGTCACGCTGCCGGCAGCCGTTCTGCGGACGGTCCGACGATGTCTCGAGAAGCGACCACAAGAGCGATTCGAGTCCGCCCGTGATCTCGCGTTCGCTCTCGAGTCGTCGGTCGATGCGAGCAGCGCATCCGGCGGTGTGGCGTTAGCAGCGGTCCGCTCACGCGGGTGGCTGGTTGGCGCCGTCGCTGGACTGATCCTCGGCCTCCTCGCCGGTGCGGCCGGCGTTTGGATGATGCGCAACGGAACCGCGGACTCGGCGAGTGCCTCGGAACCGGAGTTTCGCCAGCTGACGTTCGACAAAGGGACGATCCGCGACGGCCGATTCATGCCGGACGGACAGTCGATCATCTACGGCGCCGCCTGGAACGGTCAGCCCCTGAAGATCTTCATGACACGTGCCGACAGCCCCGAATCGGCGCCGTTGTCGTTGCCGAACGCGCGCCTGCTGTCGATCTCGAGGACGGGGGAGCTGGCGATTTCGCTGAATCATTCGTTCGAGGGGTGGATGGGCGAGGGCACCCTCGCGCGATCGGCGGTGTTGGGCAGCGCGCCTCGTGTGATGGTCGAGCACGTCCGCGAGGCCGAGTGGATCCCCGGCGGCAACGAGCTGGCGGTGGTGCGGCGGGTTGGCGGCGTCGAGCGCCTCGAGTTCCCGCTCGGAAAGGTCCTCTATCAAACGTCCGGCTACATCAGCGATATCCGGTTCTCGCCGTCGGGCGATCAGATCGCGTTTGCCGACCACCCGTTGTATGCCGACGATGCTGGGGACGTGGCGATGGTTGACAAGGGGGGCCACCGCGTCGTTCTCTCGACAGGATGGGTCTCGGTCCACGGCATCGCGTGGAACGGAGATGGGGCGGAGATCTGGTTCGGCGCAACGAAGAGCGCCGCGGTCAGTGGTGACGGCGTATACGCCGTGACACGTGACGGTCGTCTTCGCACGGTTCTGCGCGGAGCCACGCGTTACAAGGTGCTGGACATCGCGTCGAACGGACGGGTTCTTCTGGGCCACGATCGGGAGGAGCGCGTCGTTGAGGCGTTGATGCCTGACAGCCCCGCGCCGATTGACGTCACGCTGCGATCCAATTCGGCAAGTACGTCGATTGCGGCCGACGGCAGCAGCGTGCTGATCTCCGATCAATCCGCTCCGCCGTACGAGACCTATCTGGTGAAGGCCGGTGCGTCGCCGGTTCACCTTGGCCCAGGGTATCCAACGTCGCTCTCTCCTGACGGCCGCTGGGCCCTTGCGTCGCCCGTGGATGGCCACCCGCTGTTCCTGCATCCGACCGGGCCCGGCGCCACCCGGGAGTTGCCCAACCCTGAGAACATCTTCTTCGATCGGACGGAGTGGGCGGATCGCAGCACCGTGATTGGATTCGGTCACAAACCAGGAGAGGCGTCGCGCGGCTACGTGCAGGATGTCAATGGCGGTGCGCCAAAGCCGTTCACGCCGGACGGCGCCGTCGTCAGTGTCAATCGATGGTGGACGTCGCCAATCTCACCGGACGGCACTCGTGTGGTCGCCACCTCTGAAGACGGCATGTCGATGATTTACGCGACTGACGGCCGCGCGCCCCAACCTGTTGGTACGCTCGAGCCCGGTGAGGTGCCGGTGCAGTGGACGCCGGATGGTCGCGGGCTGTTGATTGCCCGTGGGGGCGGGCTCCCATGGACCATCGAGCGGCAGGATCTGGCGAGCGGAAAGCGAACGCCTGCGGCGACGATTCGTGCTCATGACCCGGCCGGTCTGCGCTTGAGCGTGTTCGCGATTTCACGCGACGCCAAGTACTACGTGCACAGCTACTCGCGCTTGCTGTCCGACCTGTTCCTCGTGACTGGCTTGAAATAGGGCCGACCGTTCTAGCTCGTTGGCAGCGGGTGCTCGGCGATCAGCAGATCCTCGACGACCCTCCCCCCAATCAGATGTTCCTGAATGATCCGCTCGAGCGCCGGCGGATCGCACTCGCGATACCACGCGCCCTCGGGATACACCACCGCAATCGGTCCGCCTTCACAGATGCGCAGGCAATTGGCCTTGCTGCGCAGGATGCCGCCTTGTTCGGAGAGTCCCAGCTCCTTCAAGCGCCGCTTCAGAAAGTCCCACGCGGCGACGCCGCGTTCCATGTCGCAGCACTTCGGCTTGGTCTGCTCGGCGCAGAGAAAGATATGGCGGCGCGCGACGGGCACGCCGATGGTGGTGGCGATCTTTTGAAGTGAGTCGTCGGACATTGGGAACGCGCAGGCTAAAGCCCGCGCTCTACGGTTTCTTCTCGCGCGGTTGCGATGTGCCCGGAGGCAGCCAGAGCTTGATGCGGCCTTCCCAGAGCGACTTGTTGTTCTCCTCGCACGAGTATTCGAGCAGCTCGCCGTTCGACAGCGTGAACGTGCGCTCGTTGGTCCAAGGCTTGGTGTAGTAGACCGGGTCGTCGATCGTCACCGAGTACGCGATGTGACCCGCGTCGGTCCGTTTCAGCGTCTGCACCAGGTGCAGTTTCTCGCTGTGCGGGTTGCCCTTGGTATCGAGCCTCGTGAAGCCGTTGAAACCAATCGTGTCGATGACGAGCGTGTCGCCATTCCATTTCGCGATCGACTCGCCGAACCACGTGGGGTTCGGCTCCTTCGAGTGGGCGGCCTTGAACGGCACCACGTGGAACCAACTGTTCTGCTCGAACAGGAACGCCACGTACTTCTCGCTCTGCATGATCTGAAACGGGTACGGGGCGTTGACCGAGCGCATCAGGCCAAAGGGCATGCACATGCCGGTGTAGTCGCCATCCCGTTCGGGGTCGTAGCGGGTGATGTTCTCGAGTCCTGCCGGCGAGTAGGGGAGGTCGCCCGCCCCCTTCTGAACCGCCGGAGTTCCCTCGTTCGAGAAGCTCATGTCAGGGACGTAGGCGTGATCCCAGACGCCGCTGAAGTCGACGTGTCCGTTCGAGAGTCGCGGCACCGGGCCGGTCGGGACACCCGCTGCTCGTGTGGCCGTCGACTCGCCGGCCGCGCTCGCCCCAAGCGTGCCAAGGTTTTGCGCGCCGCCGGCCTGTGGCAGTGCGAGGAGCACCGCCGCGCCGCACACGAGCGCGCTCGAACGAAGCCATCTGCCGTGCATGCGGAGTATCATCCAAGGGCAATTATATTCGACAACTTCCTTGTCAGAGGCTGTCAACCTGCCATAAGATAAGGGTTTGCGCGCTCGACAGTCTGGCGCGCCACGTCCAGGTACCCGGCACCATCACCCATGTTCGAGTCGATCAGCAATCGCATTCAGGACGCGTTCAAAGGCCTCCGCGGTGAGGTCAAGCTGACCGATGCGCACATCGAGACGGCGCTGAGCGAGATTCGTCTCGCGCTGCTCGAGGCCGACGTCAATTTCCAGGTCGTCAAAGCGTTCATCGATCGCGTCCGCGACAAGGCGACTGATCAGACGGTCCTCAAGAGCCTGTCGCCGGTCCAGCAGGTCGTCAAGATCGTCCGCGACGAGATGCTGGCCCTGTTCGGGGATGCCGAAGGCGGGCTGCAAAAGCAGGCGCCGACTCCGCGTGTGGTCCTGCTGCTCGGACTTCAAGGCTCCGGCAAGACCACCACCTCCGGCAAGCTGGCGGTCTGGTTGAAGCGCCAGGGGCGTCACCCGCTACTGGTCTCGACCGACGTCCGCCGGCCGGCGGCCATTCAGCAGCTGTCGGTCGTCGGCGAACAGGCTGAGGCGCGGGTATATGCACCGGACACGATGGACCCGGTGGCGCGCGCATCGGGTGCGTTGACCGAGGCACGCGCGAAAGGCTTCGATACCGTCATTGTCGACACCGCCGGTCGTCTGCACATAGACGACGACCTGATGAACGAGCTTCAAGCGATCAAAGAGGCTGTCCATCCGTCCGATCTCCTGTATGTCGCTGACGCGATGACCGGCCAGGACGCCATCAAGAGCGCGGGCGAGTTCAATCGTCGCGTCGGCGTCACCGGCGTCGTGCTCACGAAGCTCGATGGCGACGCGCGCGGCGGCGCCGCGCTGTCCGTCGTCTCTGTCGTCGGCGTGCCGATCGCCTTCGTGGGCAGTGGCGAGCGGCTCGAGGATCTCGAGCTGTTCCACCCCGATCGCATCGTCTCACGCATGCTCGGGATGGGCGACGTGCTGTCGCTCATCGAAAAGGCCGAGCAGGCGATGGAGGAGGGCGAGGCCGAGGCACTCGAGGAGCGCCTTCGCAAGAATCAGTTCTCGCTCGAGGACTTCGCCAAGCAACTGCGCACGATCAAGCGCATGGGCCCGCTCGAGAGCGTGCTCGGCATGATTCCCGGGCTGGGCAACTTGAAGGAGCTCGCGCAGAATCGGCCCGACGAAAAGCAGTTGGCGCGCGTGGAAGCGATCATCTCGTCGATGACCCCGCAGGAGCGGAAGAACGACTCGATCATCAACGGCAGCCGGAAGAAGCGCATCGCCACTGGAAGCGGCACCAAGGTCGAGGACGTCAACCGCCTGCTGACACAGTTCTCCGAGATGAAGCGCGTGATCAAGCTGATTGGGCAGGGTGGACCGGCCGCGCTGCGTCACGCCAAGCAGATGCCGAAGCTGGCGCAGGGGCAGGTCGGGTTCGGACCAGCCGGCCCCGGCAAGAAACGCAAGAAGGGTGGCCCGTGGGGGCTCATCAAGTCGAGATAGTCGGCTTGGGAGTTGGGAACTGGAAGTTGGGAGTTTAGGAGCGAACCGACGATGCTAGTGATTCGCATGAGACGGGTAGGCACGACGAAGAAGCCGTACTTTCGTGTGGTGGTGACCGAAGCGCGGTCGGCGCGGGAGAGCAGCTTCGTCGAGAATGTCGGCACCTACAATCCACGGACGAAGCCCGCGACGGTCGAGATCAACAAGGCGCGGGTGGAGCATTGGCTCAAACGCGGCGCGAAGCCATCGGATTCGGTGCGTACGCTGCTGGCCAGGCACGTCTCACGCGATCTCTCGGCCGTGCCCGAGACGCCCGCGGCGCAGTGATGGCAGACGCGGCGCAAGCCAAGACGAGTCCCTTGTGCGCCGTGGTCGAAGTCGTGGCCAGAGCGCTGGTCGATCATCCTGGCAGCGTGAAAGTGAAAGAGTCGACGCGGCGGGGGATGACCATCGTGGAGCTGACGACCGCGCCCGGCGACATGGGCAAAATCATCGGACGGCAAGGGCGCACGGCCGCCGCCTTGCGCACGCTGGTGTCGGTCACGGCCGAGCGTCACGGCATTCGGGCGCAGCTGGACATTCGCGACTGATGACCGACGGCCCCGGGCCGCCCGAATGGGACGAGATGGTGCTGGTTGGCCGCATCGCGCGTCCGCACGGCATCCGGGGCCAGGTGATCGTCACGCCGGAAACCGATTTCGTCGAAGACCGGTTCCAGCCAGGCGGCACGCTGTGGTGCAGAACGAGGCAAGGCATCGAGCGCTTGACGATAGACTCGATGCGCGTGCAGAAGGGCCGGCCGGTCGTCCGGTTCGACGGGTTCGCGCGGATCGAGGACGTCGAGCGGTTGGCCGGCGTCGAGTTGCGCGTGCCCGAGCATGCGCTGCAGCCGCTTGGCGATGGTGCGTATTACCACCATCAGTTGATCGGCTGCGTGGTCGAGACGGTCGCCGGCGAGCGCGTCGGCGAGATCGTTGGGGTCGGAGGGGGATCATCGGGCAGTCTGCTCGAGGTCGACGGTCCGCGAGGGCAGGTGTTGATTCCGTTCGCGATGGACATCTGCGTCGAGATCGACGTGCAGGCCAGGCGGATTCGGATCGATCCGCCCGAAGGGCTGCTCGATGTGAACAGGTAGAGAGACGGACCAGGCCCCTGCCGGGTGGATGCGATTCGATATCGTCACGATCTTTCCGCGGATGATTGACGCCGGACTGGCCGAGGGCATCATCTCGAGGGGGATCGCAGGCGGACTCCTCGACGTGGCGGTGCACGATCTGCGCGATTTCACGACCGATCGGCATCGGAGCGTGGACGATGTGCCGTATGGCGGGGGGCCGGGCATGGTGATGAAGCCGGAACCGCTGCTGCGCGCGGTCGAGCACATCACCGCGACGAGGGGAGCGCCGGCGGCGGTCGTGCTGCTGTCGCCGCAGGGCCGGACGTTCACGCAGGCGGAAGCGGCCCGGTTCGCCGGGCTGGGACATGTGGCGCTGCTCTGTGGCCGATACGAAGGGATGGACGAGCGCGTCCGCGATCTCGTGGCGGCCGACGAGCTCTCCATCGGCGACTACGTGCTGAGCGGCGGCGAACTGCCGGCGCTTGTCGTCGTCGACGCGGTGAGCCGGCTCGTGCCGGGGGTCGTGGGAGATGAGCAGTCGGTCGTCGAGGAGTCGTTCTCCGGCGGTCTGCTCGATTACCCGCATTACACGCGGCCAGCGGAGGTCGCGGGACGCCGGGTACCGGACGTGCTGCTCTCGGGGCATCATGCCGAGGTGCGGCGATGGAGACGGAAAGCGGCGCTGGCGCGGACGCTGGAACGCCGGCCGGAGCTGCTGACACACGCGGTGCTCGACGACGATGATCGAGTGCTGCTCGACGAGATCAAGAAGGAGACCGAATCATGAGCGCGATCGAGCTGGTCGAGAAGTCCCAGATGACGGAACGGCCGGAGATGAAGTCTGGAGACACCGTGCGCGTCCACGTCAAGGTACGCGAGGGGGACAAGGAGCGCATCCAGATCTTCGAGGGCATCGTCATCGGCCTGCATCGGGGCGGCACTCGGGCGTCGTTCACCGTGCGCAAGGTCTCGTTCGGTCAGGGCGTCGAGCGCATTTTCCCGCTGCACTCGCCGACGATCGCCAAGGTCGACGTCGTGCGGTCGGCGCGCGTGCGCCGCGCGAAGCTGTACTTCCTGCGCGATTTGAAGGGCAAGGCCGCGCGGATGAAGGAAACGAAGCGCGGGTAGCCGTTCACGGTTCAGAGTTCAGGGTTCACGGTTCCGGGTTCACAGTTCGAGGTTCAGCGTTCATGGTTCGCGTCCGCGCCATGAGGACCCTTGAGAACGCCGCGCGGCGGTGGGGGTTCTATCGTGTGGCCGGATGTGACGAAGTCGGGCGCGGCTGTCTGGCCGGCCCGGTCGTGGCCGGCGCCGTGATTCTGGATCCCGACGTCTACATCCCGCGGCTGGCGGACTCGAAGACCGTCACCGCGCTCGAGCGCGAGCGGCTGTATGACGTGATCACGCGCAAGGCGATGGCGTGGTCGGTGGCCGCACTCGAGCCGGCGGAGATCGACGCCATCAACATTCATCGTGCGTCACTCGAAGCGATGCGGCGCGCGCTGATGACGATCGCTCCGCTGCCCGATCTCGTGCTCGTCGATGCCTTTCGTATCCCAGACCTGCATTTCGCCCAACGCGCCGTCCTGCATGGCGACCGCCGCTGCGCCGCCATTGCCGCGGCGTCGATCGTCGCCAAGGTGACGCGCGATCGTCAGATGATGCAGTGGCACGAACAGGATCCGCGTTACGGATACGACAAGCACAAGGGTTACGCGACGGCGGAGCATCGCGCGGCCGTCGCACGCTTCGGCTATTCATCACTCCATCGACGTACGTTCCGTCCGCAGTCAGGCCTGTTTGATACGATGGACTGACCCAACTCCACATGGTCCACGCTCTTTTCTTCGGGTACCTGTGCCGGTAGATCGCAAAGCGACGCTGAAGAAGGCCGAAAAGCTGCTGCAGCAGGGCAAGCTTGCCGGCGCGATCGAGCAGTACGTCAAGTTGGTCGAGCATCAACCTGACGACTGGAGCACGATCAACGCCCTCGGAGATCTCTACGTCCGCGTCGGCGATGGCGAGCAGGCGACGGTGAGATTCGTCGCGGTCGCGGATCACCTCTTCGAGGAAGGCTTCCTGCCCAAAGCCGCGGCGCACTACAAGAAGGCGCTCAAGGTCAAAGCCGATCACGAACACTCGCTGACGCGTCTCGTCGATATCGCCGAGCGTCAGGGGATGGCGGTTGATGCGGCCGGGTACCTCCGCCAGCTCTCGAAGCTGCGCCGCGAGCGCGGCGACAAGGTCGGGGTCGAGGAGTGCCTGATCCGGCTCGCCAAACTGGCCGACAATTCCGGCGACGCGCAACTGAAGGTGGAAGCCGAGACCGGGCTCACGGCCCTCTACAACGAGGTGGGGCGCAGTGAAGGAGCCGCGGGCGACTTGATCGCGCCTGCGCTGTCCGTCGGCGAGATCCGAATCGAGACGGTCACGTTCGAGGACGCCGATCGGGTGGTCCCGCGCGACAGTGAGGCCGTGGCTGACAGCACGCCCGCTGCCGACGAGGACGACGCCGACGAACCGTTCGTGATCAGCGGCGCGGACATGTCTGGCGGCGAGGCCATGCTCGCCGAACCCACACCGAGCACACCGGTCGG
>Ga0207428_10001498_pt1 | contig 24419 bp, 23 predicted proteins | sample RhiMethybrSRZTD1_FD_187600 | JGI IMG/M metagenome (GOLD analysis project Ga0207428, IMG submission 187600) | Populus rhizosphere microbial communities from Tennessee, USA - Rhizosphere MetaG P. TD hybrid SRZTD1 (SPAdes) (version 3) | ecosystem: Host-associated > Plants > Roots > Rhizosphere >...
CGGCAAGTCGGGCTGCATCGAGACGTTCTTGTCGGGACCAGGCATGCAGCGTGACCACGAGCGGCGCGGCGGGCGCCGCGAGCCTGCGCCCGCCATCGTCGCGCAGGCGGGCGCTGGAGATCCGGTTGCGATGCAGACGCTCGATCGCTACGAGGGCCGCATGGCCCGTGCGCTCGCGGCCGTGATCAACGTGCTCGATCCCGACGTGATCGTCCTCGGCGGCGGCATGTCCAACATCGGGCGCCTCTACGAGAACGTCCCGAGACGCTGGCGTGACTCCGTGTTCTCTGCAGGCGCGGACGCGATCGTACGAACGCGGCTCGTGCGCGCGCGTCACGGCGATGCCAGCGGCGTCAGGGGAGCGGCGTGGCTGTGGGGATCCACGCAAACGTGATCCCAGCGGTGGCGGAGATCGCAGAGAGCAGCATCACGCAGAGATCGCAGGAGGGCAGAGGACTAATTTGGTCTTCTCTGCGCCTCTGCGATCGCTGGGTGTGAAATCTCGGCGTTCTCCGCTTCCCCGGCGATGGACGTCCGGAGTTCACGCTGCCGCAGTATCTCCTCGCTGGCAGTAAACCTCGAGTCCACGATCGGCCGAGGCGCAAGGCCAAAGCCGACGAGCGCGATGACCACCAGCGCGAACGTCCAGGCTTCGCGGCGCGTCAGACCGAGGTTGATGCCGGTATCGGCCAGCACGTCCCGTCGCCCGCAGAACAGCGCGAAGTACATCCGCAGCACGGCGAGTCCCGTCAGCGCCGAGGCGATCACCACCGCAAAACCCAGGACGGGAAACGCATCGACGGCGCCGTCGACCAGCAGCTCCTGACCTGCGAACCCCAGCGTGCCCGGAAAGCCGGTGCACGCCAGCCCCATCGCGAGGAAGCTGATCGCCAGCACGGGCATGCGTTCGTATCCGCCGTGGTTGATGGAGAGATCGAGTCGTCCGCGGCGCGCTTCGAGGACCAGCACGCACCGCGCCAGACCCGCGAACGCGATGCCGGCCGACACCCAGAGCAGCAGGCCACCCGCCATCGCGCTGACACTCGTGCCGTCGAGTCCGGCCATGATGAGCGCCGACTGGCTGACGAACAGGTATCCGCAGGCCCGCCGCGCGCTGTTCTGGACGAGGGCGAGCGCGGCGCCGTAGACCGCGGTGCCGAGCGCCAGGATCGCGATCAGCCGGAGGACCTCTGGCGAGGCGCGAGGGACGATCAGGATCACCGTCACATACGCCCCGAGTTGGGGAGCGCTGAACAGGATTGCCGGTCCGAGCCGGCCGTGATCGAACACTTCCGGTACCCAGGCGTGAAAGGGAAAGATGCCTTTGCGAATCAGTGCCGCGACGACGATGAGCCACATGCCTGCGACTTCCACTGGCGTGCCGTGCGCCATGGGCCAGACAATCAGCGCGACGCCGATGGCGAACAGCAGCGTCGAAATGCCCATGTACGCCGCGACGACACGCCGTTGACGGACGTGGACCGGGTCGGCGATCGCTGACAGGAACGTCCAGACCGACGCGACCCACAACACGAGCAGCGCGATCGCGCTTTCGGTGAGGAACGACAGCAGCGTCAGCATCGTCGCCAACGCGGTACGTCGGAGACCCCCGCGATCCAGCGACGCGCGCGGTGTGACGGAGGCGGTCAACAGCCACAGTCCGGCCGCGAACGGCAACAGCGCTGACGACAGCGCGTCGATGCGGATGAGCGCCTCGCCGCCCGGAACTGCGCCCAGCATCGACGAACGGAGCACGACCGTGCGCATGGCCGGGTCGATGGCAACTGCGAGGGAACCGAGAAGCATCACTGCGGCTGCGCTCAGCGCGAAGCCGCGAAGCCGCTCGACGCTGACCCGCAGAAATGAGGCCGCAACGACGAGAGCGGGGAGCGCGACAAGCGCGGTGAGCCACGGCAGGGGACTACTCATCGCGATCGTCGGCGACCTCCACCAGCAGTGAAGGCGCGCGCTGAAGGACGAAGTCGCACAGGAACGCGTCGAGACGGCCCATCAATCCAGTGACCCGGTGAAAGGGCTCGACGATCGCGCGATCGAGGAGCGCGTCCAGGAATCCGCGCTCGAGCGCCACGAGATAGAGCTGTCGTCGCAACCGTTCGGGAATCATCAACTCGACGCGCGCCGCCATCGGCCCGATTCGCTCGCCGGCGGCCGACTCGAGCCCGTGCAAGTCGTGCAGCACGTTTGGCGCGCTGAGGAACTGCAGCAACCGGAAGCAGGCATGTCCGGCGAGATGCAGGAAGGCGATCGTGTAGAGGCCGAGCGCGATTTCGAACACGATGATGCCGACCTGCGTCAACGAGGCGTAGGCCAGCGACGATTTCACATCGCTCTGCACCCGTGTGACCAGCGTCGAGAACAACGCCGTTGCCAGACCGATCGCCCCGACGAGCACACGCACCGGTGTGGTCTGCTCGAGGAGCGGGCCGGCGCGGAGCAGCAGGAAACAGCCGGCGTGGATTGACAGCGAGCCGTAGTACACCGCGCTGGAGGGTGTAGGCCCTTCCATGGCGCGGGGAAGCCAGCCCGAGAACGGCAGCAGCGCGCTCTTACCGGCGGCCGCGACGACGAGCAGCAGCGCGATGGCCGTCGCATTCGCGGTCGAGAGTCCCGCGATGGCTGACGTCTCGGCATTTCCGAACAGCAGCGAGAGGCTGCCGCTGCCGGCGACGTGATGCAGCAGCACGGCGGCCGAGAGCATCGCGGCGTCGCTGATACGGTAGACCGAGAAGACGCGAAGCGCGTTGGCCACCGGCGCTGGACGCTCGTGGAAGAACGCCACCAGCAGCGCCGAGCTGAGACCGACGAGCTCCCACCCGGCGAACAGCACTTCGACGTTCCCGGCCAGCGCGACCAGCAGCATGCCGGTGACGAACATCGCAAACAGCACGAAGTAGCGGTTGTATCCAGGCTCGCGATGTAAATAACGATTGGAGAACGCTGCGACGATGCCAGCAATCGCCGCCGTCAGCGTCGCGAACGCGAGCGACATTCCGTCCAGGAGAAATTCGATGGCGATGCCGCCTTCGTGTGCCGTCGACCAATAGCCGTACGAGACCAGCACCGTGCCAGATGCGGCGGTGCCATACAGCACGAGCGCCGATCCGATGGCGGCGCACGAAACGGTCATGGCGACGGCGGCGAGTCGACCCGTCCACTGTTCCAGCAGCGGCCGGTTCAGCAGCGATGTCAGCGCGAGCACCAGGAGCAGACCGGCAGGAGTGCCGATGCCGACGAGCATCAGCACCTCGAGCGAAGCCATCGAGATCACGCTCCCGTCCCAGCCGACACGCCCGTCTGCGGATCGGCGACGATGTGCACGGGAGGGAGAAAGCCGCGCTTGCCCTGATACCAGGTCGCCGAATCGCCGGTCACGATCGGCAGTGGGTGCTCGGCGGTGTGCGCCACGAACCGTCCGCTCCGGATCTCCCAGAGTCGATCGGACTCTGGATCGAGGCATGCGAGCCAGATCCACCGATTGGCGACGAGACGGTCGATTGACGGGTTCGCCTTGACGATGTCGCGAAGGCGCTCCAGCGGGGCTTCGACAACGATCGCCAAACGCGTCGCTTCGTGAATCTCCACCATCTGCCAGGGCAGACCGGTACGCAAGTCGCTCTGGGCGCCATCCATCACGCCGAGCAACGACGTCACGTTGTGCGGCAGCTTCGTGCCGCAGCCGTAGCCGGTCGGGTCGACGTAGCTGAAGTAGTACTCGAGGCTGATCCCTGCCACGACCGGCACGACGGCGGCCAACACACGTGCCAGCACCGTGCCCTCATGATCGAGTGACGGGTCGTACGAGACCAGGAAGGCACGTCGATCGAGAAAGAGGCCCGCGGTTCGCGCGCGCCGGCCAATGACGCAGAACGCGTTGGTCGCGTGGCCGTACTCCGGACGCGGCTGCGCCAGGTCCGCGGCCCGGGCTTCGACGTGCGCCTGCGCCGCGATCGGTGGATACCAGGTCGGCACGGCGTCGAACCTGCGGCAACGTTCGTGCGCTTCACGGCGCCGCGCGGCATCGAACGTATCCCGTGCGCGCGCGAATATCGGCTGCACTTCGGGCGGAACGAGGTCGTCGTCGAAGAACGTCAATGTGTTGTTGCACGTGTTCCGCTCCGCACCGATGAACCACGTCGAGGCGGCGATGTGAACACCATCGTGTGTCAACGCCTCGCGGACTCTTGCGTCGTTGGCCATCTGCGCGAACGCACGCGCATTCGGTCCGCCGCGTCCGCCGCCGCAGGCGCCGCAGTCGTGTGCCGACTCGTGCGGGTTGTTGAGACTGACCGAGCCATGGCCGACGATGACGACGAGACGCGACAGTCGGCTCGCAATCCCGATATCCTCCAGCACGCGCCGGACGATCGCCGCCATTTCGGGCACCGTGAACCCTGCGTATCGACCGATCGAGGGCGGTGTGTCGTCGTGGTCGAGACGAAGCCGCGTGCGCGACGGCGTTGTGGTCGTGGCACGCACGCGTCCCCATCGCGACGCGAGCCACGGAAAGACCACGCGCAGCACCAGCGGCACCAGCGTCAGCCAGCCGAACGCCGTCATGAGCACGGCGCCACGTACGAGCATGCGGCTGCCGTGATGAACGTTGTAGCCCAGGAAACCGGCGGCGCGCCGCTGGGCCCGGCGCGAGCGTCCAACGAACGCTCCGACGAACGCATCCGCCTCCTGCTCGACCTCCGGCACGAAATGGTCCGGACGAATGACGACCGGGCAGAGCGGTCGAGGGTGGGCGTCGGTCGCCGCCTGGTGATACATCGCCACGTTGAAGAAGCCCGGCGTGCCCAAGGTCTCGACGTCCGGCGCGGTCTCCTCGAGGTGCCGCCGGAACGACTCCTCGCGCTCATCGATGCAGAAGACGGCTTGAAACGCAGGCGACCTCGGCGGGTCGCGCGGGGTGTGCCGGATCAGCGCGTCGTAGAGGCGATGGCGTACAGCGCGTTCGTAGGCACGGTGCAGGAATCGACGCTGCCGCACGCGCGTCAGCTCGTCGAGCTCTGACTCGATGGCCTGAACACCGGCGGCGCTCCATTGTTCGACGATCGACGGATCAAGTCCGCAGAGTTGCGCGACGTGAAACAGCGGCCACGCGCGCTCGGTTGCGGTGAGCGGCGGTGTTGGGCCGTTCCGTGCGCGAAGGCGCTCTCGCAGCGATTGGAGGAGGCTGTCATCTGCGGCGTGATGACGCGCGGCGTGCGCGATTGCCGCGCGCTCGAGCAGCAGCCGAACCGCCAGGAATCCGGCAAGAGTCGCTGGTAGTTCCTTGGCCGGTACGCGATCGGGCCGCTCTTCGACTTGACGGACCATCCCCGCCCATCCTCGCAAGGCGAGCACGGTCGCCGTCAGGTATTCCTCGCGTTCCTCGCGTGCGACGCCGAGCTCGAGCAGCGAGTGCTCGATCGACATGAGCGAGGTCCTCCCGGCTTTCACGTCATCGTCGACGAGCGTTGGAACCGCATGTGCCCACGGGCCGCATTGGGTGGCGAGCGGTGATCCGTATAGCTGCACGAAGCAGTCGTGAATCCCCCGGTCACGATCAGGCATATCCCAGTACGCCAGTCCCTGATCGAGATATCCAGCGATGAAGCGGATCAGCACCGGATGCACCCACGCGTCGGTATCGACGCCGGTAGACGCCAACAGGAGATCGCGATGACGGACCGGCGGCGGCGCCGGCCGTGCCGGGCGGTCCGCTGTGCGCATCGTGGCGGACTGACATGCCTCCCACAGCCGCCTCACCGCACGCGATTCAGCGGCGAGATCACGTTCGCCATCGTTGGCACTGGTGAGCGCCGGTCCGGCATCTCGAGGCAGATCGGTCCTGAAGCGCGCGAGCACGTCGGTTTCCTCGAGCAGCCATGCGAGTGTGCGACCGGTCGCGGCGGGAATCCCGTGCAGGATGATGCGGCGCCACAGGTCGAGACGGGTGCCGATGCTGGCGATCGGCTCCAGGCCACGCGACGCCAGATCCTCGGCCAACAGGAATTCGACGTCCTTGGCGAGGACGCGCCCTGCTGACACCTTGGCGCGATAGCGCGCTTCGGACAGAAACGGCTGGCAGTCGAAGCGCACCGCTGCATGCTCGACGGCGTCTTCGAACGCCATCTCCTCGAAGGCGTGCAGCGTGTTGTGATGGATGAAGATGCTGATCGGTCCCTGCGCCGGCAGCAGATGCGCCAGACGGTCGATCAGGTGCGCGAGCGGATGGTCGGACGGTGAGGAGTCGGATGGGTCGCGACGATGGGCCATCACGGAGGACTGACGCGAAGATTGGATTATACGCTTCGCGTCGCGCCGACCGGCTCTCCGCGCGCTCGCGCTACACGCGTCCCGACAGCAGCTTTCGTATCTTCGCCGTGCGGCGCAGACCCTGGGCCGTCGCACTGTGCGGCGATCGGACGCGATGCTTCAACAAGTTGACGACTTCGGCGGGAACCGGTTTACCTTTCTTCAACTTTGGCAGCACGACCTTCTTCAGCTCCTTGACCTCCTTCTTCACTGTCTTGTCGGTCGCCGCTGCCTCCCAATCCGCCTCGAACACGTCGCGCAGTTTCCTGGCGACGCCGCTGTTGTGGATCAACACGCCGACCTCGCGACGCGAATCCAGTTCGATTCGCCGCAGGCTCTGGCTGCCGACGAACGCGTAGGCCCCGTCGCGCACGATCGCACGGACATGCAGCCGCAGATCGCGCAGCGGCCGGACCGGAATGGCCTCGTGGTCCTTGAACTTGCCGATCACGCGCACGTCGACGCCGGCAATGACCTGCGCCTTGAGCAACTTGACGAAGGCACGATCCTGCAGGTTGACGTCGTAGACCAGCAATTGCCGCTTGGCGCCCTGGATGAACGTCGTCAACGCGTCGCGGGCGTTCTCGGGACTGACGACGAGGTGTGCGTGCGTGGCCACGAACGGCTGCCTGGTCGTGTCGGCCTCGAACAGCGTGAGGGCTTCGTTCACGGCCTTCTTGTCGCGCGTCGCGATGCCAAACGCGCGACTCCTGATCGTGTCGATCTTTGTGAGGTTGAACCCGAGAACATACAGCTTGTCGTCGACGATCATGTATTTCCCGTGGTATCGCACGAAGTCGTCGCCGGTGCGCGACACCATCACGCCGGCTTCTAGCAAACGCTGCTCGAGCTTCCGTAGCCGGCTCTCGCCGCCCGAATTGGTGTGGGCGACCAACACGCGGACGCGGACACCTCGCTGTACGGAGGCGGCCAGCGCCTTCTCGACGTCATCGCCGTCGATCCGGAAGATGGCGACGTCGATCCGGTGCTTGGCACCGCGGATCGCGCGCAAGACCGGCACGAGGCCGGCATCAGGCTGGATGATCAGGTTCATTCTTCTTCCTCGGGCAGCGGCTTCGCTTTCGTTTCTTCCTTCCACTCGATCTCGGCCTTCCCCGACGGTGCGAGGCTGCTCAACGCGGCGGTGAGCTGCTCGGTTTTCAACCCCTGTCCCGCGCTGACGAGGTACGACAGCTCTTCGTCGGACGTCGCCCGAAGTTCGAATTGTACGCCGGCGCGCTTCAGGATCTTCTCCACGTCCCCGCGGTGCTTGCCGGCGCCTTCGCCGAGCTTGAGCGTGAGCAGGAACGTGCGGACGCGGTTCTCGAAGCCTTCGATGATCCACAGTGTCAGGACGAGAAAGCCCGTTGCCGCCGTGGCGATGCCGAACAGACCGACACCGGCGGCGAGGCCCACGGCGAGCGCCGAGAGCATCACGACCGCGTCTTTCGGGTCTTCGATCTTCGCCCGGTAGCGAATCAGGTTGGCGGCGCCGGCGATGCCGAACGCGCGCGCCAGGCTGGCACCGACGACGAGCATGATCAAGGCGCCGACGATCGCCAGCACGATCTGCGTTTCGATGACCGCCGGATCTCGGGGAGGCGAGCCGGCACGGCGCGGACGCAAGGCGAGCGCCGCCCCAAGGGCCGCTGCCCACGGCAGGCGCACAGCGACGTGCTCGAGCCCGGCGCGCAGGTTCGCCGCGATGGACTCGGTGGCGAACTCGGGGAATTCGCTCTGTCCCTGTTGCGCGCCGGGAGGCGGTGGAACGGTGCTCGTTGGCGGTTGCGCCGCAACCGTGACGCCGCCCGCGATCACGAGCAGCACCAAGGCTGCCGTCCGCCACGATGCCCGGGTCACGGGCGCGCCCCTGCCTGCGCGGAGGCCGTTCGTTTCAGAGAGAGGCCTTCGTCGATCTTTTCTCGAATCTTTTTGATGAATCGCTGGCGAACGTCGGCTGGGTAGCCCGCCGCTTCGAACGCATCGTCGAGCTGCGAGTCGCTCAGCCGATTCATCAATTCGCACGCCCACATGACATCGGCGACGCTCAGCACGCTGAAGATCTCGCCGTGCCGCCCGCGATAGTTGAGACGCACCTCAGTGCCGTGCACCTCTTTGATGAGCGGTGTGCTCTCGAAGTCCTCGACGTCGTTCCGCGTCCCGACCAGAAACGGAAACACCCGCCACTTGCCGAGCGACGCGCCGAGATCCTGGACGACGTAGCGGCGCCGTGGCTCCGCCTTCGGCTCCTTGAGCTCGTAGATGCGAGTGTTGCTCGTCTTCAGATCCCAGTTGCCCAGCAGCAGGTTGATGACGATCAAGCCGTGCATCGGCGTGGAGCCGGCGAATGGGTTGTCGACCCACTTCCATTCGCCGTCGGTCTCATGATCCGATTGCAGCCTGAACCGCGCGGGGACGCCCTCGTCTTTGAAATCACCCGTCAGCTGCCAGCCTTTCACGTAGTACGTCTCGGGCTGGTAGTAGCCGAGCGCCCACAGGATGCGGGACACGACGATCTCGGGTTGGGCTTCTTTTCCAAGTTTGATCGACCACTTTCGGCCGTCCGGTCCGTTGACGTCGTAGCCGCTGCTGTAGCCGGTGTTGTCGATCTTCAACACGGTGTACGTGGCGTTCGGCGCCGGCGCCGACGCCGACCGTCCCGGTCCCCACAGCAGATTGCGCTGGGCCAGATCGGTCGGATTGGACCAGAGCTCCAGGATGGGTGCGGACGTCGTCGTCGCGCGGAGCCCTTGCGGCCGGTTCTGCTGCAGCGTCGGTGCGCACGCCGCCGTCGCGCACGCGACCAGAACGAGGCCGACCCTCACCGTCATACGTGATCGCTTCATGGAGCCCTCCTATTGAGAGCGTGTGCGGTCGTCGGTTGACGGCCGCTTCGGATCGGGCATGAGCGGAAGCATCCCCGAATCCACGGGCTTGCCGCCTCGGGAGAGCACCTGGAAGCGCATCGCCTCTTTGCCGAGCTCGGTGAGCATGAACGAATAGTCGGCATCGAAGCCGGCTGCGGTCAGTTCTGATTTCTTGATGTCGCCTTTCGCGATCTTCGCCGAGCCGCCTTCGGTGAAGTAGTAGATCCCCTTCTGCGGCTTGATGCGCTCGTAGAAGTGTTCGTGCCCGGCGAAGACGACGTCGACGCCGTACTTGATGAACAACGGCTCGACCTGGGAGCGGAGGTCGATTTCCGAGCCGTGCCGACCGCCCGACGAATACAGCGGGTGATGGAAGTACGCGATCTTCCACCGGTCGTTCGATCTCGACAACTGATCCTCGAGCCACTTGAGCTGCTTCTGGTCCATGTAGTTGCTGTCGAGGACGAAGAACCGCGCGCTTCCCTTCGTGTAGGTGTAGTAGCGCTCGCCATTCATGTTGAACGGCTTGTAGTAGCGTTGCGTCGGGTCGTCGTGGTTGCCGAGCGCGGCGTAGAACGGCACCTTCGCGTCGAGCAGCGTTTGATACGGCTTCTCGAACTTCTGTGAGAAGTCCTGCGGTCGTTCGGAGCCGTAAATGTTGTCGCCGACCATGATCACGAACTCGAACGGGAACGACGAGCGCGCAGTCGCCAGCTGCTTGCCGATGTCGAACTGCGACTGCGTTCCCGTGCCGGTGTCGCCGATGACGGCAAACAGCACGCCGTCCTTTTCACTCGGCGGCGTGACGGCGGGAGGAGCGGGCGCGCCTTTCGTGGCCGTGGTCGTGCCCGGCTCGGGCGGTGCGACGACCGAGGGCGGCGGCGGCGTCGGCCCGCGCGCCGGCGGTGCCGGTTTCTGCGTCTGTTGGGCCGGCGCCTGTTGAGCCGACCCTGCGGCGCGCTGCGCCGCCAGATCCGCTGGCGCCGACACGCACGCGGCGCCGACGGTCAACGTGAGTAAGTAAAGCGGAAGACGATACCGAGCGCGCATGACCTCTACTTCTCCATTCGCGGCAGTGCGTTGAACAAGACGTCGATGGTCAAATTGGCGTCGCGGTCGCGCAGCAGGAGGTGTCGATCGACGACGCGATACTCCAGCTCGTCGGGGAGCACCGGCAGACTCGCCAGCAAGTTCCCCGGCACCGTCAACAGTGGCAGTGTCGTCGGATATGGCTGGTTGATGTTGATGTGCGTGCCCTTCGGCAGCTCGGTGAAGACGGCCTTGCGGTCGGCAGGCTTTCGCGTGCGCCAGTCGTCAGCCAGGATCTTCATGAACAGCGGCGTCGCGTCGCGCCCGAAGACGTCGCCAGGCTTTGCCGACGCGCGTGCGGCAGCAATCGCCTGTCCGAGCGCCTTCTCGCGGGCGCTGATCTTGTTCGGGTCGCCCGTTTCCTTGACCTCGGGGATCTTCTTCGTGATCTCGTTTCGTAGCTTCAAGTACTCGTCAACCCGTTTGCGGAACGCCGCCATCACTTCGGCCGTTGGATTGACGCGAGGCTGCGGCGGGACTGTAGCCGCGGTGGGTTGGCCGGCGGTGCTGGCGGGTTGGCCGGCGGTGCTGGTTCGGGTCTGCGCTGACGCGCACACACCGAACGCGACGATCACCGATGGCACGACCACCGAGAGAATCAGCTTACGCATCGCGCTCACCTCCCAGCTCGTCGGCACCGCCGCGGACGAGGTCAACGATTGAGCTTCAAGTCACATGCCATGCGAACACGCGTGGAAATGCCACACGAAAGCCTGTTGTTGCGGTAGTTCTTACCGACCTGCAATGTAGTCGAGTTAAAAACGCCGCGGCATCCGGCGTGGCTTTGCTTAGGCAGAGGTGGATGGGATCGGATCAGGACGCGACGCCGTCGTGCGTCTCATGCGGGCAACGCCGCGGCCGATCGCGAGCGATGCATAGAAGATTTTTCCGAGGGGCACAGAGGCGACCCGGTGCCGGGCGACAGCTTCGAGACCGGCCGACGCGGCGCACCCACAATTCATGCAGTCGGGCCGGCCGCCAAACTGGCAGGGCGTGATCCGCCGCTCGAGATCCGACGAGACACATTCGGTCGACTGCGCGAACACGCAATCGGACGGCGACGCGGGCGGCGTCGCATAGGCCTGGAGCATCGACTCGGGAGCCTGGAGCTTGGAATAGCGCGGGCGCAGCCTGCGGATCTCGTCGAGTACCACGGCGCGATCGGTCGTGGTGAGCCGTTCGGCTGAGAGCTCGCCGATCTGCGGTGTGTACATGCTGATCCAGATCAACCGCGTGTGCACGTTCGCCTGCCAGAACGCCAGGAACTCTTCGAGATAGCCCGATCGGCGCACCTGCTGACGCGTCACTGTGCAGTGAACGGTGATCTGGTGTCCTTCAATATGCTTGAGGATGCGCTCGTAGGTCGCCGGTTTGCGGCGCTCGTCGTGCTCGGGCGCCAGACCATCGATCGACACGACGATCTGCAGCCGTCCGATCCGCAGCCACTCGATCGGAATCGGCCGCACCGCGCTGGTGACGATCTGGGTGTGAATGCCACGGGCCGCCAACGCCGGCAGGATCGCGTTCAACTCGCGATAGCGCACCAGCGGCTCGCCGCCGACGATCGACACGTGCACCGGCTTCTCGCGTTCGATCAGCGCGAGAAAGCGCGACACCAGCTCGTCGCCCTTGAAGTCGGCGAGACCGCGCAATGTGGTGGCGCCGCCGAGGTGATCGTCACCATAGGCGTAGCAGCCGGGGCAGCGCAGTGGACATTCCTTCGTGATCTCGATCGACAGGTTGGGACGATAGCCCGTGAGGATCCGGCCCCATGCCTGGACCAGCTCACGAGCGCCTACTACGGTGTGCGCGCTCATCGCACCATTATGCGTGCGATCCGTCGTGTGGCGTGACACAAAACCACGAGTCGCGCGTTATCCTTCTTGTGCATGAACAATCACGTGCAGCTGCCACACATCATGCGGCGACGATCGTCGGTTCACGGATGGGGTGTGTTCGCCCTCGAGCCAATCAATAAGAACAAGCGCATCGTCACGTACGACGGGCAGCTGATTACCCACAAGGAGAGCTTGAAGCGCGAAACGCGGTACTTGAAGCGCGGCGAGATCTGGTGCTTCACGGTGAACCGCCGCTGGGTGCGCGACGCTGACATCGGCGGCAACATCGCGCGATTCATCAACCATGCCTGTCGGCCGAATTGCTACAGCCAGATCATCGGCCACGACATCTGGATCCGCGCCGGGCGGAACATCGAGGCCGGCGAAGAACTGACCTACGACTACCACACCGACGGCGAGCAGGTGATTCAATGCAACTGCCGCCCCGGCTGCACGCGGAAGCTGTGACGTTGAGTCGATTCGCCATTCGCCGTTCGCTCACCGCCATCCGGCGCTCGCGCCGCGACGCTCCCGCCGCGTGGACGAAGCTGGCGTTGGTGGGCGCGCTCGCGGCGACGGCCCTGCTCGGTCGAGGCACGCGCGCTCAAGTCGATGCCACCGACTCCGAGCTCGAACGCGTCAGCGCCGGCCGCACGCTCGCCATCGGCACGCTCGCCACTGGCGGCGTCACCACGATGCCGCTCGAACTGTATGTCGCACGCGTGCTCGCGGGCGAGGGTGAGCCCGGCGCCGCCGACGCGGCGCAGCAGGCACTCGCGGTCGCGATCCGGACATACGCGGTGGTGAACGCTGGCCGGCACCGTCGCGAGGGCTTCGACCTGTGCGACAGCACGCACTGTCAGGTCTTCCGACCAGCCAACGACAGCTCACGTCGAGCGGCGCTCGCGACCGCCGGCCGTGTGCTGACGTTGAACGGCAAGCCCGTCGAGATCTTCTACTCGGCGTCGTGCGGCGGCCGTTCGGAACGCGCCGCCGATGTGTGGCCGGGGGCCAATCAGTTCTTCTATCTGCAATCCGTTCCCGACGACGTGCATCAGGACGATGTGCCCTGGACGCTCGATCTGACGCTCGAGGAGATTCGTCAGGCGCTGGCGCAGGTCGGCTTCGGAGGCGCCCGCCTCGAGGAGATCAGCATCGACGGCCGCACCTCGTCCGGCCGCGTGGCGCGCCTTCGCCTCTCAGGACTGCGACCCGACGGGATCGCTGGCGATCCGTTCCGCAAAGCCATCGGCGCGAGGCAGCTGCGCAGCACGGCGTTCTCGATGACGCGGCACGGAGACATCGCCCGCTTCAGCGGCGTCGGGTATGGCCACGGCGTCGGCATGTGCGTCATCGGTGCGGGCCGCCGCGCCAGACGTGGCGAATCGGTCGATGCGATCCTCGCTCAGTACTACCCGGAGCTCGTGGTCGCGACGCTCGACGGCAAGATCGTGAGTCGTGTGCCTACTGTTCGCGCCGAGCCTGTGCGTGAGCCCTCGGGGCGATCGCACACGATCGTGGTGCACGTCCGGCAGGGCAGTGCCGCTCAAGTCGCCGAGCTCGAACAGATCGCCGGCCGCGCGCACGCGTCGCTCTCGCGCACGCTCGGCACAACGGTCCTGCCCGTCACGATCGAGTTGCACGACTCGATCGACAGCTTCCGCTACGAGACCGGACGACCGTGGTGGATCAGTCACGCCGTCAGCGGCACGACGGTGGATCTGGCCCCGGCGGCGCTGCTGGCCCAGCGGGACGGTCTCGAAGCCACGGTGCGGACGGCGATGGCCGAATTGCTGGTGTCGTCGACGCTGGCAGACCGCCCGGCGTGGACGCGGGTCGGCGCGGCGCGCTACTTCGCGCGCCCGACGCCGCCGGCCATACCGTCGAGGCCGGTGGAGTGCCCGAGCGATGCGGAGCTCCACATGGCGGTCTCCGCGGCCGCTCAGCGCGAGGCCGAGCAGCGGGCAGAGCAGTGCTTCGCTTACGCGCTGGCGCAAGCCGGTGATTGGAAAACCGTGCGGTGAACACGGGTGAAACGGTCCGTAACCTCCGTTACCTCAGGGGCATCCAAGTCAGCGTTGGCCGAACCGCCCGGCTTAACCCTCCGTACCGCGAAGCGGCCTATAATCGACTTATGCTGATCAAACAGGCGCCCGACATCCGTTCGTCCGAGATCACTCCGAAAAGCGTGTACTTGCGACGCCGGGAGTTCATCCAGGCGTCGGCCGCGGCCCTGGTGGCAGCTGGCATGGGTACGTTCGCAGACAAGGTGGCCGCACAGGGCGGTCTCGCCAAGCTGCCGAATGTGAAGAAGAGTCCGCTCAGCACGACCGAAGCTCCGAGCGCGTACGAGCACGTCACGAGCTACAACAATTTCTACGAGTTCGCGCCCGGAGCCGGCGACGGTCCGAAGAACAACTCCAAGAACTTCAAGCCCCGGCCGTGGAAGATCAAGATCGACGGGCTCGTGTCCAAGCCCGGTGATTACGACATCGACGAGTTCATCAAACCGTTTGCGCTCGAGGAGCGTGTCTACCGCCTCCGCTGTGTCGAGGCGTGGTCGTTCGTGATTCCCTGGGTCGGCATTCCGATGGCCGACGTGATCAAGCGCGTTGAGCCGACGGGGCAGGCGCAATTCGTCGAGTTCACCACGCTGCACGACACGGGGAGGTTCCCGATGCAGCGCACCGATCTGCTCGAGTGGCCGTATATCGAAGGCCTGCGGTTGGATGAAGCGAAGCATCCGCTGACGCTCCTCGCGGTCGGGGTCTACGGCGAGGTCTTGCCGGCGCAGAACGGTGCGCCGATTCGTCTGGTGGTGCCATGGAAGTACGGCTTCAAAGGGGCCAAGTCGCTGGCCCGGATCCGGTTCGTGGACAAGCAGCCGCTGAACACGTGGCAGAAGATGGCCAGGAACGAGTACGGCTTCTACGCGAACGTGAATCCGATGGTCGATCACCCTCGGTGGACCCAGTCGCGGGAACGGCGCCTGCCGAGCTTCGTCGCCAACCGGCGCACGGAGATGTTCAACGGCTACGCCGATCAGGTGCAGAGCCTCTACGCCGGCATGGATCTGCGCAAGAATTATTGAAGCCCCTGACCGTCGCCAAGATCCTGGTGTTCGCCGCGGCGTGCATCCCCGCCGCGGCGCTCGCCTATAGGTTCTACCGGTACCTCTACGCCGGCGACTTCAACGCCCTCACCGCGAACCCCGGTGACTACATCACTGATCAGACCGGCACCTGGACGATCGCCTTCGTCACGATCACGCTCTGCGTCACGCCGCTGCGCCGCCTGACCGGCTGGAACCAGGCGATCAAGTTCCGCCGCATGCTGGGGCTGTTCGCGTTCTTTTACGTCTCGCTGCACCTGTCGACGTGGGTCGTCTTCGTCCACTTCTTCGACGTCGGTTTCATGATCGAGGACGTGGTCAAGCGGCCCTTCATCACCGTCGGCATGGCGGGGTTCCTGATCCTCTTCGTCCTGGCGATCACCTCGAATCGCTTTTCGCTCCGCAAGCTCGGACGGAAATGGCAATCGCTGCACAGGCTGGTGTACGTCGCGGCGATCTGCGGCGTCGTGCACTTCTGGTGGCTGGTCAAGGCCGATATCACGCTGCCACGACGGTGGGCGGTCGCCGTCGCGTTGCTCCTCGGATTCCGTCTGTGGTGGACGCTCCGTCCACGCCTCCTGGCGCGAAAACCTGATCTCGCGTGACGCTTGTGTTTTCGACGTGACGATGCCATCGTCGTCGAAGGACCTGATCTGTTCAGGGTCCGTCACGTCATCGTGCGCAAAGTGGACCGTGGAGATGGAGAAGCGCCTGAGCGTCGAGAAGTACTTTCAATACCCCGAGACGCACCGGCGAATGGAACTCGTATTCGGCGTCGTGCGCGAACCTCCGGCGCCACGCTGGGGCCACCAATCGGTCGTGACACGACTGGTCACGCTGCTCGACACGTACGTGCGCGGCGAGCAACTGGGGCGAATATATGCGTGTCGCCGCTCGACGTGATCCTCGATGCGGAGCGCGCCCTCGTCGTGCAGCCGGATGTCGTCTTCATCTCGACCGAGCGCCTCGCGATCGTTCGCGAGCGGGTCCACGGCGCTCCCGACCTGGCGATCGAGGTGCTGTCATCGGGAACGGCGCTCCATGACCGCACGGTCAAACTCGAGTGGTACCGTGAATACGGCGTCCGCGAATCCTGGCTGGTCGACCCGGTCGAATGCGCGGTCGAAATCCTTAATTTCGAGTCAGGCGTCGACCGGCGCCGAATCTTCGCCGGTCGGGCCCCGGTCGAGTCGCACGTCCTGCCAGGATTGACGGTGCCGGTGGGAGAGTTCTTTCTCTAATCTTGTCGATGGTTGACTAGAGCCACCCTGATCTCTTGAAGCCGACGTAGAGCGCGATACACGCACCGATCATCGTCACGATCGAGATGTGGTACCCGTAGGTCCATGCCAGCTCCGGCATGTTGCGGAAGTTCATGCCGTAGATCCCGGCGATCATCGTCGGCACCGCAATCATCGCCGCCCACGCCGTGATCCGCTTCATGTGCTCGTTCTGCGCGTGCGACATCAGCGAGAGATGTGCCTCGAGCGCGGTGGTCAAGAGCTCGCGCTGGGCGTCGATCGTTTCGTTGAGCCGGACGATGTGGTCGTAGACGTCGCGGAAGTAGACGCGCGTGTCGTCGGGGACGTGCGGGAGATCGAACCGCATCAGGCGGTTGCAGACCTCGACGAGCGGCGTGATGGTGCGCCGCAGCGCCAACAGGTCGCGTTTCAGATGATAGATGCGCACCGTCGCGTCCCCCGTATCTGACATGCTGAAGATCGTGTCCTCCAGCTCCTCCACTTCCTCCTCGATTTGCTGAACGATCGGCAGGTATTGATCGACCACGAAGTCCATCAACGCATAAAGCACGTACCCAGGACCCTTGGCCAGCAAGTGCGGCGTCGACTCGCAGCGTTGGCGGACGCCGATGTGGGAACGAAGCGACCCGTGACGCACCGTCACGACGTAATTGCGGCCGACAAAGACGTGGGTCTCGCCGAACTCCAGTTGCCGCGGCGAGTGGCTCAAGTGGGCGGTTCGGAGCACAACGAAGAGCGAGTCCTCGTACAGTTCAAGCTTGGGCCGCTGATGGGCGTTATAGGCGTCTTCGATCGCCAGATCGTGCAGGCGGAACTGCTGCTGGACCTGTCGAAGGACTTCCTTTTCAGGTTCGTACAACCCGAGCCATACGAAATGGTCGCTCTGGCCGAGCGCGCCACGAATCTGCTCGAGGCCCAGGTCAGCGACGCGCGCGCCGCTGCAGTAGGCGGCGCAGTCGATGACCGGCGCCACGTGGGGGAGATCCATGCCCGGTTCCCCTGCACGCAGACCCGGTCGATCGGGTGCCAGCGTCTCGGCCATCGACCCAGCTTAAACCACTTAGAGCATTGTTGATTGGATGATCTTTGATTGTTGAATGGTTGTTGATATGGGATTGCTGATTGCTGATTGAGCTCGCGGCGCCTGGCGCTCAAGTCAGCCGGTTGAGCGTTCAATCAACGATCACCATTCAGCAATCACCAACTAATCAATAATCAAAGATCTACAAAATCTCCAATGGATCTCTTGACTCAGCAACCCGTGGCGCCCAAGATGCTTCGGTGAGGACGACTCCCATGACCAGTGCGGTTCGCCTGTTGTTGACAGCTGTTGTGACAGCCGTGTTCGTCGTCGGATTTGCCGCCGTGCCGGCAACGCAGTCGGCGCAATCCAGAGCCGTGGGCGCAGCCGGCGGCCCGGCCTACTCGCCCGCCAAGACGCCGTGGGGCGATCCGGACCTGCAGGGCACCTACACGAACAAGGACGAGAACGGCATCCCGATGGAGCGCCCCAACCAATTCGACGGCAAGCGCCTCGAAGACGTGGACGACTCGTCGGAGTTTGCGGACATCGTCCGGGAGCGCAACGAGCGCGCGGCCGCCGCAGCTGCGGGGATCGGCGGACGGGACACCGGTGCCGGTCCGGTGCACTGGTATGAACACTACAACGCGAAGAACAGCCGGGCCTGGCTGGTTACGGATCCGCCCGACGGCAAGATTCCTGCGCTGACTCCTGCCGGCCAGAAGGCCGCGGCGGAACGCACCGCGGCCGCGGCCGCGCGTCGGGCGAGCGGCCGTGGCGACGCCGACTCGTGGTTGGATCGCAGCCTCTACGATCGCTGCATCACGCGCGGCGTGCCCGGTTCGATGATGCCGGCGATTTATGGCAACGCCTACGACATCACGCAGGCGCCTGGTGTGGTGGCGATTCGCTACGAGATGATCCACGAGACGCGAGTGATTCCACTCGACGACAGCGCGCGTCCGGGAAAGACGATCGCCTCCTTCATGGGTGCCGCCCGCGGACGCTGGGACGGCAACACGCTCGTCGTCGAGACGAAGAACTTCAACGACCGTGGCGCCTATCGCAACGCGAATCCGGACAGCTTCGTGCTCGTGGAGCGCTTCACGCCGATCGCGCTCAACAAAGTGCAGTGGTCGGTGACGATCAACGATCCCGCCACGTGGACGCGCCCGTGGACCTACACGATGCAGCTGACGAGAGATTCGAGCCAGCCGCTCTTCGAGTACGGCTGTCATGAAGGCAACTACGGGCTCCGAAACATCCTCAGCGCGGCGCGAGCGGAGGAAGCTGCGGCCAAGAGCAAGTAGGTGGCGCGGACTTTGCGGCCATCGGCCCGCCGTCTCGCCGCGCTCGTCCTCTGCCTGACGGCGGTCGCACCGGCCGCGGCGCACCACTCGTTCGCCATGTTCGACACGGCGAAGCGTGTGACGCTGGTCGGCACGGTGACGGCGTTCGAATGGACCAACCCTCACGTGTACATCGAGCTGGATGTGCCCGGTGAAAAGGGAGCGGTCAAGCATTGGAGCGTCGAACTGGGGAGTCCGAGCATCCTGATGCAGGCGGGGTGGAAGTTCAGCGACGTCAAGGTGGGCGACGCGCTGACCGCCGTCATCAATCCACTGCGGAACGGCGAAGCGGGTGGTCTCCTGACGCAGGTCACGCTGAAAGACGGCCGCGTGCTCGGCAACGGTCCGGGGCGGGGAGGAGCGCAGTGAGCCTGCGCGTCGCGATCGCGGTACTCCTGCTGGCCGCCGCGTCCGCGTACGGCCAGGCGCCCCTGAGAACCCCGACCCTGCTCACGCCAGCTCCAATCGATCTGTCAGGCGTCTGGACTCCCTATCGCGGTGGGCGCGGTGCCGATCCGTCGCTCAATCCTCCGCCACCGGGCCCGATCGTCTTGAAGCCTCAATACGCCAAGCCATACGAGGACAGGCGCGCGGCCGAGGACGCCGCGGTCAAGCGCGGCGAGCCGCTCGCGACGGCCGCGGTGAGCTGCGTGCCTTATGGGATGCCGCGCATGATGGCGGTGGCGCTGTACCCGATGGAAGTGATTCAGACGCCGAGGCAGATCACGATCATCACCGAGGCCTTCAGCGAGGTCCGCCGCGTTTTCCTCAATCAGCCGCAGCTGCCGATCGACCAAGTGCCGCCGGGCTACTACGGCCACTCGGTCGGGCGATGGGACGGCGACACGCTCGTGGTGGATACGGTCGGCATCAAGGAATCGGTCTTGTCGTATCAGATGCTGCCGCACAGCAGCCAGATGCGCATCACCGAGCGCATTCGCTTGCGGACACCGGACATGCTGCACGACCAGATCACCATCGACGACCCCGTGGTACTCGAGAAGCCGATCGTCTACACGCTCGCGTACCGCCGCATGCCGAACTACAAGATGGTCGAGTTCGTTTGCGAGAACAATCGCGAATACGTCGATGAGAAGGGCGCCGTGCGCATGCGCGTGCGCGAAAAGTAGTGTCCGGCTTCAGCCGGACCAGCAGATAGCGTCCGGCTTTAGCCGGACCAGAGGAGATGCCAATGCGTAGGCGTGCCGGAGTGGCAGCCGTCGTGGCCCTGATGATGGCCGTGCAGCTTGGCGCCCAGGCGCCGCAGGCGCCCGCGCCGGATGTGCCGTTGAATCCGCTCGCGCCCGCCAACCTGGCGAAGCCCCGTCCGAAGCCGCCGTTCGATCTCACCGGCACGTGGTTCATCGACATGGCCGGCAGCCAGAACTCGTGGCGCTTCGGACCGCCGCCGCAAGCCAACAAGATGACGCCCGAGACGCAGAAGCACTTCGAGGCGTCGCAGAAAGCGCAGAAGGAAGGCAAGGCCTATCGTGACGACATCGGCCAGTGCTGGCCGGCGGGGCTGCCGCTCATCATGACGCGCGTCTGGCCGGTCGCGATGATTCAGTTGCCGACGGCCATCTATATGGTCAGTCACTTCATGAACAGCTTCCGCGTGATTTACCTCGACGGCCGGCCGCACTCCGATCCCGACGTCGTGGTCCGGACGTTCAACGGCGAATCGATCGGGAAGTGGGAAAAGGACACGCTGGTCGTCGACACCACGCACTTCGTCAACGATCACCATTGGATCGACGCGGGCATTCCAGGCACCGATGCGCTGCACATCGTCGAGCGCATGCGCCTGCTCAAGGGCGGCGCGGTGCTCGAGATCGAGTACACGCTGACCGACCCCAAGAGCTGGGAAGGCGAGATGAAGTGGACCAAGCGCTGGAATCGTGTCGACGATCAAGAGGTGACGGAGGTGGAGTGCACGCCCGACCTCAATAGCCACATCCCCAGCACGCAATCCGAGTTCCAGGCCCGATAGTACGTAGGGTCCGGCTTCAGCCGGACCAGAGAGTACGCATCATGAAAATGTCACTCGTTGGCGCCGTGGGCGCAGTCGTCCTTCTGACGGGCACCGCCGTCTCCGCGCATCATTCATCGGCCGGCATCGATCGCACGAAGACGGTGGAACTGACGGGGACCGTCAGGCAGTTCGGATGGACGAACCCGCACTCGTGGATGGAAGTCGATGTCCCCGACCAGAAGGGCGGTACGGTGACCTGGAAAGTCGAGATGACCTCTCCCGCCTACCTGGTGCGCGCCGGGTGGAAGTCGACCACGGTGAAGCAGGGCGACGAGGTCAAGGTGACGGTGCGCCCGTTGCGGGATGGGTCACCGGGTGGCTTGTTTGTGTCGGTGCTGCTCGCCGACGGCCGCACGCTGTCTGAGCGTCCGGTCACGGCACCGCAGGCGGCGGCTCCCAAACCGTAACCGTAGCGCTTCGACGATGACGTCGATGCTGTCCTGGACCTGATCGCCCTTGTCGCGAAGGACCTTCCCCGCTACGCGGCGCTGCTGACCGAGCACGTCCGCTGTGCCGAATGGTCCGATGCCGGCCGCCTGGCGCACACGATCAAGGGGGTGGCTGCTGACGGCGTCAGTGGACGCGCTGGTGCTGGCGCTGGAACGATGGGCCGTGCACTTGCGAGCGACGCGGCGGGAAGCTCGTTTTCCGTAGGTCTCTTTCGAAATGATTCCCGGCCTGTTGCGAAGGACGGTGCCGGATCGCGCAGATCGTCCCGGTCCAGTTCTTGCCCCGCACGTGCCTCGATGACGGCGAGACCGGGAGTCTGCGCGCTTGTGTGCGCGTTCGTGTGTGCGGGGGCACTGGCCTGCGGCGGCAACAAGGACACGACGGGACCTACCGATGTTCCGGGCTCGGGGTCGAGCACTCCGCCGCCGAGCGGCTCGTCGAGCGGCGTCCAGCTCACCGATGATTTCGGCGGGCGCTCGCTGTTTCCGTCCGACAACTGGTGGAACCAGGACATCAGCAGCGCGCCAGTCGATCCGCAGTCCGACGCGTATATCAACTTCATTGGCCGCACGCGGACATCGCATCCCGATTTTGGTCCGCCTCCCTACGGCATTCCGTACATCGGCGTCGGCGGCAGCGAACCGCGAGCCGCGGTGACATTCGTCGACTACGGCAGCGAGAGCGACTCCGGCTTCAGAGGTGAGATCGGCTATCCGATCCCGGGGGCCGCGCAGACGCAGCCGAACTACATTGAAGGTGGCGCCCCTGGCGGCGGTTCGAGCGGCGATCGGCACGTGCTGATCGTTGATCGCGACAAGTGGGCGCTCTACGAGCTGTTCGCGGCGCGCTGGAATGCGAGCGCGCGCCGATGGGAGGCCGGCTCGGGTGCGGTGTTCGATCTGTCATCGAACACGAGGCGGCCCGAGGGCTGGACGTCCGCGGATGCCGCGGGGCTCGCGATCCTGCCCGGTCTGGTGCGTTACGACGAAGCGCAGCGCGGCCCGGTACGTCACGCGTATCGTCTGACGGTGCGCGCGACGAACGGCTATGTATGGCCGGCGTCGCATCGCGCCGGGAGTACGACGGGCGCGTTGCCGATGGGCGCACGGCTGCGGCTGAAAGCGTCGAAGAGCCTCGCCGGCTATCCGCCGTACATTCAGAACATCTTCCGCGCGATGCAGACGCACGGGCTGATCGTTGCCGACAACGGCAGCGACATGTTCGTGACCGGCGCGATGGACGCGCGTTGGAACAACGACGATCTCAACCCGGCGTTCCGCAGTCTGACCGCTGGCGATTTCGAGGTCATCCGGCTCGGCTGGCAATAAAACAGGAATCAGGAATCAGGAGTCAGGAATCAGGAATCAATTTTTGGGCTTATTCCTGTGACGTTCTGCGCAATCTGAACACGTTCAAAAAAGTCTTGACCGGCACCCGGGTGTGCGCTCAGACTTTGAACATGTTCAAAGCGGCCGACCCTTCGACTCACTCCGCTCGCTCAGGGCAAGTCCCTTCGACTCACTTCGCTCGCTCGGGGCAAGCCCACCGCGCCATCCCCAAGCGCACCGCCAGCGAAGAGACCCGACGCCAGATCTTCGAGACGGCGCTCGCGCAGTTCCGCGAGCGCGGGTTCGAGGAGACCACCATGCGCGATATTGCCGGCCGCGCCGGCCTGTCGCTCGGGTCGGCCTACTACTACTTCAAGAGCAAGGAGGCGATCGTCGGCGCCTACTACGACTACGTCCAGCACGAGCACCTGACGCGGTCGCGCGAGACGTTCGCGACCGCCAAGGACCTGCGCGAGCGGCTGCGCGCCGCGCTCCACGCCAAGATCGACATCATGCAGGACGATCGCCGCCTGCTGCGCGCGCTGTTCCGCTATGGCGGCGACCCCGATCACGCGCTCTCGTGGTTCGGACCCGCCACGCGTCACCAGCGGCAGATGAGCATCGACGTCTTCGCCGAGACGCTTGTCGGCGAGCGGCTGCCCGACGATGTGCGCGATGTGGCGCCGACGCTGTTGTGGACGCTGCACATGGGCATCCTGCTGTTCTTCCTCTATGACAGTTCGCCGCAGCAACGGCGCACGCGGACCTTGATTGACGCCGCGGTCGACTTCGCCGTCGACATGCGGCGCCTGGTCACCTCGCCGCTGCTCCGCCCCGTCCGTCGTCGTGTCCTTGGCATCCTTCGCGACGCCGGCTTGCTGCCGGCGCCGGATGCCGCCCACGCCTGACCTGTTCACGGGCGAAGAGAGACTGACATGTCGACGCAGATGAATTGGAAGGTCGTGGTCGTCGGCGCGTTGCTGGTGGTGGCCCTCGTCGGCGGATCGACGAGCTGGTACGGAATCGCCATCCTCGTGCTCGGTGTGTTCAACACGCTGGTGGCGGTCCCGGGAACGTTCGCGGTTCGCGTCGTCGCGATTATCGCCGCGGCGGCCGCGCTGCTTGGAGTGGTCGGTCCAGAGGTGATCCTCGTCTTCGCGGCGTGGATCTGGCCACCGGCACTGCTCGTCGGCTGGGGTATTGCTCGGCGTCGCGACGGTGCCGAGGAGATCGACGACACGCCCGCTGGACAGCGCGCTCGCTACACCGTGGCTGTTGCGATCGCGGCCATCGCCTGTGCCGTGCTGCTCTACAAGACGATCGAGGGCGGAAAGCAGATGCAGACGGCGTTGCTCTTCGTCGGCATCCCGGCCCTGATCGCGATCATCGTGACCTTGGGCGTCTCCGCGCGCACCGCCACCGGAGTCGCGTGTAAGGCCGTGACCGTCGGATTGCTCGTCTCGGTGATCTTTCTCGGTGAGGGGTTTCTCTGCATCGCCATGTCGGCGCCGCTGTTCTATGCCGTGGCGGTCGGCATCGCGACGGCGACGACGCGAGTGAGGCACGGCTCCGGCGCGCAGCGCACCCTATCGGGGTTCATGCTGCTCGCGTTCGTGCCCATGAGCCTCGAGGGGATCACGCCAGCGGCGTCGCTGGATCGCGACGAATCAATCTCGGTGACCAGAACCATCGACGCGCCGTTCGACGACGTGACGGCCGCGCTGCTCGAGACGCCCCGGTTCGATCGGGA
>Ga0207428_10001500_pt1 | contig 24402 bp, 23 predicted proteins | sample RhiMethybrSRZTD1_FD_187600 | JGI IMG/M metagenome (GOLD analysis project Ga0207428, IMG submission 187600) | Populus rhizosphere microbial communities from Tennessee, USA - Rhizosphere MetaG P. TD hybrid SRZTD1 (SPAdes) (version 3) | ecosystem: Host-associated > Plants > Roots > Rhizosphere >...
AGGCTCGGGCCAGGGTGCGGTCGGCCTGGATCCAGATCCGCTTCTCCTCCCGGGTGTACGGGAACGCGATCGGGGCGACGCTGGCCTCGGCCTCCTCCAGGGAGTCGAAGCAGAGGAGCGGGGTGCTGCGGATGATGCCCCGGGGGTCGAAGCCGACCAGGTCGAAGCGGGCTCTGACCTCGTCGGAGTAGAGGAACGGGCCGGCGCCGAACAGGAACTCGACCCCCGAGCCGCCCGGCCCGCCGGGGTTGAGGAACAGCGAGCCGATCTTGCGGCTGGGGTCGCTGGCCGGGAGCCGGGCCAGGGCCAGGGTGATCTGCTTGCCCTTGGGCTTGTCGTAGTCGAGCGGCACCACGGCGGTGGCGCACTGGAATGCCTCCAGACCCTCGCCTTCGGCAGCGCAGCTGCCCCAGTTGAGATGGGGGACGGCCGCGCCGCCGATGCGCGAGCCGGATGTGGACGGCGCCGTCGCGCCGGCCGACGGGATGGTGAACAGGGTTGCCGCCAGCACGGCCACCAGGGCCGCGAGCACGGTCCGGCGGAACCGGTGCCGTGCGTTCGAGGACTGCGCCAAGACAGAACCCCCCTCCGACCTGCACCGGCAGCCGAGACGGCACCGGCGATCGGCGGGATCCTACCTTCTTCCCCGGCTTGGGAGGCAAGACCCGGCGCGCGATCTTGACCTACGTACCTGGCCCACTGCGGATGCGTCCTGCGCACGGCACACCGGAGAAAACGGGGCGAACTGGGGATTGACCGGGACCGGTCGGTCTGGCAGAGTCCGGGGCGACGGCACGGTGGCCTTTTGTATGTCACCGTGCTGTTGAACGGTAGGCCTGGCGGTCACGCCGGGCTGTGCGTCCCGGTCTCTTCCCGTGACTGGGACGTGAGCCGGCCCACCCCCCGAGGTGGGATCCGGCGATGGAGGTGCCGTTCGGGGGATGGAAGGCCCCGAGGAGAACCGCGGGCCCCGTGCCCGAGGCCTACTCGGGGCTTTCCTCTGCCCGGCTCCCCATCGCCGCCCGCGCCTGCCAGGGGCTGTGCCGGGGACGATGCTGGCTCTGCCTACCGCCTGGGCCGTTGGACAAGATTGAGGCTGCCGCCGGGGCGGGCGTGGGTGACGGCCATGACCTCGGCCAGGATCGACAGGGCGATCTCGGGTGGCCGGCGGGCGCCCAGGTCCAGGCCGGTCGGGCTGTGGAGGCGGCCCAGGTCGGCGCCGGCCTGGCGGAGGCGGCCCACGAACCCCGGGGTGTGGCGGCGGCTGCCCATCACCCCGACGTAGCCGACCGGCCCGCCGAGCAGGGTCTCCAGGGCCGGCACCAGGGCCGGGTCGTCGTGGTCGACGAACACCACCGCGTCGCCCGGCCCCAGCCCCTGACGGGCCTCCTCGAAGGCGGCCGAGCCGGGCGCCTCGGCCCGCACGGCCAGGCCGACGACCGCGCCGATGGCGGCCAGGGCGTCGGCGACCGGGCCGGTGCCGCCCACGACCAGCCGCGGCTGGCCGGCGAAGGCCTCCAGGAACACCTCGACCATGCCCTCGCCCGGCTCGCCCTCGAAGCTGGTGTAGCTGCGCATGGCCGACCGCTCCCCCGCCGCCAGCAGCCCGGCCCCGTCCCGGCCGGTCTTGCGGTCCAGGCCGTTGCAGCCGATCGTCCCGGCCACCAGCGCCCCGTCGGGCCCGAACAGGGCCCGGTTCCCGGGCGCGGACGGCGGGTCGCCCTCGGTCCGCACGGTGGTCCCCATGACCACGGTGCGCCCCTCCCGCCGGGCCGCCTCCACCGCCGCGAACACTTCCGCGCTCACGAGCCCTCCTCCTCCGTGGCCACGGGCGCTCCGCCCTGCTCCTCCTGCTCGCGGAGCTGGTTGAGGACGCCGCCGGCCAGGACGACCTTTCGCTCGCGCGGGGACAGGTCGAGGGTGGCGGTGAAGCCGTCCCTGCCCTCCACCTCGACCTCGACCTTCTCGGCCCCGTCGGCCACCGCCTGGCGCAGGTCGGCGATGGCCAGCTCGTCGCCGACCTCGAGCCGGTCGTGGGCCGCCTTGTCGATGACGAGCGGGAGCAGCCCCTGGGCGATCAGGTTGCGCCGGTGGATGCGGGCGAAGCCCTGGGCCAGGACGCAGCGCACGCCCAGGGCCAGGGGGGCCAGGGCGGCGTGCTCGCGGCTGGACCCCTGGCCGTAGTTCTCGCCGCCGACGATGAACCCGCCGTCCCAGTCCTTTGCCCGCTGCACGAACTCCGGGTCCTCCTTCATGAAGGTGTACTCGGCGATCGCCGGCACGTTGGACCGGTCGGCCATGACGATGGCCCCGTCGGGGGCCATCGACCCGGTGGAGATGTTGTCGCCGAGCACGATCAGCACCCGGCCGGCGAACGCCTCGGGCAGCGGCGGCGGGATCGGCGGCTTCTTGATGTTGGGGCCGCGGACGATCTCGATCCGCTCGGCCTCCTCCGGCGGCGGGGGCGCCAGCAGCATGAAGTCGTCGACCACCGGGTCGGGGTCGTCGACCACCGGCGGGTCGCCGAGGGTGCGGGGGTCGGTGATCTCGCCGTGCAGCCCGGTGGCCGCGGTGGTGGCCGGAGAGGCCAGGTAGACCTGGTCGTCGACGGTGCCCGAACGGCCCTTGAAGTTGCGGTTGAAGGTGCGGACGCTGGCCTTGCCGGTCGGCGGCGCCTGGCCGATGCCCACGCACGGCCCACAGGCCGGCTCCAGGATGCGCAGGCCGGCCCGCTCCAGGTCCTCCAGGACCCCCGAGGTGGTGATGGTGGTGAGGATCTGGCGGCTGCCCGGCGAGATGGTGCCCACGGTCGTCGGAGGCAGGTGCCGGCCGGCCAGTATGGCCGCCGGGATGGCCAGGTCCTCGTACCAGGAGTTCACGCTGGAGCCGAAGCAGACCTGGAACACCGGGGTGCCGGCCACCTCGGCGACCGGGACCACGTTGTCGGGCTGGTGCGGCCTGGCGATCAGCGGCTCCAGACTGCCCAGGTCGACGTGCACCTCCTCGTCATAGTGCGCGTCGTCGTCGGGGCCGAGCTCGACCCACTGGTCCTCACGCCGCTGGCGGGCCAGGAACCGGCGGGTCTGGTCGTCGGAGGGGAAGATGGCGGTGGTCCCGCCGAGCTCGGTGATCATGTTGCAGACCGTGGCCCGCTGGGTGACGGGCAGGCTGGCCACACCCGGTCCGGTGAACTCGAAGATGCGGTTGAGGCCGCCCTTGACCGTGTAGCGGCGGATGAGCCACAGGATCAGGTCCTTGGAGGCGACCCAGGGCGGCAGCCGCCCCTCCAGGTGCACGCCGACCACGATCGGGGTCGGGGTCTGGAAGGGGTGGCCGGCCATGGCCAGGGCGACCTCGAGCCCGCCGGCGCCGATGGCGATCGACCCGCAGGAGCCCGAGGTCGGGGTGTGCGAGTCGGCCCCCAGCAGGGTCGCCCCGGGGCGGGCGAACCGCTCGGTGTGGACCTGGTGGCAGATGCCGTTGCCGGCCCGCGAGTAGCGGAGGCCGTAGCGGGCCGCGCAGCCCTGGAGGAACAGGTGGTCGTCGGCGTTGCGGTGGTCGAACTGGAGCATGTTGTGGTCGACGTACTGCACGGCCAGGTCGACCCGGACCCGGTCCAGCCCCAGGGCCTCGAACTCCATGCAGGCCATCGTGCCGGTGGCGTCCTGGAGCAGGGTCTGGTCGATCCGCAGGGCGATCTCCTCGCCGGCCTCCAGCCGCCCGGAGACCACGTGCTCCTCGAGGATCTTGCCGGTCATGGTCCCGCGCATGCTCCGATCCTAATATCCCTGGGCCAGCCGGGCGACGGGGAGGCGGTCGGTGGCCAGGCGGACCGGGTCGTCGCCGACCCTGGCCAGCAGGTCCAGGAAGTCGGCCCTGGGCAGGTCGCGGGCGCCCAGGCTGGCCAGGTGGGGGGTGACCATCTGGACGTCGATCAGGCGGCCGCCGGCCTCGCCCAGGCGGGCGACGAGGTCGACCAGGGCCACCTTGGAGGCGTCGGTGGCCAGGTGGAACATGGACTCGCCGGTGAACACCCCGCCCACCCCCACCCCGTACAGGCCGCCGACCAGGCCGCCGCCGGCCCAAACCTCCAGGCTGTGGGCGTGGCCGAGCTCGTGCAGGCGCAGGTAGGCGGCCCGCATCGGCGACGTGATCCAGGTCCCGCCCTCGGCCTCGCCCTCCCGGGGGTCTCCCGGGGCCTCGATCGACCGGGGCACCCCGTCGGGGTTCCCCGGACCCCTCCGGCCGGACCCCCCCGTCCCACCGGGCCGGTCGGCGCAGCCGGCGAGCACGGCCGCGAAGGCCCGGTCGACCGTGGTCTCCCAGCCCGAGCGGCGCAGCCGCGTGCGCAGCGAGCGCGACACCACCAGCCCGTCGAGAGGGATCACCCCGCGGGGGTCGGGGGAGAACCAGGGCAGCGGCGCCCCCGGGTGCGGCCAGGGGAAGATCCCGCGGCGGTAGGCGTCGACCAGGGTGGCCGGCTCAAGGTCGGCGCCGACCCCGACCAGCCCGTCCTCCCCGGCGGTGGCCGGGTCGGGGAACCGCCATCGCGAGGGGCGGAGGACGGGCAAGGCAGGCGGCCCTTCCGGTCGGTGCAGGACGCCCCAGCCTAACGCCCCGGGGGCGCCGGGGGTCCGGGGGGCTCAAGGAGCGAAGCGGTAGCCCCGCGGTGTGGGGTCGTGGCAGGTCACGGCGGCGCCGGCCCGGGCCGCCGCGATGTCCAGGTTGGCTCGCTTGCTTGAGCCGATCCGTTGTGCTCACGATAGGGGTCGCATGCGGCGCCGACGCCGGCGCGTCCCCCCGCTGCCCGGAGGATCCATGCCTCGGTTGCGCCCCCTGCTGGCCGGCATCGTGCTGGCGATGGCCTGCCTGGGGACCGGGGCCGCGGCCGCCGCCGGCGGCCAGCCGGCGGCCGGCGACGAGCTGGCCACGGGCGCCTTCGTGGACAGCGTCGGGGTGAACGTCTCCACCGGGGACGCCAAGGCCGGCTGGGCCCTGGCCGAGCGGCTCCAGGACGCCGGCATCGACCACGTCCGGGCCCCGGCCGCCGGCTCCGACGACCCTGCCCTGGCCGGGCTGCGGGCCCTGGCCGGCGCCGGCCTCCAACTCGACCTGGCCGTGGGGGCCGGCACCGACCCGGCCGCGGCGGTCGAGGTGGCCGCGTCCCTCGGGCCCGCGGTGGCCGCCATGGAGGCCCCGGCCGGGGAGCCGGCGACGCCGCTGCGCCGGGCCGTCCTGGCCCACCCGCGGCTACCCGGAGTGACCGTGCTCGGCCGCGGCCCCGGCGCCGACGCCCAGGCCGTCCGGCTCGACCTGGGCGGGCGCTGCCCGGGCTGCGTGGCCGACGAGCTCGGCTCCGGCGACGCGGCCGTGCAGGTCACCCAGGTCGACCTGGGTGCGGGGGTGCCCGAAGCGGTGGCGGCCAGGTACCTGCCGCGGCTGCTGCTGGGCAACGCCGGGCTGGCCGTCCGCACCTACGTCCCGGGCCAGGGCGGCGACCCCGGGCCCGGGCTGCTCGGCCCCGACGGCTCCCCGACCCTGGCCTACGCCACCGTGGCCCGGATGCTCGCGCTGCTCGACGACGGCCGCAGCCAGGTGGCGCCGGACCGGCTGGGCTTCCGGCTGACCGGGGACGTCGACGCGGTCCGGCACCGCCTGCTCCAGAAGGCCGACGGGCACTTCTGGCTGGCCCTGTGGGTCGAGGAGCCGGGCTGGGACCCGGCCAGCGGGCAGGAGCTGGCCGTGCCCGGGCACCGGCTGCGGGTCGTGCTCGACACCCCGGTGGCCGGGGCCCGGGCGTTCGTGCCCGAGCTGGGCACCAGCCCCCAGCGCAGCTTGACCGGCCCGTCCGGGTCCGGCCGGCCGCTCGGCCGCATCGACCTGGAGGTGACCGACCGGGTCCTGCTGCTGGAGCTGCTCCCCCGCCGGGCCGGCGGGGCGGCGCCCCGGGCCACCGCGCCGCCTTCGGAGCCGGCGCCGGGCGCCCCGGCGACCCCGGCCCCGGCGACCGCCGGGGCCGGCCAGGCGGTGACCCCGACCACCACCGCGGCCGCCGGCCCGGCCGCCACCCGGGCCGCCGCGGCCGGCGAGCCGGCGGCGGCCGTGGACCCGGCCAGCCGCGCCCCGCTCGCCTTCACCGGCTCGACGGCCCTGTCCATGCTGGCCGCCAGCGTCCTGCTCATGCTGGTGGGCTGGGCGGCCCTGTTCGCCTCACGCCGCCGCTACCACCACCGCCACTGAGCCGGGCTCAGCGGTGCACGGTGCCCGGGCGGACGCCGAGGGCGGCCAGCTCGTCGCGGGTGGGGAGGCCCTCCCAGTCGCCGGGGACGGTGACCGCGAACGCGCCGCAGGCGGCGGCGGTGACCAGACGCTCGGGCACCGGGCGGCCGGCCAGGGTCTCGGCCAGGTAGCCGGCCACGAAGGCGTCGCCGGCGCCCACCGGGTCGACGGCCCGGACCGGGACCGGGTCGACGGTGTGGACCCGGCCGTCGACGGCGGCCACGGCCCCCCGCTGCCCCAGCATGACCACGGCGTGGCCGGCCCCGAGGGCGGCCAGGCCGCCGGCCAGGGCGGCCGGGTCGCCGCCGAGGCCGAGCAGCTCGGCCTCGGCGTCGCCGGCGAACACGATGTCGGCCCGGGCGGCCAGGTCGCGGCAGACGGCGGCGGCCCGGTCGGCCGGCCACAGGGCCGAGCGGTAGTTGAGGTCGAAGGAGACCGGCACCCCGGCCGCCCGGGCCAGCTCGACGGCGTGGTCGACGGTCGCCCTGGCCGACTCGGAGAGGGCCGGGGTGATGCCGGTCACGTGCAGGACCCCGGCCGCCGCGACCTGGGCCGGGTCGAGGTCGTCGGGGCGCAGGCGCGACCCCGGGCCGTGGCGGCGGTAGTAGAGGACCCGGATCATCTCGGCGGTGCGCCGCTCCTTGAGCATCAGGCTGGTCGGGGCGCCCGGGTCGCGGACCACGCCGCCGACGTCGACGCCCTCGGCCCGGAGGCTCGACACGACCAGCTCGCCCAGCTCGTCGTCCCCGACCCGCCCCACCCAGGCGGCCGGGCAGCCGAGCCGCCGCGCCCCGATGGCCACGTTCGACTCCGCCCCGGCCACCCCGAGGGTCAGCGAGGCGGCGTGGCGCAGCCGTCCCACCTCGGCCGCGGTCAGCAGGGCCATGGTCTCCCCCACGGCCAGCACCGGCCCTGGCCGGGGAGCGCTCACCGGCCGACCCGGGCGCCGGCCACGGCCCGCCGGGCCCGCTCGGCCAGGGCGGCCAGGTCGCCGCCAGGGGCGCCGGCGTCGCCGAGCAGCGGCGACCCGATCCCGACGGCCACCGCCCCGGCGGCCAGGTACGCCCCGATGTCGTCGATCCCGACCCCGCCGGTGGGCACCAGCGGCACCTCGGGCAGGGGCGCCCTGACCGCCTTGAGGTAGGCCGGGCCGCCCACGGCCGACACCGGGAACACCTTGACCGCCGTCGCCCCGGCCGCCCAGGCGGCCGCCACCTCGGTCGGCGTCAACGCCCCGGGCACCACCGGGACCCCCCGCTCCACCGCCCAGGCAACCACCTCCGGCCGGAGGTCCGGCGCCACCAGGTAGGCCGCCCCCGCCTCCACCGCCGCCTCGGCATCCCCCGGCGACCGCACCGTCCCCACCCCGAGCACCGCATCCCCCGCCAGCTCCCCCCGCAGCCGCCCCAGCGCCTCCAGCGCCCCCCTGGAGGTGAGGGTCACCTCGATCGCCCGCACCCCGGCCTCGTACAGCACCCGGCCAACCTCGAGGAACCGCCCGGCGTCGCTCGCCCGCAGGATCGCCATCACGGGAACCGCGGCCAGCCGCTCGAGGAACGCTCCGCTGTTCCGGCTCATCGCGCGTGATGACCGGCGGCCGGGGTCCGCCGGGGAGGGGTCATGGGCGGGCCGCCGGCTGGTTGACCGGGGAGCGGGGTCGGCCGCCCTCCAGCACCCGGAGGGCCTCCCGGGCGACCTCGGTCTTCAGCGTGTGGAAGGCCTCCTCGGAGTACCAGGCGGCATGCGGGGTGGCCACGACCCGGGGGTGGCGGGCCAGCCGCCAGCCGAGCTGGTCCGGCGGCTCCACCTCCAGCACGTCCAGGGCGGCCCCGGCCAGCCTCCTGGCGTCGAGGGCGGCCAACAGGGCGGCGCTATCGACCAGCCCGCCCCGGGCCGTGTTGACCAGCCAGGCGGTCGGCCGCATCCGGGCCAGGGCCGCCGCCCCGATCAGGTGGTGGGAGCCGGGGGTGAGGGCGGCGTGCAGCGACACCAGGTCGGCGGCCGCCAGCAGCTCCTCCAGCGGCACCCGCTCGATCGGCGGCTCGGACCGCACCTGGGGGACGTCGTGGCCGAGGACCCGCATGCCCAGCCCGGCCGCCCGCCCGGCCACGGCGGTGCCGATGGCCCCGCACCCGACCACCCCCCAGGTGAGGGTGGCGACCCGGCGCAGCGGCCGGGCCGCCTCCAGGTCCCAGGCGCCGTCGCGGACCGAGCGGTCCAGCACCACCACCCCGCGGAGCACGGCCAGGGCCAGGGCGAGGGTGTGGTCGGCGACCTCGTCGCGGCCGTAGTCGGGCACGTTGGCCACCCACACGCCGCGCACGGCGGCCGCCTCCACGTCGACGTTGTCGACCCCGACCCCGTAGCGGACGACCAGCCGGCAGCCGGGCAGCGCGTCGAGCACCGCGGCGGTGATCGGCACGTACTGGTTGATGAGCACGTCGGCGTCGCCGGCCTGGTCGGCCACCTCCCGCGGGGTCCGGCACTGGAGCCGCCGCAGCTCGAGGTCGTGGCCGGCGAGCACCTGGCGCTCGGGGTCGACCGTGTCGTGGTCGCAGTCGGTGATCACCACCACGCCCGGCACGGCTCACTCCCCGGTGGTCTCGGACGGCTCGACCCGCCAGTCGGTGTCGGGATCCTCGTCGGTGAAGAGGTAGGGCGGCTCGGGGCGGTCGTCGGTGGTCACGGGCCTCCGGTGCGCTCGAAGTGGTCGCGGCAGCCGACCGAGCAGAAGTACCAGGCGACCCCGTCCCGGACCACCGTCGGGGCGCCGGCCACGGCCACCGTCATGCCGCACACCGGGTCGACCGCCTCCGCCGGAGCCACCCCGGCCGAGGCCACCCCGGCCGGGCTGGCCTGGGCCGCGCCGGCCAGCCCGTGGCGCCAGTCGACCAGCTCGGCCAGGATCGCCACGGCGATCTCCTCCTGGGTCGAGGGGCCGAGGTCGCGGCCGGCCGGGCTGCGCACCCGGGCCAGGTCCGCCTCGCCGATCCCCCGCTCGCGCAGGGCCTCCAGCACCACCGCGGCCCGGCGGGCGCTGGCCACCAGCCCGACGTAGCCGACGCCGGCCTTGAGGGCCGAGGCCAGCGCGTCCTCGTCGCCGTGGCCCATGGTGGCCACCACCACCGCGTCCGGGGCGGTGTCGGGGTCGAGCTGGTCGGTGACCCGCCAGCCGACGATGCGGGCCAGCTGGAGAAGGGTGCGGCCCGCGACCCCCTCGCCGAGCACGGCCAGCAGCGGCCCCGGCAGCTCCGGTTCGATCAGCACCTCGACCACCCCCTCGGAGGCGCAACGGCTCTCGGCCACGACCACGTCGTCGGGCGCCCCCACCCCCGACCCGGCCGGCCCGATCCGGACGAGGCGGGGCTCACCGTCGGCCAGGGCCCGCAGGGCCTCGCGGACCACGATCGGCTCCGAGCAGGCCCCACCGACCCACCCGGCCAGGGCCCCGTCGGAGGTGACCAGCGCCCGGTCGCCCCGCCGGGTCGAGGCCGGCCGGACCACCCTGACCACCGTGGCCAGGGCGTACGGCCTGCCCTCGTCGGCCAGCCGCCCCGCCTGGACCAGCACCTCCGACCGCGTCATCTCACTCCGCGAGGCCCGCCTCGACCAGCGCCTTCCAGACCTTGTCGGGACCGATGGGCATCTCCAGCTCGCGCACCCCGGCGTGGGCCAGGGCGTCCACGACCGCGTTGACGAACGCCGCCGGGGAGCCGACCGTGGCCGACTCGCCCACCCCCTTGGCCCCGATGGGATGGTGCGGCGAGGGGGTGACGGTCTCGCCCAGCTCGAACTTGGGCGTCTCCCAGGAGGTCGGGAGCAGGTAGTCGGAGAAGGTGGACCCGATGCAGTTGCCCAGCTCGTCGAAGGTGATCAGCTCCATGGCGGCCATGGCGAACCCCTCGGTGAGCCCGCCCATGATCTGGCCCTCGACGATCATCGGGTTGATCCGGACCCCGCAGTCGTCGACCGCCACCATCCGCCTGACCTTCCACTGCCCGGTGCCCCGGTCGACCTCGACCGCGACCGCGTAGGTCCCGAACGGGTAGGTCATGTTGGGCGGGTCGTAGTAGGTGACGCCCTCCAGGCCGGCCTCCATCCCCTGGGGATGGTTGGTGTAGGCGGCGAAGGCGATCTCCTGGATGGTGCTCTGCCGGTCCGGGGCGCCCCGGACCTGGAACCGGTCGCCGGTCCACTCCAGGTCCTCGGGGGCGACCTCCAGCAGGTGGGCGGCCAGCTCCCTGGCCTTGTCGCGCAGCTTGCGCGACACCACGGCCGTGGCCGCCCCGGACGTGGGGGTGCTCCGGGAGGCGTAGGTGCCCAGCCCGTAGGGCGTGTTGTCGGTGTCACCGTGCTGGACCAGGATGTCCTGCGGCGGGATGCCGAGCTCGTTGGCCACGATCTGGGCGAAGGTCGTCTCGTGGCCCTGGCCCTGGGTCTGGACGCCGATCTTGAGGATCGCCTTGCCGGTCGGGTGGACCCGCAGCTCGGCCGAGTCGAACATCTTGAGGCCGAGGATGTCGTAGTCCTTGCTCGGCCCGGCCCCGACGACCTCGGTGAAGGTGGCCAGCCCGATGCCGAGCAGCTTGCCCTCGCCGCGGGCCCGCTCCCGCTCGGCCTTGAGGTCCTCGTAGCCGAGCATCTCCAGGGCCTTGTCCATCGCCGCCTCGTAGTTGCCCGAGTCGTACACGAACCCGGTGGCCGAGGTGTAGGGGAACTGCTCGGGCTTGATGAAGTTCTGGCGGCGCAGCTCGGCCGGGTCCATCCCCAGCTCGTAGGCGGCCGTCTGGACCAGCCGCTCGATGAAGAACGAGGCCTCGGTGACCCGGAACGAGCAGCGGTAGGCGACCCCGCCGGGGGCCTTGTTGGTGTAGGCCCCGTCGGTCACCACATGCGCCGCCGGGATGTCGTAGGAGCCGGTGACGATGTGGAACAGGCCCGCCTTGAGCTTGCTCGGCTGGGCGTCGGCGTAGGCGTAGCCCTGGTCGGACAGCATGTTGACCCGCAGGCCGAGCATCTTGCCGTCGTTGCGCAGGGCCAGCTCGCCCTTCATGTAGAAGTCGCGGGCGAACCCGGTGGAGATGAGGTTGCCGGTGCGGTCCTCGATCCACTTGACCGGCCGCCCGATCAGCAGGGAGGCGGCGGTGGCGACCACGTAGCCGGGGTAGACGGGGACCTTGTTGCCGAAGCCGCCGCCGATGTCGGGCGAGATGATCTGGATCTGGTGCTCGGGCAGGCCGGCCACCAGCGCGAACACGGTCCGGTGGACGTGCGGGGCCTGGGAGGTCATGTAGATGGTGGCCTTGCCGGTGACCGGGTCGACGTCGGCCACACAGCCGCAGGTCTCCATCGGGGCCGGGTGGCAGCGGGGGTAGAAGGTGTCGAGGCTGACCACCCGGTCGGCCTCGGCGAAGGCCCGCTCGGTGGCCTCGGGGTCGCCGGCCTCCCAGTGGTAGATGCGGTTGTCCTCCTTGCCCTCCTTGTCGTCCCGGATCACCGGGGCGCCCGGCTCCAGGCTCTGCTGGGGGGTGACGACCACCGGCAGCGGGTCGTAGTCGACCTCGATCAGCTCGAGGGCGTCATGGGCGATGTAGGGGTCCTCGGCGATCACGCAGGCGACCTCCTGGCCCTGCATGCGCACCTTGTCGGTGGCCAGCACGGCCTGGGTGTCGCCGGACAGGGTCGGCATCCAGGCCAGGTTGTGCTGGGCCAGCAGGTCGCCGGTGACCACCGCCACCACCCCGGGCAGGGCCTCGGCGGCCGAGGTGTCGATCGAGTTGATCCGGGCGTGGGCCACCGGGCTGCGCAGGATCGACATGTGCAGCATGCCCGGCAGGTTGATGTCGTCGACGTAGTTGCCCCTGCCCTGGAGGAAGCGGTCGTCCTCCTTGCGCTTGACGCTCCTGCCCAGCCAGTGCTCGGCCGTGTGCTCGGTGGTCATGTTCGGCCTCCTAGCTGGCGCCGGTGGTGGCGCTGTCGGACTGCAGCTTCCTCGCCGTCCACTGCACCGCGTTGACGATGTTCTGGTAGCCGGTGCAGCGGCACAGGTTGCCGGACAGGGCCCAGCGGATGTCCTCCTCGCTGGGGTCGGGGTTCTCCTCCAGCAGGGCCTTGGAGGCCAGCAGCATCCCCGGGGTGCAGAAGCCGCACTGGAGGCCGTGCTCCTGCTTGAACCCCTCCTGGATGGGATCCAGCTTCCCGCCGGCGGCCAGCCCCTCGACCGTGGTCACGTCGCGGCCGTCGGCCTGGACGGCGAACATCGTGCACGACTTGACCGGGGTGCCGTCCAGCAGCACCGTGCAGGCCCCGCAGCTGGTGGTGTCGCAGCCGATGTGGGTGCCGGTGAGGCGGAGCTTGTCCCGCAGGAAGTGCACCAGCAGCAGCCTGGGCTCGACCTCGGCCGAGCGTTCCTGCCCGTTGACCGTCACGGTGACCTTCATCGCTCACCCCCGTCTGGTCCGCCTGGCTTGTCCCTGAGCTCGTCCATCACGCCGCCCACGGTCTCCTCGCCGCTGAAGTAGTCGTGGCGCTCGGTGGCCTCCAGCGACGCCTCGGTGGTGGCCGGCTCGCCCCCGGCCGACCCCTGCCGCGCCGAGCCGACCGCCGCCCCGACCGAGCCGGCGGCCGTCCGCAGCCCCCGCTCGGTGAACACCCGCACCACCGTCCGCTTGTAGTCGGCGCTGCCCCGGGTGTCGCTGTACGGCTGGGCGGCCTCGGCGGCCAGGCGGGCCGCCTCGGCGATCGCCTCGTCGGTCAGCTCGGCGCCGGCCAGCTGCTCCTCGGCCGCGGTCGCCCGGAGATTGGTCGGGCCGACCGCGGTCAGGGCGATCCCGGCCCTGGCGACCTTGCCGTCGGCCATGGACAGGTGGACGGCGACCCCGACGGTGGCGAAGTCGCCGACCTTGCGCTCCAGCTTGAGGTAGGTGCCGCCGGCGTTCGGGCCCGGGTCGGGCACCCGGACCTCGGTGATGACCTCGGTCGGGCCGAGCGAGGTCTCGAACGGCCCCTCGAACAGCTCGCCCAGGGGGATGGTGCGGGTGCCGTCGGGGCTCCGGGCGACCACCTCGGCGTCCATGGCCAGCAGGGCCGAGCCCCAGTCGCCCTGGGGGTCGGCGTGGGCCAGCGACCCGCAGACGGTGCCCAGGTTGCGGATGATCGGGTCCGAGATCAGCGGGGCCGCGGCCCCCAGGGTGCCCCAGCGGCCGCCGAGCAGGTCGGACCGCTCGCAGGTCCTGGTGCGGACCAGGGCGCCGATGCGCAGCCCGCCGTCCTCGGCGGCCAGGGTGTCCAGGCCGGGCAGGCGGTTGATGTCGACCAGCACCCGGGGGGCGGCCAGCCGCAGCTTCATCAGCGGGATCAGGCTCATCCCGCCGGCGAGGACCTTGGCGTCGTCCTCGTACCGGCCGAGGGTGTCGAATGCCTCCTCCAAGGTTGCCGGTACGACGTACTCGAAGCTGGCCGGATACATGGGCGACCGCCTTTCCGTTCCCCGACGGTGGGTTCCCCAGCGCAAGGAGCATAGCTGACCAGGCGGGGTCAGGAGGGCCATGTCGTGGCCAGCCGGTCCGGGCGGGCCGGCCGGAGGGCCAGGGCGGCCAGCATCAGCGCGGCCGTGAGCGCGAACGCCGGCGGGTAGCCGGTGCGGGCCGCGACCACCCCGAAGCCGAAGGCGCCGACCCCGATCCCGGCGTCGTAGGCCAGGTTCCAGATGGCGCTCACCGTCCCGTAGGCCGAGGGCGCGACCCGGTTCAGCATCAGGGTCATGCTGGCGTTCTGGGTGGCCCCGAAGCCGGACCCGAACAGGGCCATGGCGAAGAGGACGGCCACCGGGCGGTCGATAAGGACCAGGGCGAGGATGCCGGCGGCGGAGGCGCACACCGCGGGGACGAGCAGGACCGCCGGCCCGTGCCGGTCGCCGTACCGCCCGGCCCACCAGCGCGACAGGGTGGAGCCGGCCGCCTGGACGAACAGGGCCAGCGCGGCCAGGCCGCCCGACCCCCGGGTCACGGCCAGGGGCAGGAAGGTGACCACCACCCCGGCCGCCATGGCCGTGGCCGAGAAGGTCAGCGCCGGCCGGACCAGTGCCGGGCTGCGCAGCCCGGCCAGGACACCGACGGTCCGCTCGGCGGCCGGCCGCCGGCCGGGCAGCCCGGGCACCACGGCCAGCCCGGCCAGGGCGGCCACGGCCCCGGCCACGAACACCGGCGGGTAGCCGGCCCGCCCCACCAGCCAGACGCCGAGCGGCAGCGCCGCCACCCCCGGCACCCCGACCACGATGCCGAACAGGCCCAGCCCCTCCCCGCGGCGCGCGGGCGGGACCAGCGAGGCCACCAGCGCCCCGCCGACGACCACGCAGATCGCGAAGCCCAGGCCGCGGACGGCGCTGACGGCCAGGATGGCGGCCATGGTGGAGGAGGCGGGCAGGGCCAGGGCCGGCGCCCCCAGCAGCACCAGCCCGGCGGCCAGCACCGCCCGGTGCCCGAACCTGGCCAGCAGCCGCGGGATGGCCAGCTCGCCGGCCACCGTGGTCGCCATCAGGGTCCCGGTGACCAGCCCGGCCCCGACCCCGCCGGCCCCGACCGACTCGGCGTACAGCGGGACCACCGACAGCAGCAGGTAGAAGCCGGTCATCGCCCCGAACGAGGCCGCGAAGACCAGCAGCAGGGCCCGGGTGAGGATCGGTGGCCGGGCCGCCGGCGCCGTCATCGCGCCGGCAGCGCCGCGGCCACGCCGGCGGCGTGGCTGAGGCCGGCCAGCAGCTGGCCGACGGTGTCCAGGGCCACCTCGCGGTCAGTCGCAGCCGAGGGTGGTGGCGGCGCGCAGCAGGGTGGCCGCGACGACCGGGTCGCCCTCGACCCGGTGCGGGACCGAGTCCGGGTCGCGCCGGTTGCCGAGCAGGTAGCAGAACTCGAGGGCGCCCATCGTGACGGTGGCGTCCGGGGGGCGCGTCGGGGCTTCCTGGACCGCCGGCGAGATGACCCAGTCGCCACCGCCGGGCCCGACCAGCACCAGGCGGGCGCTGCGGGGCGGCCGGTCGGCGCCGGCCAGCCGCAGGGCGGCGGGCAGCAGGCGCACACCGAACGCCGCGATCAGGGCGACCTGCCGGTCGCTGGGCGGGATGGGCGGGCCGCCCAGCAGCACGCGGACGTCGTCGGTGTGGATCCAGGTCTCGAACAGCCGCTGGACGAGGGCGGTCCGCAGCGGCTGCTGGGGCAGGCGCGGGTCGGAGAGGCGCACCTGCCGGTCGAGGTCGCCCGGGGTGTTCGGGCGGGCATCGCGCAGCAGGCGGTCCGCCTGGGCCCGCCACGCCGCCCGGGTGCGCTCGGGCGGCCGGCCCCGGTGCTCGCCGATGGAGGCGGCGCTGCGGCGAGCGGGCAGCGTGCCGTCGAGCTCCGCTGGGTGCTGGGACGTCTCGGCGCCGAGCTGGGCCACCAGCAGCCCGTCGATGGCGATCAGGTGGGCGACGAGGTCCTGCACGGTCAGGTCGTGGATCACCCGTGCCCGCCACTGCGCCGGGGTGAGGCGCTCGAGCAGCGTGTCGAGGCGCTCCACCCAGGCGGCGTAGCCGGTGCTGGCCTCATCGCCCGCGGCCGGCCGGCGGGCCACGGCCGCGGCCAGGACGGCGTCGCGCAGCCGCGCCGGCGGCGGCGCGGCCACCGTGGTCGCCAGGCCGGCGGCCACCCGGCCCAGGCGGTCGGCCGCGGCGGCGCAGGACGGGCAGCCGGCCAGGTGGTCCTCGACGGCGGCGGTCTCCTCCGCCGAACAGGCGTCCAGCGCCCAGGCGCCGAGCAGCTCGGTGACCGCGGCGTGACCGTCGTTCATGGCTCGATCCCCTCAGCCTCCAGGCGGGCGGCAAGCTGGCGCAGCCCCGTCCACATACGGGACTTGGCCGTCCCCTCGGGGATGCCGAGGGTCTCGGCGACCTGCCGGTACGTCTGCCCATCGAAGTATGCCAGGCGGATGGCCTCGCGCTGGGCGGCCGGCAGGTCGTCGACGGCCGCCTGGACCGACTTGGCCACCGAGCCCGCCACCGCCGCCTCCTCGGGATCGGGCCCGGCCACCGGCGGCGCCGCCTCGGCGGTGCGACGGCGGCCCACCGCGGCGCGGCGCACCCAGTCGACAGCGCGGCGGTGGGTCAGGATGCCGAGCCAGCCCCGCCAGGTCCCGCGCGCGGGATCGAACGCCCGCGGGTCGTTCCACACGCGCACGAACACCTCCTGGGAGATGTCCTCGGCGGCCGCCCAGTCACGGGTCACCCGGGCGGCCAGCCCGTACACCAGCGGCGAGAACTCGTCGTACAGCTCCCTGAGCGCTGCCTCGTCACCGGCCACGAGGCGTTCGCAAAGCTCCTCGTCCCACCGCGGATGCGGGGACTGCCGCTGCTCCACCCAGGCTGCTCCTTGGGTTCCGGTCGGGTCATCGGCCCCCCAGGGCTTCCTAAACGGTGCGAACGCTACTGTCAAGGGCCGTTGGCCGCTCGATCGTCGCCCGCCGCACGTGCCGGGGTATTCTCAGCAGACCATGCCTGGTCCTCAGCCGCGAGGCAGCTGACATGCTGCTCGGCCGCCGTTCCGAGTGCGCGGCACTCGACGAGCTGATGCATGACGGCAGCATCCAAGCCGGTCAGCGATCACCGGGGCGGGCCAGACGCCGCCGCGATCCTTGCCACCGAGCACTGGAGTCTGCTGGGGTCGCGGTCGCTGCTGTGGACCGAGGCGATGAGCCGCGTGCTGGCCGTGCGGGCGGCCCACACGGCCACGACCGTCGCGGTGGCCGCGGGGACCGCGGCGTTCCTGGTCGTGTGGACGGCCCTGTTCCTCTTGGAACGCCATACCCTGGACCCGCTGCGCCGCACCACATCGCGGTTCTCCACGCCCCCGACGAAGCCTGAGTCGACCGCCGATAGGCGCGATGCAAAGGAGGAAGGATGAGCGCACGGCCGCTTCCCATCCCGATCAACCCGGCGCTGCTCAAGCAGGCCGACGAGCGGCGTCAGCACCTGGAGAACCGGATCGCCGACCAGATCACCCGGTTCGCCGGGTCGATGCTGTTCGTCTATCTCCACATCCTGTGGTTCTCGGTCTGGATCCTGTCGGGCGTGGAGCATTATCCCTACGGGCTGCTGACCATGATCGTGTCGCTGGAGGCGATCTTTCTGTCGACCTTCGTGATGATCAGCCAGAACCGGGCCGACGAGAAGCGCCAGGTCCTGGCCGACCACCAGTGGCAGACGGTCCAGGAGGAGGAGCAGCAGAACGAGGAGCTGCTCCACATCTCCAACCAGATCCTGGAGCTCACCAAGGCCATCCACGCCATAGACAGCCCCCGCTCGCCCACCGACCCGGACGGCACCTAGCCGCTCCACCGACCGGCCCGAACCCTGGTATGGAAGTCGGGCAACGATCAGGCGGTTCAGCCAGCACGGCACCCGACCACACCGCGCGACATCGTCAGCACAAGCAGACCGAAGGAGACCGCGATGACCACCGCGGAGTCCGGCGCACCGGCCGGTGAGATGACGATCACCGAGCACGAGCTGGCCCAGTGCCAGCGGGCCAACCAGACCGGCCGCACCCCGGTCGTGTTCGTCCACGGCCTGTGGCTGCTGCCCTCAAGCTGGGACCGCTGGGCGCAGGTGTTCCAGGACAACGGCTACACAACGCTCACGCCCGGCTGGCCGGACGACCCCGAGACGGTCGAGGAGGCCAAGGCGCATCCCGAGGTGTTCGCCGGCAAGTCCATCGGCCAGGTCGCCGACCACTTCGCCACCATCATCGGCGGGCTCGACAAGCAGCCGGCCGTCATCGGCCACTCCTTCGGCGGGCTGCTGACCCAGATCCTGGCCGGACGCGGCCTGGCCGCGGTGTCGGTGGCGATCGACCCGGCCCCGTTCCGGGGGGTCCTGCCCCTGCCGATCTCGGCGTTGAAGTCCGGCTCACCGGTACTGCGCAACCCGGCCAACCGCAACCGGGCGGTGCCGCTGACCTACGAGCAGTTCCGCTACGCCTTCGCCAACGCCGTCAGTGAGGAGGAGGCCCACCAGCTGTACGAGGAGTTCGCGGTGCCGACCCCCGGGAAGCCGTTGTTCCAGGCGGCGGCGGCCAACCTCAATCCCTGGACCGAGGCCAAGGTCGACACCCACAACCCCGAGCGGGGGCCGCTGCTGATCATCTCGGGGGAGAAGGACCACACCGTGCCCTGGGCGATCGCCAACGCGTCGTTCCAGCAGCAGCAGCACAACCAGGGCGTGACCGAGATCACCGAGATCAAGGGCCGAGGCCACGCCCTGACCATCGACCACGGCTGGCGCGAGGTCGCCGACACCGCCTTGGCCTTTGTCAAACGCTTCACCTCCTAGCGCTTGATTCGTTGCCGGTCCGGGCATAGCGTCGCCGCCGCCTGGGCGGGACTGGACTACGGGAGGGTCTGATGTTGAGCGGTGAACGGATGATCGTGCGCGAGGCGGCCCGCTACTGGTGGGTGTTCCTGGTCTCGGGGATCGTGTGGCTGCTGATCGCCTGGCTGGTGCTGCGCCTGAACACCACCTCGATCGCGACGGTGGGGGTGCTGTTGGGGGTGGTGTTCCTGCTCTCGGCGATCAACGAGGTCGGGCTGGCCGGGGTGGTCCCCGGCGGCTGGAAGGTCTGGCACTACATCTTGGCCGTCATCTTTTTCCTGGGTGCCCTGTGGGGCTTTGTCCGGCCGGTCAACACCTTTTTCGCGCTGGCCTCGGTGCTGGGGCTGATCCTGGTCTTCTACGGCGCCTTTGAGATCGTCCAGGGGGTGGCCACCCGGGCGGTCAACCCCTATTGGTGGCTGAATCTGATCATGGGGATCTTGCTGGTGTTGTTGGCGTTCTGGGTGTCGGGCTCGGACCGGGTCTATGCCCTGGCCCAGCGGACCTATCTGATCTTGTTCTGGGTGGGGTTCTTGGCGTTGTTCCGGGGGTTCTCCCAGATCTTTTTGGCCTTCACCGCCCGCCACGCCGGACAGGAGGCCGCCACCGAACTCGGCGACACCAGCCCGCGCTGACAAGGACGCCAGCCGGCCGAGGTTGCGGCTCAAGGGTGGGCGATGCTCAACAGGACGATCACCGCGCCGACCGTGACCAGGAGCGCGCTCCATCGTCCCCTGGCTTCACGGATGGCTTCCAGCGAGCCGAAGATCGTCGCGGTGAGCACGATCAGGAGCACGACCCGTAACCGCGGATCACGTCCGAGGTGATGGCCGTCTCCAGAGCGATCACCGACTGGAAGTACTGAACGGGGACGTCCACGGTCACCTCCCCGGGGCCGAGCGATGCTCAAGGCGTCGTGCGTCAGCTGGTGCACCAGTCATGGTTGGCCTGCGGCGGCCCGCTGGTCGTCGACCCAGGCGCCCAGCAGGCCGCGGTAGTGGGCGACGAACTGCTCGTGCTCGTGCGGCGGGAAGGCCCGCTGGATGGTGGCGACCAGGTGGTCGTCGAACTCGGGGCTCTCGATGTAGTCGGCCATGCACTCCTCGGCATGGGCGAGGTGGGTGTCGCAGAACTCGGCGAAGCGGTCGGCCTCGTAGTAGTCGTCGACCAGGCCCCGGTAGGCGGCCAACTTCTTCTCCCATGACCGGCCGGGGTCGTCGGCGACCTCGTACCAGCGGGCCATCTCGGTGTCCAGGCGCATCGCCCGGCCCGTGACCACGCAGTACAGGCTCCACTTGGCCAGGGCCGTGATCGCCCACGGGAAGTAGTAGTGCAGCGAGATGATGGCCATGTCGGGGGTGGCGTTGGCGAAGTCGATCGGGTAGCACCGGCCGTCGCGGACGATCACCTCGAAGCTGTTGAACTCCCAGCGGAAGAACGCCCCCACCGAGAGGCCGAAGGTGACGATCTGGTGCCCCAGCTCCCGGGTGAGGAAGCCGTGGTCGACCTGGTAGCGCAGGTGCAGCGGCCTGGTCGGGTCGTAGTGGGTGACCATCGTCTGGGGGCCGATGGCCAGGCCCCGGGTGAAGACGTCGTAGCCCTCGACCCCGGCCTGGACGTGCATCAGCTCCCGACCCGAGGCGTCGTAGGCCGCCTGCAGCTCGAACGGGTCGGCGATCCGGTAGACGTTGACCCAGCCGCCGCCGTGGAACGGCTTCATGTACATGGGGTAGCCGACCTGCTCCCCCACCGCGTGCAGGTCGAAGGCCCGGTTGTAACGCGAGGCGGTGGGGGCGAAGCGCTCGTTCTCGGGCGGGACCTTGTGGGGCAGCAGCCAGGTCGCGGGCACGTCGAAGCCCAGCCGGATGGCGGCGCAGTAGCCGGCGTGCTTCTCCATCGCCTGGAAGGTGAAGGGGTTGTTGAGCAGGTAGGCCCGGTCCATCAGGGCGATCTTCTTGAGCCACTCCCGGGGGTGGTCGTACCAGTAGGCCAGGCGGTCGATGACCAGGGCGTGGCGGACCGGCTGGCGCAGGTCGAAGGGCTCGATGGTGACCCGCTCGGTGGCCACCTCGTGGGTCTCGCCGTGGTGCTCGATGCGGGGGGCCAGGCGGGCCAGGTACTGCTCGAAGGCGGTCGGCCAGTCGTCCTCGGTTCCGAGCAGCAGGCCGATCAGGTGGGTGGCCAAGGCGCGCCTCCGTTCCGGGGGTCGAGAACCTGAGGTCCACGGTGTCGTCGTAGGCGAGGATTGTCCTCGACGGCGAGGGAGGAAGGCGAGGAGCCGATGGAGTTCTTGAGGTCCGCCTGGGTGAACGATGCCTGGCCGGGTGCGCGGCCTCCCGAGAGCGAGGTCCGTGGGCTCAGACGAACCGCGGCAGGTGGTGGGCGAGCTGGGCCCGCCACGAGGGCCAGTCGTGGGGGACGTCGTGGCCCCACAGGTCGGTCTCGTGGGGGATGCCCTTCTCCCCCAGCAGGCGGTCGAAGGCCCTGGTCGACTCGAGGGCTCCGGTGGTGTCCTCCCACTGGCCCTGGCCGCAGACGAGCAGCAGCGACAGGCGGCCCCGCAGCCACTCGAGGTGGTCGCCGTGGAGGTTGGCCACGTAGTCCATCGGGTTGTTGAAGTAGACGGCGTCGCCGCGCTCGCCCCAGCCCAGCCGGCCGGCGTCGTACACCCCGCTCTGGCAGATGCCAAGGGGGAACAGGTCGGCCCGGCGGAGGGCGAAGTTGGCCGCGTGGAAGGCCCCGAAGCTGGCCCCGGTGACCATGATGTCCAGCGGGCCCTGGCAGTCGTCGTAGATGAAGGGGACCACCTGGTTGAGGACCCAGTCCTCGAACTTGCCGTGCTGGACGGCCCGGTCCTCCAGGGGCAGGTCGGGGTCGCACCAGCTGGCCGCGTCGTAGCTGTCGACCGAGTAGACCTTGACCCGGCCGGCCTCGATCAGGTCGGCGATGGCGTCGATCATGCCGCGGTCCTCGTAGTCGGAGCAGCGGCCCTGCTCGGACTGGAAGGCGAGCAGGGGGCGCCCGTGGTGGCCGTAGGCGAGCAGCCCGCCCTCGGCCCCGATCGCGGGCGACCACAACCCCACGTAGTCGCGTCTCACCACAGCTCCTGGAGCAGTCCGACCAGCCAGGGGTCAAAGGTATCGCGCCAGGCCACCCAGTTGTGGGCGTCGCGGTGCTCGTGGAGGGCGACCTGCCAGCCCCGGGCGGCCAGGGCGTCGCGCACGACCCGGTTGCCGGGCAGGTTCTCCTCGACCGTGCCGCAGGTCAGGGCGGCCGAGGCCGGCTCGGCCGGGCCGGTCCCGGCGGCCAGGTCGTCGACAAAGCGGGTGATGCGCCGGAACCGGGGGAAGCCGCGCTCGTGGTCGTCGGCCAGCGGCCGGAAGAAGCTGCCCGACTGGAGGAACAGGCCGCCGAAGCTGGCCGGGGCGGTGCTGGCCGCGGCCAGGACGGCCAGGGCGCCCAGGCTGGCCCCCATCCCGGCCAGCCAGCGGCGCCCTGGCGGGGTCGGGGCCAGCGCCTGGAGGGCGGGCAGGACCTCGCTGACCAGGGCCCGGGACCAGGCCGGGGAGGCCGAGTAGTGCTCGTTGCGGTCGACGGGCGCGAGCAGGGCGGCCCGCATGGGCGGCAGGCGGCCGTCGGCGGTGGCCGCGGTCAGGAAGTCGAGCAGGGCGGCATAGCTGGCGTACTCGGGGCCGTCGTGCACGACCAGCATGGGCAGGGGCTGGGCGCGCCGGCGGCGGCCGCCGGGGCTGCGCCACAGCTCGACCGGGATCCGGGCCCCCAGCACCCGGCTGGGCACGGCCAGGCCGGTGGTGGGCGGGGTGGCCGGCCGGCCGGTCCGGGCCAGCCAGGCCGGGGGCCGGTAGCCGGGGAACTCGATCACCGACTTGTCCCCGAACGGCCCCTGGGCCCGCCGCGGGTTGGCCGGGTCGGGCAGCAGGACCGGGCCGGCGCCCGGGTAGCGCAGCTGCAGCTGGTACTCCATCCGGTCCACGGCCGGCCGCGGGAAGTCCAGCTCCCAGCGGCCCGACCCCTTGGCCCTGGCGAACGCCGGCCCGACCCGGGGCCGCTGCACCTCCTGGGAGAGCCGCACCTCCTGGAGGGTGGCGTCCGGGTCGGGCACGCGGAAGATCACCCGCGCCGCCCCGACCTCCGGGCCGGCGCCGGCCGTCGCGGGCTGGGTCATCTGCGGAGCATAGCGCCGGGGTCGTCGGGGCTCGTGGCCGGTGCACACCGCCCGCGACGCCTGTGAGATTCGTTGTCTTTGCCGGTTCGGGCTGGCAAGATACCAACCAGCCGGGCCGCGAACCAGGGGAAGGTGGGCCCGTGGCAGAGGCGGTCCTGCTCATCTCCAGCGATTCGTTCCTCGGGGCGGGCCTCGAGGCCGTGGCCCCTGGCCGCGTCGAGGTGGCGCGCCTCGACCCGGCGCGGCGGCCGGTGGCCTGGCCGGCCGGGGCGGCGGCCACGGTGGTCCTTGACGTCAGCGCCCGCCAGCTTGAGGCCTTTCACCTCTGGGTCCGGCGCCACCACACCGGTCCGATGGTGGTGGTGCTGAAGCCCGGCGAGCGCTGCCCCGTCCTGCCCCCGGACCCGGACCTGGTGGTCCTCGGCCGCCCGTTCCGCCTGGTCGACCTGGTCACGATCCTCGAGCACCCCCCGGCCTCGGCGGACCCCGACGTGCCGACCGCCGCCCCGGACCCGGCCCCCCGTCCCGGCCGCCGGGTCGTGGTCCCGGTGCTGCTCGGCCTGGCCGTCCTGCTCGTCCTGGCCGCCGTCCTCGTCGGCGCCAGCCTCAACCTGCACGGTTGACAGACCTCCCCAGCCTGCGCCGGGTCCAGCGGGCCGAGACGGCGGGCGCCCTGCTGGCCAGTCGCCGGCCCCAGGAGCGCCACACCTTCGCGCAGGCGCCGACCCCCTCGGGGGCCTCGCCGCCCAAGCGTCGGGCCTCATCAATCAGGGCGTCGGCGACCCCGGCCAGGACGAGCACGTCGTCGGCGGGGCGGTCCGCCGCTCGGGGACGTGCCGTGTCCCCTGTGGTGGAGACGCAAGTCCCGTTACCCCGACAGGGGAGGCCGACCCGACTGTCTCATGGTGAGCCGATCGCCAGCAAGCTGGGAGCGTTGTGGCGTAAGGGTTTCAGACGCGCCAGCGTGGGTCGAGACGGCGGTTAGCGTCGAACCGCCCACCCGTGCTCCCCGTCGGCCGGACACGGATCTCGACCAGGGCGGCCCCCAGCACCGCCCGCTTGCGTTCCAGCGGCCACTGGGCCCAGGCGGCGGCCAGCTCCCCCGCGGCCTTGGGCACCCCAGCCAACGCGCCCGCGCCGGCCAGGCGGTCCAGCTGCCGACGGGCCGCGGCGATCCGGGCTTGGAGGCGCCCGCGGACCTTCAGGAACTCGCGGTGGTCCAGGGTGCGCTCCACGAACCGGGCCTGGGCGGCTTCCTCCAGGGCCCCCTCATCAGCCTCGAGGCGGCCCAGGATCTCGGCGGCGTTGGCGTCGCCGGTGGACCGCAGCGCCTCCACCAGATCCGGGCCGGCCAAGGCGCCCAGGACCAGCTCGGTCACGGCAGCGTCGGCGGGGTCGGCGAGGATGGCGACCTTGCCGCAGCCCGGCAAGCCGGGGCCGCTGCGGCACACGTACCGGTCGCCGCGGGGCTGGGGGTGGCTGGACAGCCGGCTGGAGCAGACATCGCACACCAGCAGCCCGGTAACAGATGCGTCGGGGG
>Ga0207428_10001501_pt1 | contig 24385 bp, 23 predicted proteins | sample RhiMethybrSRZTD1_FD_187600 | JGI IMG/M metagenome (GOLD analysis project Ga0207428, IMG submission 187600) | Populus rhizosphere microbial communities from Tennessee, USA - Rhizosphere MetaG P. TD hybrid SRZTD1 (SPAdes) (version 3) | ecosystem: Host-associated > Plants > Roots > Rhizosphere >...
GGGGGATACGCTTTTCTCCTGTTCGGCACCATGACGATGATGCAAGGTCTGTGGGCAGTCCCCTACCTGATGGATGTCCATGGCCACACGCAGCAAGAAGCCGCAAATATGCTCACACTGTGGGCCATCGGACTCATCGTCGGATGCACGCTCTGGGGTTACGTCGCGGATAGAGTGCTGAAGACACGCAAGGGCGTCATATGTGGGGGGGCTGTGGTCTACGCGTTCTTATGGGTTCTGCTGGGCCTCGAGCCCGAGCGGTTGCCCGGCGCCGTGCTCCACATCGCGATGTTTTGGGGCGGCTTCTTTGCTTCGACGTGGATCCCTGCCTATGCTCTTCTCAAGGAGGCCGTCCCATCTCGGGTGATCGCGACCGCGATGGGCACACTGAATCTCTTTTTCTGGGCAGGCGGAGCGTTCTATCAGCAAGCCAGTGCGCTCTTCCTCGAGTCGTTCCCAAAGCAGACCGGACACATTCCCGCGACGGGCTATCAAACGCTGTTCTGGATCTGTTTCGCCTCCGTCGTCGTCAGCATAACCCTCGTCGCTCGCAGTACAGAGCGACGTGCTGCAGTACTGTCCCCCTAACAAGCACCTTGCAGCCACACGCCGTGCGGGCGACACCGTCGACCGGATCGGGGAGCGTGTCGGCGATCACGCGTGAGACTCCGGCGCGGCTGGGAGGGCGAGGGCCTCGCGCGACGACGACGACGACGTCCTTACTACTACCGAGACATATCCAAAACAGCGAAACAGTGTTACCGCCCCCTAAGTGAGGGAGGCGCCCCTCAAAATTCAGCGCGCACGCCATCCTGTAGCGCCCATACAACCGTGCCACCCTCCCGGCGTTACGCTGAGAACATGAGCGAGCCGGCGGTGAGCTTAGCGAGCGGAGCGGCGAGGCGCCTGGAGCTCGAGCGGATCCGGCGCGAGATCCTCGCGGCGAAGGCACGCGCGGCGATCGATCGCATGAGTCGGGACTGATCCTAGCCGCTGGGCCGTCCTGGACCCCAACTGGACCCTAGCGCCGCCGTCTGCTGCGGTTCGCGCCTCAATCACGCCCTCGTGAAATCACAGCGTTAGCCGCTGCAGTAGGCTGGCGTAGGGCGCCCGATTGGTCTAGCATGTCCACCGTCGAACACAGGAGGACAGGGCAATGGCGATCATCAAGGCGACGGACCTGGCGTACGGGCGGCTGCGGTCCCCCGACCTCGACGCGGCCGAGGAGTTTCTCACCAATTTCGGCATGGTGCGTGCGGATCGCACGAGCACCGCGCTCTACATGCGGGGCACGGACGCGCCGCATCATCTCCACGTCACGGAAAAGGGCGATCCCGGATTCATCGGCATCGCGTACTACGCGGCCAGTCTGGACGATTTGACGAAGCTGGCGAAGGCCCCGGGAGCCTCGGCCGTCGAGGACATCGACGAGCCCGGCGGCGGCAAGCGCGTGCGGCTCAAGGAGCCCAACGGCTACCAGATCGAGGTCGTGTACGGCATCAAGCAGCTCGCCCCGATCGCCGTGAAGCGCCAGCCGCTCAACCTCGGCTCGGAGGGACTCAAGCGTGCCGGCGAGGTGATGCGCATCCACACCGGGCCCTCGCGGGTGAAACGCATCGGCCACGCGGTCATGGCTTCGCCGAAAGTGGTCGAGACGGCCGGCTGGTTCCGCGAGATGCTCGGCTTCATTTGCTCGGACGACGTCTACGCCGGCAACAAGGACAACATCATCGGCTCGTTCAACCGGCTCGATCGCGGTGACACCTTCGTCGACCATCACGTGTTCTTCTGCGTCCGGAACGAGCGCGCCGGCTTGAATCATTTCTCGTTCGAGGTCGCCGACATCGACGACGTGTTCACCGGCCACGAGCACATGAGGAAGCTCGGCAAGTACGAGCACATGTGGGGGATCGGGCGCCATCTCCTCGGCAGCCAGATCTACGACTACTGGTCCGATCCGTGGGGCCGCGTGCACGAGCACTGGTCGGACACGGACCGGCTCAACGTGAAGAACGGCTCGAACCTGATCTCGGCCGACGATGGGCTCGTCTCGCAGTGGGGCGAGCGGCCGCCGGAGCGCTTCCTGAATCGGGTAATCGCGTAGCCGAGCGAGACGCGCGACAACCTGGATCGATCGCTTCCATGAGGGCGCGGTGACGCTTCAGGAGCAGCTCGACAAGCTCCGCGAAGCCGCCAAGTCGCGGATCCCGGCCGAGGCGCGCGCCGTCATGGAGCGCCAGGTCGCGGATCTACGGGCGTCCGGAATCATGGACCGCATCGCGAAGGTCGGCCGCCGGGCGCCGGACTTCACGCTCCCGAACGCGGCCGGCCGCCCCGTGAGCCTGGCCGACCTGCGCGCGCGAGGCGCGGTCGTGCTGTCCTTCTACCGTGGGCGCTGGTGACCCTACTGCAATGCGGAGCTGGGAGCTCTGCAGCGAGCCCTGCCCGAGATCGACGCGGCCGGCGCGAGCCTCGCGGTGATCTCACCGCAAGTCGCGCGCACGGCGCGCGAGACGTCCGAGCCAGAGATGTTCGCCTACGACATGCTGCGCGACTTCGGCAACCGGGTCGGTGAAGCGTACGGGTTGGTCTTCACCCTGCCTGACGATCTACGGGAGATCTACGCGAAGGTCGGCGGCATCGATCTGGCGCTCGGCAACGGCGACGGCACATGGCGGCTGCCCGTGCCGGCTCGGTTCGTCATCGATCGACAGGGCGTCATCCGCGCCGTCGACGCCGATCCGGACTACACACGCCGGTCGGAGCCTTCCGAGACCGTCAAGATCCTCGAGACACTGAAAGGCGAGTGAGTCGCGTATGAGCGACGGCACCGGGATCGAGATCATCGGCATGATCTCGACGACGCTCGCGTCGGAGATCTACGGCAAGTCGATCATCACCGGCGCGGTCGATCCACGCTTCATCGCCGACTTCGCGCGCGCCCACGAGGACGGCGGCTTCGACCGGGTCCTGGTCGGGTACGGCTCGACCGGCGCTGACGGCTTCGTGGTCACCGCCCACGCGGCCGCGGCGACGACACGGCTCGGCTTCCTGATCGCGCATCGCCCGGGGTTCGTGGCGCCGACCCTCGCCGCCCGCAAGGCGGCGTCGCTCGATCACGTGACCGGCGGGCGCATCGCGCTGCACATCATCACCGGCGGCAGCGACGTCGAGCAGCAGCGCGACGGCGACTTCCTCGACCACGACGCCCGCTACCGGCGGACCGACGAGTATCTCGAGGTGGTGCGCCGCACGTGGACCAGCGAGCGCCCGTTCGACTTCGAGGGCGAGTTCTATCGAGTGCGCGGCGCGTTCTCCGAGGTCAAGCCGCTGCAGCGGCCGGCGATCCCGATCTATTTCGGCGGCGCCTCGGGCCCCGCCCTCGCCGTCGGCGCGCGCCACGCCGACGTCTACGCGCTCTGGGGCGAGCCGGTCGCGGCCATCCGCCGACAGATAGCGGAAGTGCGTGCGGCGGCGCCTCAGGGGCGCGTGCCGCGATTCAGCGTCTCGGTGCGGCCGATCCTCGGCGCCACGGAGGACGAGGCGTGGGACCACGCCCGGCGCATTCTCGCGCGCATCGTGGAGCTACGCGGGGGCGCCGCGGGTCCCGTACGGCCCCAGAGCGTCGGCTCGCAGCGGCTGCTCGACCTGGCCGAGAAGGGCGAGATCCACGACAAGCGTCTCTGGACGGCCATCGCCGCGGCGACCGGCGCCTCCGGTAGCACGACCGCGCTGGTGGGCACCGCGGAACAGGTCGCCGAGTCGCTGCTGGACTACTACGACGCGGGCGCGCGTACCGTGCTGATTCGCGGATTCGATCCGCTGCGGGACGCGATCGAGTTCGGCCGCGATCTGGTCCCCCTGGTGCGAGCCGGCGTCGAGCTCCGGGAGCGGCAGGCAGCGCCAGTCGGCGCGCGCGCCGTCTGAGCTCCTCGCGACCCGGGCGCGCGGCGGGTTGGGCAGCGGGGCCCAAAGCGCGGTACAGTATGACGAGCGCGGCGGTTGACGGATGACGCCGGCAGCCTATCGGTGCTCCGGGAGGACAGCATGATCCAGGCGAAGCGACTCGGTCACGTGGTGCTGAACGTCCGCAACGCCGAGAAGTCGCGGGATTTCTACACGCAGACGCTCGGCCTCAAGGTCGCTCACGAAAATCTGGAACGCGGCGCCGTGTTCCTGAGCTTCGGCAAGGAGCACCACGACCTCGCGCTGTTCCAGTTAGCGACCGGCGAGCCGCCGGACAAGACTCAGCCCGGCCTGCATCACATGGCCTGGCGGCTGGACAACTTCGAGGAGCTCAAGGCCGCCTACAAAGAGCTCAAGAGGATGGGCATTCCGCTCGACAGCACCGCCGAGCACAACGTGACGCGCAGCGTGTACTTTTTCGACCCCGACGGTAACCGCGTCGAGCTCTACTGCGACATGACCGAGAACGGATTCGAGACGATGCAGACGGTCGGCCCCAAGCGCGACCCGCTCGATCTCGAGTAGAAGCCCCGCTCCCCTGGTCTCACCGACGCCGGTCGGCGCCCAGGCGGTGCTGACCGGCGTCGTCGTGTGTCACGGCCTGGACGACAAGAGCTTCACGAGCCGATAGAGATATTCCTGTCCTTCGTAGAGCGAGCGAACGAGCATGCGCTCGTCTCGCCCGTGGGCCCGGATGTCGTCCACGTCGCCGAACATGCCCGAGGTGCCGTACGCGGGAATGCCGGCGGTGCGCAGATAGCGAGAGTCGGTCGCGCCGGTCGACATCGTCGGGACCACCGGCACGCCCGGCCACATCTCCTGCGTCGCGCGCTCCACTGCGCCCATGATCTCGGGCGTGAGCGGAGAGGCAGGGCTTGGGAAGAACCGGTTGGTCGCCGTCACCGTGATCTTGTCGTTGGCGAGAGCCCGGATCAAGGTCTGGCGCACGTCCTCTTCGGTCTCGTTGGGCAGCACGCGGCAGTTCACGGTCGCGCGCGCCGTCTGGGGAAGCGCGTTGTTGGCGTGACCGCCCTCGAGCCTCGTCGGAACGCACGTCGTCCGCATTCGTGAGTTGAACGCCGGGCTCACCGCGGCGACGCGAGCCACGACCGCTGGGTTACGGTCGCCGCGCACGACCGCGCGGATGTCGTCCCCGAGCGAGCCGCTCGTCTGCGTAGCCGTCCGCTCGAAGAACCCGCGATTCACCTCATCGAGATTGACGGGGAAGTCGAACTCGCCCAGCCGCGCCAGACCGCCGGCGAGGTGCCAGATCGCGTTGTCCCTGACCGGCAACGAGCTATGCCCACCCTTGTTGGTCACCTCGAGCTGGTAGTTCAGGACGATCTTCTCGCTCGCCTGGATGCTGTTCGAGACGCGCCGGCCCTTGCTCAGCGAACCTCCACCACCCTCGTTGATCGCCATCTCCGCGTCGATGAGCGCGCGATGCTCTTTGAGCAGCCAGACCACGCCGTTGTGGCCGCCGCCTTCTTCATCCGCGGTCAACGCCACGATGAGGTCGCGATCGGGCACGAAGCCTTCGCGCTTGTAACGGATCAGGTTGGCCACGAACGACGCGGCCATCGCCTTGTCGTCGGTGGTGCCGCGGCCGTAGAAGTACCCGTCACGCTCGAGCAGCTTGAAGGGATCGACCGACCAGTCTTCACGGTTGGCCTCGACGACGTCGAGATGCGCTAGCAGCAGCAGCGGCCGCCGGGCGCCGGTCCCGCGAAGCCGCGCGACCAGGTTGCCCTTGCGTGGGACGGGCGCCAGCACCTTGACGTCGCCGGCCGGAAATCCCGCGTCGAGCAGGCGCCGGGCCATGGCCTCGGCCGCCTTCGTGTTGTCGCCGACCGAGTTCGTGGTGTTGATCTCGATCAGCTCCTGATAGATCTCGCGCAGGAGCTGCTGGTGCGGCGCGAGCGCGGCCGGTTGGGCGCCCGGCCCCGGCCTCGAAACCGGGAAGATGGCGACGATCGCCGCGACAACGATCGAGAGCAGGAAGATTCTCGACAGCCTCCGCGCGCTGGGCATGAGCACCTCCGCGAGCCGAAATACTATCGCGAACTCTCGCGTCCCGGACACCTTCCTTGACCCGCGGCGGACCACGGGCGTACCGTACCGAGGTCGCCGATTTCACCGCTCCGTGAGAGGAGACTCCCGATGGCTCGTCTCGCTTCATCAAAGATCCAGGACAACTACGTCGACGCTCTGCCCGCCTCGCGCGCGCTGTACGAGCGCGCCCTGCGCCTCTTCCCCGACGCGGTGACCCACGACAACCGCCGGATGCAGCCGTTCCCGCTCTACGTCTCGCACGCCGATGGCGCCCACAAGTGGGACGTCGACGGCAACCGCTACATCGACTACTGGATGGGCCACGGCGCCCTGCTCCTCGGCCACAATCCCGGACAGGTGGCCGAAGCCGTCAGCCAGCAGGCGCTGCGCGGCACGCACTACGGCGCCTGCCACGAGAAAGAAGTCGAGTGGGGCGAGTGGGTGTGCCGTCTGGTCCCGAGCGCCGAGCGCGTGCGCTTCACCGGCACGGGCACCGAGGCCACCCACATGGCCGTGCGCCTGGCGCGGGCGTTCACGGGCAAGCGCCACGTCGTCAAGTTCGCGGGCCACTTTCACGGCTGGCACGAAGGGCTCGAGATCGGCGTGCGCCCGCCGTACGAGGCCGAGCCCGAGGCCGGTCAGCTCCCCGAGGTCGTGGATCTGGTCACGGTGCTGCCGCCCAACGACATCGCCGCGGTGCGCGCGCGCCTGGCGAAAGGCGACGTGGCCGCGGTGATCATCGAGCCGACCGGGGGCCACTTCGGCTCGGTGCCGGCGCCGGCGTCGTTCATCGCGGCGCTGCGCGAGGAGACCAAGCGCGCGAACGTGCTCCTGATCTTCGACGAGGTCGTCACGGGCTTCAGGGTCGCGCCCGGCGGCGCGCAGGCGATGCTGGGCATCCGGCCCGATCTGACGACGATGGCCAAGATCCTCTCGGGCGGGCTCCCCGGCGGCGCGTGCGCCGGCCGCGAGGACGTCATGAGCTATCTGGCCACCAAGCCGAGCGCCGAGGAAAATCGCCGTACCAAGATCGCGCACGCGGGCACGTTCAACGCCAACCCGCTGTCGGCCGCCGCCGGCGTGGCGATGCTGTCGTCCGTCGCCGACGGTCAGGCGATTCGCCTCGCCAATCAGCAGGCCGCCAAGCTGCGCTACGGCATGAACGAGATCCTGGCGCGCGAGCGCGTGCCGTGGAAGATCTACGGCGAGCACAGCGACTGGAAGATCTTCTTCGGCGCCGGCGCTCCGCCGCGCGACGGCTCGGACCAGTCCGTGCAAGACGTCGACTGGCGGCGGCTCGACGCCAAGAACGCCGAGCAGAGCCGGGCCCTCCGCCAGGCGCTCATCCTCAACGGCGTCGACTTCAACGGTGCGCGCGCCCTGGTCGGCACCTGCCACACCGACGACCTCCTCGGCGAAACCCTCAGCGCGTTCGCGACCGCCGTGCGCGCGATGAAAGAGGAAGGCCTCGCATGATCCCCGAGATCTACAAGAAGCTCGGCGTTCGTCCCGTCATTCACGGCTCGGGAACGACCACGCGCTACGGCGGATCGATGCTGCGTCCGGAGGCGCTCGAGTCGATGCGTCAGGCATCGCACGCGCTGGTGAACATCGACGAGCTCAATGAGGCGGCGGGCGCGGCGATCGCGAAAATACTCGGCGCCGAGGCGGCGTTCGTGACCGCCGGCGCCAGCTCCGGGCTCATCTTGCAGGCCGCGGCGTGTATCGCAGGCGACGACCCCGCGAAGATCACGCGGCTGCCCGACACGCGCGGTATGCGCAACGAGATCGTGATCCAGCGCGCACATCGCTTCGCGTACGACCAGGCGTACCGCGTCGCCGGCGGTGTGCTGGTGGAGATCGGCCTGGCTCGCCGCACCCAGCCGTTCGAGCTCGAGGACGCGATCACCGAGCGGACGGCGGGGGTCGCGTATCTGGTCTCGCCCTTCACGAGCCCGCCCGGCGTGCTCACGCTCGAGCAGGTCGTGGCGATCGCTCACCGTCGCGGCGTGCCCGTCATCGTGGATGCCGCGTCGATGCTGCCGCCGCGCGAGAACCTCACGAAGTTCCTCCGGCTCTGCGCCGATCTGGTCAGCTTCAGCGGCGGCAAGGGCATCCGCGGTCCGCAGTCCACCGGCATCCTCGCCGGCCGCCGCGACCTCGTGCGCGCGGTCGCGCTCAACGCGAGCCCGAACCAGGCGCTCGGCCGCGCCGCGAAGACGTCCAAGGAAGAGATCTGCGGGCTCGTGACCGCGCTCGAGCTCTTCGTCGCGGAGGACGAGGCCGCCGAGATGAAGCGCTACATCGACGTCTGCACGATCATCGTCGAGAAGCTGTCGGACATCCCCGGGCTTCGCTGCGTGGTCGAGCACGATCCGGCGAATCGCGTGATCCCGCACGCGGTCGTCTACTTCACGCCCGACTGGACGGGGCCGTCGGGCCACGCGGTACAGGTGGCGCTCGCGAAGGGCAACCCGCACATCTACGTGCAGCAGGGCGCGCATCAGGGTGGCTACTTCGACGAGATCGCCGTCGACCCGATCAACCTCCAGCCGGGTCAGGAAACGATCATAGCCGCGCGTCTTCGCGAGGAGCTGACCCCGCGGTAGTCACGGAGTCGAGTGTGTGTAGGAACATCAAGACGCTGTTCAACTTCGAGCCGCCCGTGACCGACGAGGAGATCCGGGCGGCCTCGCTGCAGTTCGTGCGCAAGGTCAGCGGCTTCAACAAGCCGTCGAAGGCCAACGAAGCCGCGTTCGCCGCCGCGATCGACCAGGTCGCGGCGGTGTCGAAGCATCTTCTGAGCGCGCTCGAGACGACTGCGCCGCCGCGCACGCGGGAAGAAGAAGCCGCCAGGGCGCGGGCGCGAGCGGCGCAGCGATTCCCCCGCTGAGCTAGTGGCCGCGCATCCCGGCGGGTCCGTCCGGCCCCCAGAACACCTCCTCGTTCTCGGGCCCCTCAACTAGCAGAAAGCCGGCCAGACCTCGCTCGAGCCGCGAGAGCGAGTGGTCGACCAGGATGAAGCGCCCCGGCACTTCCAGCCTGAACTCGACGATGGTGGCGCCGCCGGCCGGCACCATCGTGGTCTGAACATTCGTCGCGACCGAAGAGCCCATGGCCGCCTCGCCATAGACTCGATCGAAGATCTCGCCGATGACGTGAAACGACGAGGTCGCGTTCGGCCCGCCGACACCGAAGAAGATCCGCACGGTCTCGCCGACCTTGGCCTTCAACGGATGCTCGCTCGTGAGCGCGCCCACGGCGCCGTTGAAGACGAAATACTCGGCGCGCTCGGCCAGGAGCTTTTCGACGCTGAACTCGTCGTGACCGCGCTGACCGTACGGACGGTCGGTGTAGATCTCCCCTTGCATGACGTAGAACTCGCGATCGACCTTCGGCAGACCGCCCGGCGGCTCTACCAGGATCAGGCCATACATCCCGCTCGAGATGTGGTTGGCGACCATCGGCGTCGCGCAGTGGTACACGTACAGTCCCGGGTTGAGGGCCTTGAACCGGAACGACTTCGACTCACCCGGGGGCGTCTGGGTCATCACCGCGCCGCCGCCCGGCCCGGTCACCGCGTGCAGATCGACCGAGTGGATCATGCGGCTGTCCGCGCGGTTCTTGAAGCCGAGCTCGACGGTGTCGCCGACGCGCACGCGCAGGAATGGGCCGGGAACCTTGCCGTTGAACGTCCAGTACGCATACGTGGTCTCGTCGGCCAGCTTGCCGACCAGCTCGACCGCCTCGAGCTCGGCCTTCACCGTGCGCGGCGGGCCGGCCGCGAGCGGCCCCGGCAGGTCGATGGCGGCGCGGACGATGCTGACCGACGGCGGTAGCTTGACCGCGGGGCCCTTGGCGCCGCCCACGTTGATCTTGCCTTCCATACCAGCCTGGCGATGGCCGGGCAGCGAGCAGAAATACGCGAACTCGCCGCCCTTGTCGGCCCGGAACACGGTGACGCTGCTGGCGCCCTTGCGGTTGACGCGGTCGGTTCCCGCCTTGAAGTCCGGGAACACCACGTCGTGCTCGATGCCGTCGTTGTTGACGAGGCCGACCTGCACGATGTCGCCGACGGCGACGCGCAAGGTGGGATTCACGATGCCCTCGATGTCGCCGCCCATGCCGACGAACGCCATCTTTCCCTCGGCCAGCTCAGTGCGAAGACGAAAGCGCACGGTCGGTGTGTATTCCGCAGCGGGGCTCTTCTTCGAGACGCCCCGCGCCGGCGCTGCTGGCTTGGCCTGGGCGTGCTGGTGGCTCGCCGCGGGTTGACCGACGACCAGAGTGGGTGCCCACACTGCGGCAACGAACAACAGCGCTGCGACACCTCTCGCGAGCGCGATGCGAGGCGTGTTCATGAGTCCCTCCCGAGCCCAGGATGCGTCGGTGACGTGAGGTCGCGTTATGACGGGCGTCATACCGCCGACATGCCGGGTGCTATCATCCGCGCATGCCGCCGCAGCCGACCGCCGATTTCCTCAAGGCCGGCACGGTCTTCGCGGCGCTCCCCGCGACGGAAATTCTGGCGCTGGCGGCCGTGGCACGGGAGGCGAGCTATCGCGCTCGCGATTTCATCTTCAGGGAAGGCGACGAGTCCGACTGGTTCTGGCTGGTCCGCACGGGGCGAGTGAAAATCCTCCGACAATCGCGAAGTGGTGACGAGGTCGTCCTCGAGCTCCTGGGCCCGGGTGAGCCGTTCGGAGGTGTGGCGGTGCTCGAAGGCCGCCCCTACCCGGCATCGGCTCAGGCCATGGAGACGAGCACCGTCGTCGGCCTCCCGCGGGCGCCGATCGTGGCGCTCGCCGAGCATTACCCGACGCTCGCGCGCGAGATGGCACTCATGCTCGGTCGGAGGCTCCGCAGCGCGCACGATTCCGTGAAGTCGCTGGCCTCGGATCCCGTCGAGGCGCGTCTGGCGTCGATCCTGATCCGGCTAACCGAAGGCGAGGGCACGCACGACCCGCGCGGGCTCGTGCTGCCCTTTCGTCTCACGCGCCAGACGCTGGCCGACATGTGCGGCACCACGGTCGAAACCACAATCCGCGTCATCAGCCGCTGGATCAGGAAGGGCATCTTGATTGACGAAGACGGTCGTCTGATCGTCGCCTCGCTCGACGCGCTTCGTGGGATCGAAGAGACCGGGAGCCTGTAGAGGCGACCGAGACCATGCCGCCCCTCATCCGCCGCTACATCAAGACGAGCTTCGCATTCCTGCTGGCGGGCGTGCTGCTGGGCAGCCACGTGAGCGTCGGCCAGTATGTCGTGGCAACGTATCCGCCTCGGCTGATCATCACCGCCCACGTGCACCTTCTGCTGGTCGGCTTCATGCTCATGATCGTGATGGGCGTGGCGACCTGGATGTTTCCGCGGCCGGCGCGTGACGACGCTCGCTACCGCCCGGAGCTGGCCGAAGCCGTCTACTGGACGATGACCGTGGCGACGTGCGTTCGCGCCGGCGCCGAGATCCTCGGAGCGTATGCCGACTCGTCGGCCCTGCGCGCGGCAATAGCGCTCGGCGGGCTGGGGCAAGCTGCCGGCGTCCTGCTCTTCGTCGTCAACATGTGGACCCGCGTGCGCATGCCGTCGGCCGCGCCGCAGCGTCAGGAGCAGCGCTAGTGGAGATCGGGTTCTTCTTCTGGCCGTACGACGCCGCGCTCGTGTGCGCGATGGCCGAGGCCGCGGACTCTCTCGGCTACGACATGGTCGGCATCGCCGACACGCCGGGCATCGCGATGGATCCCTGGGTGGCGACGACGATCCTCGCCGAGAACGTGCGGCGCGCGCGCGTGGCCGTGTGTGTGACCAACCTCGTGACGCGACATCCGGCGATCGCGGCGGCGTCGATCGCCTCGGTCGACCTCCTGGCACCCGGCCGCGCGGTGCTCGGCATCGGCGTGGGCCACAGCGGCACGCGCAATCTCGGGACCGCCAGCCTTCCCGCGGCCGAGCTGGCCGAAGGGGTCGCGTTCATCAAGGAGCTCTTGAGAGCGAGGCCCGCGTCCTACAAGGGCGGCACCGCGCACCTGCCGTGGGTGAAGCGGCCGAGCCCGGTTTTTCTCGCGGCGTCGCATCCGCGCTCGCTCGAGGCCGCCGGCGCTCGCGCCGATGGCGTCTTCATCAACTATGGGCTCGCGGCCGACAACGTGGCCGAGTCCGAGGGCAGGGTGGCCCGTGCGGCGCGCGCGGCCGGACGCGATCCGAACGAAGTCAGGATCTGGCAGATCGCCTGTCTCGACTGCGGCCTCGACGGCGATGCGTCGCGCCGCAAGATCGGCGCGATCCTGGCGTTCGTCTCGGCGTATGTCATGGGCGGCGGCGATCTCGCACGCCGCGGCGTTCCCGCCGCGTATCGCGCGGCACTTCAGGAGCTCCGCCGGCGCTACAGCACGCGACCCGGCGACGCCGACGCCGCGCTGGTCGCCGAGCTCGGCCTGTTCGACTATCTGAGCCGTCGCCTCGCGGTCTGCGGCACACCCGACGAGTGCCTGGCACAGGTGCGCGCCGCCCAGGCCGCCGGCGTGCGGCGGCTCATGTTCTCGGTGAGCCTCGCGGTCGATCCTGTCCGCACCGTGCGCCTCTTCGGCGAAAAAGTGCTCCCGGCTGTGCGCTGATGGGCGCATTCGGCGACGGCGGCCGACGCTACATCATCGTCGGGATCGTGTGGCTCCTGGTGGCATTCGCGCTCGGAGCCTCGGGTCACGTCGCGAGCTGGCGCCCGCCGCTGCCCCAGGTCGTGCTCCTCGGATTGACCGCGCTCGTGCTCGGGGCCTTCGTGGCGCTACCACGGTTTCGCGGATGGCTTCGCGCTCTCGATCTGCGCTGGCTAGTCGCGCTGCACGTGACGCGCTTCGTCGGCGCCTACTTTCTGATCGTCTACTATCGAGACGCGGCGCTGCCGCGCGCGTTCGCGGTTCCCGGAGGCTGGGGCGACATCATCGTGGCGACGCTGGCGGTTGGTCTCCTGGTGGCGGCCGGCAGGCTCGAGCATCGGCGCCTGCTGGTTGGCGTGTGGAACACGCTGGGCTTGATCGACATCCTCTTCGTCGTCGCCACGGCAACACGACTGGCCGCGGCGGATCCGGATTCACTGAACGCGCTATTGCGTTTGCCGTTGAGCCTCCTCCCCACCTTCCTGGTGCCGCTGATCATCGCCGGGCACGTCGTGGTGTTCTGGCGCCTCTCCACACGCGAGCCTTCGGGCACGCCGCGAGCGAGAACGTAGCGGCTTCCGCCGGTCGGTCACGTAGAATCGCGACGATGCCACGTCGCGCCCATTCCTGCGCCGAGGCCGACCTCTATCCGCCCGTGAAAGCCTTCCTCGAAGCTCAGGGTTACGACGTCAAGGCTGAGATCCGCGGCTGCGACGTCGTCGCGACGCGCGGCGAAGAGCCGCCCGTGATCGTCGAGCTGAAGCTGGCCTTCAGCCTGGCGCTCCTGCTCCAGGGCGTCGATCGGCTCGGGCTCACGGACCGCGTGTATCTCGCCGTCGGTCGGCCACGCGGGCGCCGCGGCCGGCGCGGGTCGGTTCTACGGCGCGACGTGCGCGACCTCTGCCGGCGTCTGGGGCTCGGGTTGATGACGGTGGCACCGGGACGCTCGGCCGGCTGCGTCGAGATCGTCGTGGATCCCGTGCCCTACCGGCCGCGCCGGCGCGCGGCGGCGCTGACTCGCCTTCTGGGCGAGCACGCCCGGCGCATGGGCGATCCGAACCGGGGCGGAGTCACGCGCACGCCGATCGTCACCGCGTACCGCCAGGAGGCGCTGCGCTGCGCGATACTGATCGAGCGCGGTGGTCAGGCCAGCTTGAAGGCCCTGCGTGAGACCGGGCTGGTGCCCAACGCCTCGCGAATCCTCCAGCGCGACGTGTACGGCTGGTTTCGCCGGCTCGAGCGCGCGACGTACGCGCTGACCGATCGCGCGCGCCAGGACATCGAGCGCTTCGCCGCCTCGCGCGCGTTGCCAGATCCGACCGCCGGTGCGACGATAGCGCACTGAGGAGATCGCCATGTGGAAGCCCAGGAAGACCGTCGGCCAGATGGTCGAGGAAGCAAAGACGCGCATCGAGAATCTGTCGGTCGAACAGGTCGAGGCCGAGATCGCCCGCGGCGACGTGCAGGTCGTGGACATCCGCGACGTCCGCGAGCGGAAGAAGCTCGGCTTCATCCCCGGCTCCACTCACGTCCCGCGCGGCATGCTCGAGTTCTGGCTCGATCCGACCTCGCATTACTACACCGGCAAGATCGATCCGACCAAGCGCATCATCGTGTATTGCGCCGGCGGCCAGCGCTCGGCGCTCGCCGCGGACGTCCTGCGCGAGATGGGCTTCCCGAAGGTCGCGCACCTGGCCGTCGGCTTCAACGGCTGGGCCGAGGCCGGCCGCAAGGTCGACCGCGAGCCCGAGGGTCGCGCGTAGGTTTTCGGAATCGCCAGGCACCTCCCGCCCTAGAAAGGAGCAGTCCATGAAAGCTGCCGTCTTCCACGGTCCCAACAAGCCGCTCACGATCGAGAACGTCGAGGTGGCCAAGCCGATCGGCCGCGAGGTGCTCGTGCGCACGGTCGCCAGCGGGGTCTGCCACAGCGATCTGCACTTCGTCGACGGCTACTATCCGTTCCCGACGCCGGCGATTCTCGGACACGAGGCTGCCGGCGTCGTCGAGGCGGTCGGCCCGCACGTCACGGAGTTCAAGACCGGCGATCACGTGATCGCCTGCTTGTCGGTGTTCTGCGGACACTGCCAGTACTGCCTGACCGGGCGCACCCACCTCTGCCAGTCGCGGCCGGTCCGCACGCCCCAGGAGCCGCCCAAGCTCACCTGGAACGGCGCGCCGGTGAATCAGTTCGCGAACCTATCGGCCTACGCCGAGAAGATGCTGGTCCACGAGAACGGCCTGGTGAAGGTGCGCGACGACATGCCGCTCGATCGCGGCGCGCTCATCGGCTGCGGCGTCACGACCGGCGTCGGCGCGGTGCTCAACACGGCGCGCGTCGAAGCGGGCGCGACGGTGGCGGTCTACGGCGCCGGCGGCGTCGGGCTCGCGGTGATCCAGGGCGCGCGCATCGCCGGCGCGGGAATGATCATCGCGGTCGACGTGTTCGAGAGCAAGCTCGCCAAGGCCAAGGAGCTCGGCGCGACGCACACGGTCGACTCGTCCAAGGTCGATCCGGTCAAGGCCATTCGCGAGATGACCAACGGCGGCGTCGAGTACGCGTTCGAGGCGATCGGGCTCAAGAAGGCGGCCGAGCAGGCCTTCGAGTGCATCCGTCCGGGGGGCACCGCCACCGTCATCGGCATGATCCCCGTCGGGCAGAAGATCGAGCTCGAGGGCAGCGTGTTCCTCCGCGAGAAGCGCATCCAGGGCTGCAGCATGGGCTCGAACCGCTTCAAGGTCGACATGCCGAAGTACGTCGACTTCTACCAGCGCGGGCTCTTGCGCCTGGACGAGATGATCACGCGGCGCGGCCGCCTCGAGGACGTCAACGAGGCGTTTCGCGCGATGAAAGCCGGCGAGGTCGCCCGTACCGTCCTGATGTTCGACTGACGCCTAGAGCCGGTCGAGCGGGTCGGCCGCGTCGGGGCCGACCTGCTCGATCCCGGCGTGCGCGCCCTTCACCGCAGTCACCTCGACTTCCACGAGCAGCTCGGGCCGCGCGAGCCCGGCGATACGACAGCCGAGCGACGCCGGGCAGCTCGACGCAAACCAGGCCGGCCCGGCTCCGTGCGCGCGATTGACGGTGGCGCCGTCGACCGTGAAGGTGCGCCGGCGCACGACATCGTCGAGCGAGGCGCCGGCCTGCTCCAGCGCCCAGCGCGCGGTCTCGATGGAAAGATCCGCCTGCGCGGCCCAGTCGCCGGCCGCCTGCGGCTCGCCCGCCGGGCTCATCGACGTGCAGCCGCTGACCCAGACCCAGTCGCCGACCTCCACGGCGCGTGCATAGCCGCGCGGCTTCTCGCGCTGCTGCTGCGTATAGATGTCGCGCCGGCTCCTGGCCGCGCCGATGACCGCCTCGGCCTCGATCTCGATGAGCATCTCCGGAAGCACCAGCGCCGGAATCCCGAGCAAGGTCGACGTGGGCCGCACGTCGCCGAGCGCCTCGAGCCAGGCGCGTGTGTACTCGGCGCTGCGATGGAGGTCGGTGAGAAACGTCTTGGTGTAGACGATGTCCTCGCGCACGGCGCCCGCCTGAGCGAGCGCCGAGAAGATCGTATCCATCGTGCTCCGCGTCTGCCGGTAGAGATCCCCCTTGCCCTCGACGACGCCGCGCGCGCTGAGCGCGGTGGTGCCGGAGACGAAGACGCGATCACCGACGCGAAGCGCCCGCGAATACGCGTACTCTTCCTCGATCGCGCGGCCCGACGAGATGCGACGACCCGAGGCGCCGGCGCCGTCGACCAGGTCGAGCTCGATCTCGACCAGCTGCTCGGGGCGCGCGAGCCCGTTGACCTCGACCAAGGTGGCGGCGGGCCGCGCATCGCGCAGATAGCGTGCCAGGGTGCGGACGGCGCGGTCGCCGACCTGGATATCGGTCACGTAGATGCGGCTGCGCACCACGTCCGCGAGCCGGCCGCCCGCCTTACCGACGCTCCACTCCGCGATCGCCATGATGGTGTCGACCTGCTTGGCGACGTCGTCGACCCCGCGCACGTTGCCCTGCCGATCGATCGCCGTCGTGCCCGACTGCAGGACCATGTCGCCGACCCGCACGGCTCGCGAGTAGTGCGCCAGCTTCTCGAGCGATCGCCCGGACGACACGTTGATCCGACGGTTGGCTGCCATGAAGTACCTCCTGACTACTCGTGTCGTTCGGTCCGCGTCGTCAGCGCGTCCGGTGGACGATCGACGGCACGTGGGCCGCCCAGGGCTGCGCCGCCTCGAACGCCGCGGCGGCGCGGAGCACGGCAGTCTCGCCACGCCGGCGGCCGATGATCTGGAGCCCGACCGGCAGGCCGTGGCTCGTGAAGCCGCACGGGATCGAAATGGCCGGCAGGCCGAGCACCGAGAACGCGTACGTGAGATACGAGCGCTGCAGAATACGTCCCACCGGCCGGCCGTTGATCTCGACGGCGTGCGCGTGCTCGATCGGAAACGGCGGCGTGGCCGACGTCGGCGTGAGCAGGACATCTCGCGTGGCGAGGAACTCGCGGACACGTTGCCACAGGCGCGTGCGCAGAAGCTCGCCGCGCGCCACGTCGCGCGACGTGAGCGCCAGCCCTTGCTCGGTGTTCTCCACCAGCCCGTCCTGAAGGATGGCGCGGTGCTCGGGAAGCTTGTCCGCGTGGCGCGCCACCATCAGGAGTCCCCGAGTGAGCCGCACGATCTCGGGCACGTCGCTCATGTCCGGACAGGCTTGCTCGACGCGGGCGCCGGCCGCGCGGAAGACCGCGACCGCACGCTCGAACACGGCGCGCACCTCGTCGTCGATCGTCATCAAGCCGCCGAGAGCGGACGTCCACGCGACGCGCCACCCTTTGACCGACGGCGCCTTCGCGGCGTTTGCGAGCTCGCGCTGATCGACGTCGTAGGAAATCGGCGAGCGATCGTCGGGGCCGGCCATCACCGAGAGCATCAATGCCGTATCGGCGACCGTTCGCGCCATCGGACCTTCTACCGAGTAGGTGTCCCAGGCCAGGACGGACGGGTAGCGCGGGATCAGCCCCGGTGTGGTTCGAAATCCGACGACGCCGCAGTAGGATGCCGGCCCTCGCAGCGAGCCGCCGAGGTCCGTGCCCTCGGCCAGCGGGCACATGCCGGTGGCCAGGGCCGCGGCCGAGCCGCCGCTCGAGCCTCCGGCCGTCAACGCCAGATTCCAGGGGTTGCGGGTGGCGCCAAAGACGTTGTTGACGGTATTCGGACCGAACGCGAACTCGGGTGTGTTGGTCTTGCCGATGACGATCGCGCCGGCCGCGCGAAGCCGCTGAACCACCAGGGCGTCCTCGTCGGGCACGTGGTTCTCGAACAGCTTGGACCCGTGGGTCGTACGGATGCCCTTCGTCGGCGTGACGTCCTTGATGGCGACCGGCACGCCGAACAGGGGCGGAAGGCTCGCGCCGCGGCGGAGCGCGGCAGTCGCGCGGCGCGCGTCACCCAGCGCGGCGTCCCGCACCAGCGTGACGATCGCGTTCACGTCCGGGTTGACGGCGTCGACACGCGCCAGGAACACCTGCATGACTTCCAGAGGCGAGGCGCGCCGGGCTCGATAGAGCCTGGCGAGGTCAACGGCTGGGGTGAAGCAGAGATCGCGGACCGTCGGCATCGGCGCACAGTCTACACCGTGCGCGCCGCCTGCCGACGGCCACGGGTCCGAGGGCCGCTATGCGTGACTGATCCGGCTCAGCGGGCCCGCACGCTCCTCAAGATCGAGGTGCCGATCACTCGACGGCCGTCGGGCGAAACCATGCCGATGACCGCTACTCGGTCCCGCACGCCAAGACCGGCGTACTCGTCCTGAGGGACGCTCGTGAGATCGACACCGACACTGGCGCCGGTATCTGACTGCACGATCAGCTGGCCACCGCCGATCCACTGCACCAGGCCGTCCACCCGGACGACCTGCTCGTCGGCCGCCGCGGCCGGGGCCGCCACTAGCGGGATTGCGCCCGCCGGCGCGAGCGCCAAGATCGCAAAAAGCGCGGAGATGATCTTCGGTCGCATCGTGAGACCTCCACGATTGCGACGTCTGAAACGCCCCAATGGTTTCCGTATCGAGAGTTCTCCCGACACTCGCTCTCCGTGAAACGCCTGAGAGCCGTTGCTGCGCAGAAGTCGTTGGACTAAGCTGTCGACCACATCATCCATCGCCGTGTGAGTCCGTCAAGAGGGAGGGTGGCATGCCAACCATCGCGTCCGTCGACAAGCTCTTCAGCCAAGCGGTCGAGTCCAAAGCCATGCCCGGCATCGTGGCGGTCGCCGCCACGGATCAATCCACCGTGTACGAAGGCGCGTTCGGCAAGCGCGAGCTCGGCAAGGACGCGCCGATGACCGTCGACTCGGTTGTCTGGATCGCGTCGATGACCAAGGCCATCACCGGCACGGCGGCCATGCAGCTGGTCGAGCGAGGCAAGCTGAGCCTCGACCGTCCGGCCGGCGAGGTCGTGCCGGCGCTCTCGTCGGCCAAGGTGCTCGAAGGGTTCGACGCCGCGGGCCAGCCTCGGCAGCGGGCGCCGAAGCGCCCGATCACCCTACGGCATCTGTTGACGCACACGGCCGGGTTCGCCTACGAGCTCTGGCGGCCGGAGATCGCCCAGTACCAGAGCGCGACGAACACACCCGGCATCACGACCTGCGCGAACGCGGCCTTGACCACGCCGCTCCTGTTCGATCCGGGCGACCGGTGGGAGTACGGCATCAACATCGACTGGGTCGGCAAGATGGTCGAGGCCGTGAGCGGCCAGAAGCTCGACCGCTATTTCCAGGACAACATCTTCGGCCCGCTCGGCATCAAGGACACCTCGTTCAAGATCTCGCCGTCGCAGCGCGCTCGGCTCGCCAGCGTGCATCAGCGCGACGACAAGGGCGCGCTCGCGCCGATCGAGTTCGGACTGCCCGACGAGCCGGAGTTCCTGATGGGCGGCGGCGGACTCTACGGCACCGCGCGCGACTATCTCACGTTCACGCAGATGATCCTGCAGGGCGGCACTCTGAACGGGACGCAAGTGCTGCAGCGCGACACCGTCGACCTGATGGCGCAGAACCACATCGCGCCGCTCGACATTCCGAAGTTCAAGACGGCCGCACCGGGGCTGTCCAACGACGTCGAGCTGTTCCCGGGCATGCGCAAGGGCTGGGGGCTCAGCTTCCTGATCAACACGCAAGACGCGCCGACCGGACGCTCGGCCGGCAGCCTCGCGTGGGCAGGCCTCGCCAACACCTACTTCTGGATCGATCGCACGAAGCGCATCTCCGGCGTGTTCCTGTCGCAAGTGCTGCCGTTCTACGACGACACGGCCATCGACCTCTTCGCGAAGTTCGAGACCGAAGTGTATCGCGCGCTCCGCTAGCGGGCGTCAGGACCTTGAGGAGAGCGAGAGCGTAGAGCGCGCCAGACGCGCTCGGGCGTGAGGGGAAGCTCGAGCAGCCGGACGCCGGTGAGCCGCGCCAGCGCATTGGCGACGGCAGGGCTGACGGGGATGAGGCTACCCTCACCGGCGCCCTTGGAGCCGAACGGGCCGCTGCCGTCCGCGTTCTCCACGAAGCGACACTCGAGCTCCGCCGGCGTGTCGTCGGCGCGGGGCACGCGGTACACGAGCAGCGTGCCGTTCAGCAGGTGGCCGTCCGCGTAGAGCATCTCCTCGAGCAGCGTGTGGCCGAGCCCCTGCACGACGCCGCCCTCGTCCTGCCCCTCCAGCGTGAGCGGGTTGATTGCGCGCCCGACGTCGGCGACCGATACGTAACGCTCGACGCGCACCGCGCCTGTCTCGTCGTCGATGCTCACCTCGGCCGCGCCCACCGCCATCTCCCAGAACGGCGTGCTGCCGCCGAGCGGCGCCGCGGTGCGGCCCGGCACGATGACGCCGCGACCGATCAGCTCGCCGCCCGACATACCGAACTTCAGCGCCAGCGTCGCGGCGTAGGTCAACCGCCGCGACGGCGCCACGACCGCGCCGTCCGCCAGCTCCAGCTCTCGCACGGCCAGTCCCAGGCTCTGCGCCGCCGCGGCCAAGAGCTGCTCGCGCACGTCCTCGGCGGCGACCTGCACCGCCCGGCCCGTCATCGCGGTCGACCGGCTCGAGCTCGTGGTCTGATCGTACGGCGTAACCGCGGTGTCCGGCTGCACGACCGTCACGTGATCGAGCGGCACGCAGAGCACTTCGGCCGCGATCTGCGCGAGCACCGTGCGCGTGCCCTGGCCCATCTCGACCGCGCTCGCGAGCACGGTGACGCTGCCGTCGGCGTGCAGGCGCACGATCGCCTCCGACACGCTCGGCGCCACCGAGGCCTTGAGCATCGCCGCCACGCCGCGGCCGCGGTCGGCAGCGCGGGCTTGTGTCCAGCCGATCGCCTCGGCCGCGCGGCCGAGACTCTCCTCGAGCTTGCCGTCGATCGGCGTGTCGCCCGGCGCGAACTCCTCGCCGTGCGCCAGGAAGTTCTGTCGCCGGAGGTCGACGGGATCGCGATCGAGCCGGGCCGCTGCCACGTCGAACAGCGACTCGAGCGCCCACGCGAGCTGCGGCACCCCGAAGCCGCGGAAGGCGCCGCCCGGCGTCGTGTTCGTGTAGACCGCGCGCGAGTCGAGCGTGACGTGGGGCACGCGATACGGGCCCGTCGCCGTGTACGTCCCTTTCTGGACGACGCGCGGCCCGATGTCCGCGTAGGCGCCGACGTCGTAGCTCGCGTCGCACTCGACGGCGACGAGCGAGCCGTCGCGCCGGAAGCCGACGCGTACCGCCACCCGCGAGGCGCACCGCCGCACCGTCTGGAACGCTTCGGGGATCGACGCCGCCAGGCGCACGGGTCGGCCGGCCGTGCGCGCCAGGATCGCCGCGAGGGGCTCGAGCTTCGCGTAGGTCTTGCTGCCGAAGCCGCCGCCGAGGTGCGGCACCACGACGCGGATCCGGGCCAGCGGCACGTCGAACATCTTTGCCAGCTCGACGCGCACCGAGTACGGGTTCTGGGTCGACGCCCACAAGGTCAAGGCGCCGCTCTCGTCCCAGGCGGCGAGCACGGCGTGGGCCTCGAGCGCCACGTGCTGGACCGGCGGAAACCGGTACGCGTCCTCGACCACGACGTCGGCGCCGGCCAGCGCGTTGGCGGTGTTGCCGCGAGCGAAGTGAAACTGGTGGCAGACGTTCGTACCGGGCTTGGGCCGCAAGGTGGAGAGATCGGCGAAATGGCCGGCCGGCGGCTGTCCCGCGTGCACGAGCGGCGCGCCGGGCGCGAGCGCCTCGTCGAGCGTCATGACGGCCGTGAGCGGCTCGTAGTCGACGTCGATCAGCTCGAGCGCCGCCTCGGCTGTCGCCTCGTCCACAGCCGCCACCGCGGCGACCGGCTCGCCCTCGTAGCGGGCGACGTCGAGGGCGAGCACCGGGCGATCGCGATACGCCGGACCATAGTAGGGATCGCACCAGGTCACGTCGGCGCCGGCCAGCGCGGCGACGACACCCGGCACCGCGCGAGCGCGCGTGACGTCGACGCGCGTGACACGCGCGTGGGCGTAGGGCGAGCGCAGCACCTTCGCGTGCACCATGCCCGGCATGGTCAGATCGGTCACGTAGCGCGCGCGGCCGGTGACCTTCTCGAGCGCGTCAACGCGCGGCACGGGCCGGCCGACGACGCGCAGCGGCCGCGCGCTCATTGCCCGTTCCCCGCGGCGGGTCCGTTCTCGGCCGCGGCCAGGACCGCGTCGACGATCTTGCGATAGCCCGTGCACCGGCAGAGGCTGCCGCGCAGGTAGTGCAGCACCTCGCCGCGGCTCGGTCTAGCGTTCTCCGCAAGCATCGCCCGCGCCGTGAGCAGCATCCCGGACGTGCAGAAGCCGCACTGCACCGCGCCGGCCTCGACGAACGCGCGCTGCAGTGGATGGAGCGTCTCACCGTCGGCCAGGCCCTCGACGGTGAGCACCGCGCGCCCATCCGTCTCCACGGCGAGATACGTGCAGGCGCTCACCGCCAGACCGTCGACCAGCACGGTGCAGGCGCCGCACACCTGCGTGTCGCACGAGCGCTTGGCGCCCTTGAGGTCCAGGCCGTCGCGCAGCACGTCCAGCAGCAGCGCGTGCGCCTCGACTTCGAGCTCGCGCAGGCGGCCGTTGACGACCGGGCGGATCTTCATGGGTCGCCTTTCACGCGACCACCGCGTGCGGAAAGCGCTCGGCGGGCTCGACGCCACGAGCTCGCGCCGCCGCGATCCGCAGGGCTCGGCGAACGAATACGGCCACCATGTCGCGCTTGTAGTCAGCGGAGCCGTACAGATCGTCCGCCGGATCAACCCGCTCGGCGGCGGCGTCTCCCGCCGCGCGAGCCGCCGCCTCGACGTCGCCGATCGAGGCGCCCGTCAGCGCGGCCTCGGCGGCGGCCATTCGCACCGGCCGCGGACCGACGCAGCCGACCGCGATGCGCGCGTCGCGAATCCGGTCGCCGCCGGTCGCAGCGGTGCCGTCGAGCGCCAGCACCACGGCCACCGCGAGCGTGGGGCGCTCGTGCACGCCGAACTTCACGTAGGCTGCGTAGCTCCGGCTCGGCCACGGCGCCAGCCGCACCGATGCCAGGAGCTCGTCGGCCGCGCGCGCGGTTTCCCAGGGTCCGCGCACGAACTCGTCGAGCGGCATCTCACGGCGGCCGCGTGGCGACACGAGCTCGAGCGTCGCGTCGAGCGTCAGGAACAGGGTCGCGAGATCGCTGTGGGGATCGGCGAACGCGAGGTTGCCGCCGACGGTCCCGACGTTCCGGACACGCACGTTCGCCACGTGTCGAGCCACGGCGCCGACCAGCGCGCAGCGCGCCCGCACGAGCGGTGACTGCTCGACCGTCCGATGCGTCACGGCCGCGCCGATCGCGAGCCGGGGGCCGTCGACGATGTCGCCAAATCCGGGGATGCGCTTGACGTCGACCAGATGGCGGGGCCGGAGCAAGCCGAGCTTCATCAACAGCAAGAGCTCGGTTCCGCCGGCGTAGACCGCCGCGTCGTCGCCGAGGCCGGCCAGGAGCGCGCACGCCTCGTCGGCGCTCGTGGGCCGGTGGAGCGTGAACGGCCTGAGCACGGTCAGCGGCCGAGGGCCGCGGCGGGACGGACGATCTCGTCCGCGATCATCCGGAGGTAGTCGATCCGGGCCTTCACCTCGCGCGGCAGGCTGTAGATCGTGAAGCCGATGCCGTCGAGGCCGCGCTCGTGGGCGCGCGCGATCGTCTCCAGGCAGTCGCGCGGCGTGCCGTTGATGGTCCAGTCGTCGAGGCTGGTGTCGAAGTCGAGCTGGAGCCGTACCATGCTCGACTCCTGCATCTGCCAGGTACGGTACATATTGAACGTCCGCTCGAGGTATCCTCGCGCCGCTGCCCGTGCCGCTTCCTTGCTCGCGCCGACGATGAGGCTGCGCGAGGCGTAGGCGGTCCCCGGCGATCCCGGCGTTTCCGCCGTACGCGCCTCCCGATAGACCGAGACCAGGCGACCGATGTCGGTCCACGCCACCTGCGGGCCGAAGAACACGGCATCGACCAGACGCGCTGCGCGACGGGTCGCGCCGACGCTCTGGGCGCCCATCTCGAGAGGCGGATGCGGACGCTGGCACGGCGGCAGGCCGAGCCGCGCCGTCGTCAGCTTCGTGTAGGCGCCCTCGAACGTGACCTCGTCCCCGCGCCAGAGCCGCTTCATCACGTCGAGCGACTCCTCGAGCTTGGGGACACGGTCCTTGCGGGCCAGCCCCGCGGCCTCGA